>Ga0164315_10003871_pt1 | contig 11629 bp, 7 predicted proteins | sample GuaBasSedimGuay6_FD_113737 | JGI IMG/M metagenome (GOLD analysis project Ga0164315, IMG submission 113737) | Subseafloor sediment microbial communities from Guaymas Basin, Gulf of California, Mexico - Guay6, Core 4569-2, 0-3 cm | ecosystem: Environmental > Aquatic > Marine > Hydrothermal vents >... | reverse complement strand
TGGGTTTTATTATGGCATTATTCTGGTTGTTGTTGGATTTGGCGTTTTCTACCGCATACCTCAGGTGATGCTGCAGGTAGAAACCATTGAATTTTTCAGCCAGAAGCTTTTTCTTGTCAAAGCTAGTTTTTATATTTTAGGAGGGCTTTTAATTTTAGCCGGTGGTATTAGAATTCACAGGAATTATAAATAAGTTGAGGATTAAGCCAGTATGCGCAAATCATCCAGCCTGAAAGCGACTATAAAAGATCAATCCGGTGCGGGAAAGACTAAAATTGGAGAGATTCTTTCTAAAGAAGGCCAGATTACCAGTATGCAGCTAGATGAGGCATTACGGTTTCAAAAAAAAACCAATGAACGGCTTAGCAGTATTCTTTTAAATAAGGGGTTTATCGATCCGGATACCATTGTCAGTGTTCTGGGGCGGCTTTATAATTATACTGTTATCAGGCTTACCGACATAAAGCCGAATCCTAAACTATTAAAGTTCCTGCCCTATGAAGTAGTTAAATCCTTTATGGTGTTTCCCCTTGAACTCAAAGGTGAAGAACTGTCCATTACCATGGTTGAACCGACTGATACCGCTATTGTTGAAGCCCTTCAGAAAACAACCGGTAAAACCATTCTGGCTTGTGTGTCCACAGAGAATGATGTGATACAGGCCTATCGTGATTTTTATAAAATCAGTGATGATGAATATAAAAGTTTTTTACATTTTGATGATGATTCTGAAGATGATGAACCCGTCACTTCTGTTGATGATTTTGGGTCCCTGGTTTCTGAGGCTGCAGAAGAGGTTGAGGTCGGATCTGGTGATATGGATGATTATCAAGATGAATTCATGGCATCGGATGCACCGATTATCAAGCTTGTGAATGGTATCCTTACCAAAGCCATTAATGATGGGGTCAGTGATATTCATATCGAACCTTTTGAGAAAACTTTTCAGGTGAGATATCGGCTTGACGGAGCCATGTATAAAGCCATGAATCTTCCCTTAAGTATTAAAAATGCGGTTATTTCAAGAATTAAAATCCTGGCGGAACTTGATATTGCAGAAAGACGAATTCCCCAGGACGGAAGAATAAAACTTCGATTCGGAAAAAGAAAATCTATCGATTTCAGAGTCTCTACCCTGCCAACACTCTTTGGTGAAAGCATTGTGATGCGGATCCTTGATCAAAGCGCCCTGAATATTGATTTAACCAAGTTGGGTTTTGATTCATCAACTTTTGATACTCTGAAAAGATCTATTTCACGTCCTTACGGGCTTGTACTTGTAACAGGTCCCACAGGAAGCGGAAAAACAACCACACTCTATTCCGTGCTGAATCGTTTAAATAAAGATGATATCAAGATACTAACCGCAGAAGATCCGGTTGAATTTAATTTTAAGGGGATTAACCAGGTTCCTGTGAAAGAAGAGATCGGCATGACCTATGCTGCTGCCTTGAAAGCATTCCTGCGACAAGACCCTGATATTATCATGGTGGGTGAAATCAGAGACATTGATACCGCGGAAATTGCGATTAAAGCCGCCATGACAGGCCATCTGGTTTTTGCAACCCTGCATACAAATGATTGTCCCTCTACCATAGGACGTCTTATTGATATCGGCATTCCATCTTATATGCTGGCATCTGCTGTAACCCTTGTCTTGTCCCAGCGTCTTACCAGACGACTTTGTCCTGAATGCAAACAAATTGTGACCGGTTATAAATCAAAAGAACTTGAATTTTATGGATTTTTCAAAGATGAAATCAAAGATTTGAAAATTTATGGCCCCAAAGGGTGCCGCAATTGTAATGGAACCGGATATAAGGGTAGGGTAGGGCTCTATGAATTAATGGAAGTCACCGATGATGTCGGCAATGCCATTAGTGCTGAAGTGCCTGAAGATCAACTCAGAAAGGTCGCAGTGACGGAAGGGATGGTCACGTTACGGGATGCAGGTCTTGAAAAAATCAGGACAGGAGAGACATCCCTTGAGGAAGTGTTAAAAAAGACCAATATCACCAAGGAAGCCTTGCCTGCCTACCTTATTAATCCTGATGTTGAACAATATGAAGACAAGGATATCATTATCAGGGAAGGCAATACTGACATTGATTTTTTTAAGCTTGTTAAAGGTGGGTTATACGTTGTTAAAGGCGGTAGAAAAATTGCTGAAATTGTTCAACCTGGAGACTATTTTGGAGAGATGTCTGCCATTACGGGAGAGCCCAGATCGGCTTCAATCATATCTAAAGGGCGCTCATCAATTAAACGGTTTCCAGGAGATAAATTAACTGAGGTAATAGAAAAATATCCTGATGTGGCAAAACATTTGTTTGGTATGCTTGCTGCAAGACTTGATGGGACAGACAAACGATTCGTGAATATGATCAAGCAAATGAAAAGAGTTAAACCCAGGTAGACACTATTTGAAATATCGTTCCTTTTCACTGTATATGCAGCCACAATACTGCTGGCGATACATGTTAAGCTTTTTAGACTCTTCAATCCCTGATTTCCACCCTTCCCTGAAATCATGGTAAAAAAATATCAGACCATATTTTTTAGCAATAGCCTCTCCGGTTTCTCTTATAAGATTATGGTTCTGGAATTTGCTGTATAAAAGGGTGGTGGTAAACGCTTGAAATTTTCCTTTTTTAGCCACAAGCGCTGTTGCCTTTAACCTGTCATAGTAGCAGTACCGGCACCGATCCTCTTCTCTGAAAACAACCGATCGAAGAAATTCTTCAATCTTGTAATCCTGTTGATAAATTACCTTTAAGTCAATGGATTGAGAATAGTGCTTTAAAGTCTCTTCCCTTTTTTGACACTCGGTAAAAGGGTGAATATTATGCCGGTAAAAAAATGCCATAACGTCCATATCCATCTTTCCAAGGACTTTGAGAGGATAAATAGAGCAGGGCGCACAGCAGGCATGAAGTAATAGTTTCAATCTCTTCTCCCGAATATCGATGTGCCCACCCTTACCATTGTAGAACCTTCCTCTATGGCTACTTTAAAATCATTGCTCATTCCCATGGACATATGTTTCATTGACATGTTATCTAATTTTAGTGCTGTGATTCTTCCTTTAATATGGTCCAGTTGCTTAAAATAGATCCTGGCCTTTTCAGACTCTGAAAAGTAAGGGGGCATGCACATTAGTCCTTGTAAGGATAAATTTTCAAACGAAGTGATTTGTTCTGCTAATTGAATGGTATCTTCTGTACTGGTTCCTGATTTTGTCTCTTCTTGACTAATATTGACCTGGATAAGTATTTTTTGAATTTTATCAATTTTCTTTGCCTGTTTATCTATGGCTTTTGCAAGCTTTAAAGTGTCGACCGTATGAATATAGTCAAAATATTTAACGGCAAATTTAGCCTTATTGGATTGAAGATGTCCGATAAAATGCCAGCAGGCAGTCTCTTTTCCAATTATATCGATTTTTTCAATTGCCTCTTGAATGTAATTTTCTCCAAGATGTTTTGCGCCGGCTTTGACGCCCTCCATGATTGTCTCTACACTTTTTCGTTTACTGACAGCGATCAATTGTATGGTGTCAGGCTTACGACCGCAGGACATGGCTGTATCCTTGATTTGTTTATTGATTTCATCAAAATTATCTTTAATAGATGGCATAATGGTTTTAGTCCTTAAATTGAATGATATTTAAACTCCTAAGTATTTCCACAACTTCACAAACAGGCAATCCGACAACATTGGAATATGAGCCTGAAATCTGTTTAACAAGAAATGCGCCAATCCCTTGAATACCATAAGCACCTGCCTTGTCAAAGGGTTCGCCTGTTCTGACATACCAGGCTATTTCCTGATCAGTTAAATTTTTAAAGTATACTTTTGTTCTAATAGATTTTACAACCATAGAATTTTTTTTTTGATTCATTACACAAAAGGCTGTATAAACAAGGTGTTCACAATTGTTTAATTTGTTAAGCATGATAATGGCATCTGTTTTTGATTGAGGCTTACCAAGGATTTGACCTTTAACAACAACGATTGTATCTGCCCCTAAAATCCAGGATTCAGGATATAACCGGACGGCATCCTTTGCTTTTAAAAAGGAGAGTTCTTGAACATATTTTTCCGGAGTTTTGATTTGAACACTCTCTTCATCGATGCTTGAAGGAGAAATTTCTATCTCTATCCCGATCTGTTCAAGAAGTTCTTTTCTCCGGGGAGATTTAGATGCCAGGATTAATTTTTCAGTATTTATTGATTTCATGTATCCCTTTTTAGCAGAAATCTTTCAAAGAGACAAATCTTGCGGGTTATAAGCTTGCAAATTATAAGCTTGCAAAATAGCGAAAAATGATATAAAAATGCCAAGAATCATGCCTGGGTGGCGGAACTGGTAGACGCAAGGGACTTAAAATCCCTCGGGCAAATTGCCTGTACGAGTTCAATTCTCGTCCCAGGTACCATTTAATAATTAAGGGGTTTTGGCTTTTTAACCAAAGCCCTTTTTTTAAATCGTAGAAAAGTTAGCATTATATTACAGGTGACCTTCAGGTTATGGATAAAATTAAAATTACCGGTGGCAGGCGGCTTCACGGAGAAGTAAAGATCAGTGGAGCAAAAAATGCTGCACTTCCTTTGATCGCTTCAAGTATTCTGGTCAATGGTAAAACAACTTATACCAATGTTCCGGACTTAATGGATATTACCAGTATCAGACTCCTTTTAGAGGACTTAGGAGCAACCTGCAAGACTTCAAAAGGCTTTCTTGAAGTTGATGGTTCCTCTATTAATAAAATTGAAGCCGAATATGATCTGGTGCGAAAAATGAGGGCTTCCATTCTTGTACTATGTCCTTTGGTTGCAAGATTCGGTCATGCCAAGGTATCTTTGCCTGGCGGGTGTGCAATTGGGGCAAGGCCCGTAAATATGCATCTTTCAGGGCTTGAAGCTTTGGGTGCAAGTATCAGTATCGAACATGGGTACATTGAAGCAAAAGCAGACAGGCTGATTGGCAATGAGATTTATTTTGATACTCAAACCGTCACCGGTACTGAAAATTTAATGATGGCTGCAACCTTGGCAAAAGGAACCAGTGTTTTGAGAAATGCAGCACGAGAACCAGAGATTGTTTCCCTTGCAGAGGCTCTGAACATGATGGGTGCAAAAATTTCTGGCGCGGGAACTGCCATTATGACCATTGAAGGTGTTAAAGCATTGTCCCCTATTGATATCAGCATTATTCCAGACAGAATTGAAACAGGTACCTTTATGGTTGCAGCTGCTGCAACCCATGGAGACATTCTCATAAAAGGATGCGAGCCTGATCATGTTGGTGGTGTTATCAATAAGCTGAAAGCTACCGGTGCAATAGTTGAAACCTTTAAAGACAGTATAAGGGTCATCGGGAGCAAACAAATTCAAAGTGTTGATATTAAAACACTTCCATATCCGGGCTTCCCAACGGATATGCAGGCTCAGTTTATGACCTTGATGACCATTTCAAATGGAACCAGCATGATTCATGAATCCATTTTTGAGAACCGATTTATTCATGCAAATGAATTGCTTCGAATGGGAGCGGATATTTCAATTTCAAATGGTAATCTTGCAATGGTCAGGGGTGTTAAAAAACTTCAAGCCGCACCGGTTATGGCTTCTGATTTAAGGGCCAGTGCATCTCTTGTTATTGCAGGTCTTATTGCCCAGGGAACAACCATTATTTCAAGGGTATATCATATGGACAGGGGATACGAAGCCATTGAAAAAAAATTAGCCTTGCTTGGTGCAGACATAGAACGTATTTAAATAAACCTCTAAGATTTAAGGTGAGATAGTGTGAAAACATTTTTCAAACCTTTAAACCCGACATCTTTATTCATCTTTCTTTCAATGATGGCAGGGATTTTAGCGGGAAATCTTTCCCCTGATAATAAAACACTCGCTTTTTACACTCTTTTGCTTTTATTTGTCCTGTTCTGCCTGATTTTTTATCTTAATAAAAAAATTGCTTTTATTTTCATTCTTGGATTGGTTTTCAACTTTGGCTATCTATCCATTCAAGACAGGCTCTTTCCTGATCTGCCATCCCAACACATATCCAACTATCTGGATTCAAAAAAATTTATTATTACAGGTAGTGTCGTTTCATTCACAAAACATTATGAAAAAAAGTCTAAACTGACACTTTTATGTCATACCATAGAGACAAAAGACGGACAAAAAGAAAAAGTTACAGGCAAGATTAATCTGAACTTATATAGATTTTCAAAAATTGTTCCTGAATTTGGTGATATTATCATGTTTGAATCATCGATCCGATCCGTTCGAAATTTCATGAATCCCGGAGCCTTTGATTATGAAAAATTTTTAAAGCTAAAAAAAATATATGGTACTGCCTACACAGAGACAAGAAAAATTAAAATTCTGACCGATTTGGATCAAATTGGTTTTTTCACAAAATTGATCCGAAAAATTGAGATACTCAGGACAAATTACTATCATTTTATTTTAAACCATACTAACCGCTCAATATCCGGTAAAATAATGGCGTCTTTAATTACCGGAAAAAAAGAAGTCATTTCTCCGGATATGCGCGATTTATTTTCCAAAGCAGGGATCAGTCATCTTTTAGCCATTTCAGGACTTCACCTTTCTATAGTCAGTTTCCTGTGTTTTTATCTTTTTTATCGGGTCTTATCATTTATACCCATTTTATTAATTGCAGCAAGATCCAAAAAAATTGCCGGGATATTAACCATTGTTCCGTTAATGTTCTATGCTATTTTTTCTGGATTTTCCCCCTCCACCCAACGGGCACTCATAATGATAATTGTCCTGCTGGTTGCATTTGTTTCTGAAAATGAAAAAGATATTCTTTCCAGCCTTTCCATCGCAGGAATTCTTATATTAATTATAGATTCATCAGCACTTTTTTCTATATCGTTTCAATTATCATTTATGGCTGTTGTCTTTATTATCTATGGTGTTTCTCTCTTACAAGATCTATTAAGAAAAGTTTTATTTATTACCAAAAAAAATTTATTTTCCAAAATAGTGATGATGATGTTTGTAACTTTTTTTGCAAGTTTGGGAACCTTGCCGTTGACGGCACATTATTTTAATATTGTATCTACAATTGCAATCATATCAAATGTGATTGCCATACCAGTTTTGGGATTCATTGTGCTGCCAGCAGGCCTTATATCACTGGTTTGTTTTCCATATTTTCCTTTATTTGCAACCTTTATCATCAATGTGTGCTCCGGGCTTACTTCCACTTTAATCACTTTGTCTGAACTTTTTATTTCCATTCCCTGTTCATGGACAAGGACCATTACATTGTCATGGACTGGTATCGCTGCGATTTATCTGGTTCTCGGCTCGATATTTTTTATATTAAAAGGAACAAGGAAAACACCGATATTGTTAATCAGCTTGAGTATAATATTGATCCTGTTTGATTTTTCAAATAACAGGATGCAAAAAACAATAAAACCAAATTTAAATATCACAATAATTGATGTGGGGCAGGGCAGCAGTGCCCTTATTCAAACACCTGAAGGCAGATGCATTTTGGTGGATGGCGGAGGATTTTCAGATAGTTCCTCATTTGATACCGGAAGATTCATTATTGCGCCCTTTTTGTGGCAAAAAAGGATACGCTCGATAGATACCGTTATCTTAACCCATCCTGAATCTGATCATTTAAATGGTCTTGTTTTTATCTTACAGAACTTTGATGTTCATACCTTGATTAAAAATACAGATATAAGAAAATCAAGAAATTATGCGATGCTGATCAAAACCTGCAGGGATCGGAATATAAACATATTGAATCCGCTGACTATAGGAAATCCCCTGAATTTTGGTGCTACAAAGCTTTTATTTTACGGCGCACTGGAAAATAGTTTTTCATATGGTTTTAATAATAATTCTCTTGTTTTTAAGGTGATATACAATCGTTTTTCAATGCTTTTTCCAGGAGATATCTTAAAGCTTCGGGAAATAAATTTAAGCAAAATAAATAATCCTGATCTCCATTCGGATATCCTGTTGTCTCCTCATCATGGAAGTTCGACATCCAGTAATAAATTTTTCCTTGATAAAGTGCTGCCCAAGAGTGTAATAATATCCTGTGGCTGGCATAATAGATATGGCTTCCCTCATACTAAGGTTATGAAAAGATATAATAAAATGGGGATTAATATTTTCCGAACTGATGAGGATGGAGCGGTTTTCATATCAAGTGATGGCAAAAATCATAACATAAGAACACATAAAGGCGGATAATATTGTACTATATATACTTTGTCTATGTTGCAATTCTTGCTTCGTTGATATTTTATGAATCGTATCAAAAAGACCAACCCAGGTGGTGGGCCGTCATGGTTCTGTTTGCCCCTGTTACAACACCCTGGTTTATATTTAAATCCCGCAAAGAGTCGGGAATTATCCTTTTTTTGATCTTTCTAACTACCTTTTCAGCAGTTGCTGCAACTGAATTTTTCCTTTATTCAAATTATATGGAAAAAAATAAATATTCACATCTGCCTCCTGTAACACGACAAATGATCCGTCTTTCTGAAGAATTAAAGTTAAGTACCACAAAACTCGATCATGCATTGGTAAAATTGGAAAATTTAAGTAAAGTAGAATCCAGAATTCATGAAATTAAAAAAACAATAGAATTTATCGATCACCTTCGAGACATCATGAATGAGAATCAGGATGCTATCCAACGACTTGTACAATACACTTCCAATTTTAAGAGTTTTTTTAATAGAAAAAATCTCGACTGGGTGTTTAATATTCAAAAATTCTATCATAACAGAAATGTTACCCAGCATTATAAAAGCCTTCAAAAATATCTGGATAGTTTTGAAGAATTATTAAAATATACCTATGTCAATTTCTATAATATCACCGAGCTTAAAAGCAAAGAGCACTTTAGAAACTATGATGAGTACTATTTGAGGTATCGCAGGGCTGTTGACAGTCATAATAAATTTAATGTTAAACGCATTGATTTCCAGAACTCTTTTTTAGAAAAATATCCTGATCTCAAACCATATCTCCCGGGTGAACGTCAGACTGAAGCTTTCAAATTGTGGGGATAATGTTTTCTTCCTGAATCCTTGAGAAACGGGATAATTACTTTATTCTTATTACCGCCTGAAACATCATAGGTAATACTGACAATAGGCACATTAATTTTTGCTTCAAGTTTTTGGGCCATCGCTTCTGTAATCAGTCCTGGACAACAAAAAGCCGGATTAGTTTGAATCAGCAGTTTTAAATCAGGATATTCATTGATAATATGGTGAATTTTTAGAATATTATCCATGGACTCTCCGGTATGTTCCTGTAGGATGCCATATTCGGAAAGAATGCCCTCATAGGAACCTTTCACTTCAAATGCTGATTTGCTCAAAAAGGGTTCAAAATATTTATAATATTTCTTTTCCATGGCCTGCATGGCGACAAGAAGCGCACCATATGAAATCAGACTTAAATATTTTCCTTCCTTAAACCATTTTTTAAAATAAGAAGTGGCAATAATTTTCATGTATTTGTAATATGGCGTAGTAACAACTTCACCGCCATTGTCCTCAATAAAATGAATCAAATCCTGATTTATAATATCATTGTCTCTGGCATAAAGGTCTCCAAAAATTCCAACTTTAGGTCGTGATTCCATTCGGGTATCAATTTTTAAAAACAGCTCACTTACTTTTATTAAGGCTTCTTCTTTGGACTCCCCTTTTTCAAAACAATTGCACAGAATATTCAATGCTTTTTGAAGCACCAGATCTGTTTGCCCTTTGTTAATTTCATAGGGTCTGAGTTTGCAGCCAATGCTTCTTAACAATCCGCCAAACATATAAGCAAAATATGTATTGATTGATGTTAGAAAAGAAATATCAAATAAAGAAAGCTCGCCTTTATAAATTTCAGATTTTTCAAATCCGCACCCATTTTTTTCAAGTATTTTCTTTATGTGATATGGATACATCTTAATATTGCAGGCAATTTCGGAATAATTCAGCCATAATACACAATTTTCCGGATCAAGATTGTTTTTTTCAACAGTATGAATAAACCCTGCCGCCACTGCATTTAAAGGAATACACTGTCCTGTATTTGTCAGAATACTTTTTTTCAAAGTTTCAGGGGTTTCTTCCATTAAAAGAGCATGAAATCCTTCATTTTTTAATATTGAAACAATCAGACTGCCTGTATATAAATCCCAGTTTGGGAAAATAATGGTTTTTTTGTCTAATTTTGATAGAAATTTAGGATGCAGATGAGAGATATCACCTTTTTTGCTTTTTGATCTTGACTGATTATGATTTGTAAATGCACGTACGGCTGCTTCAACTCTTGTTTCATAACCAACACTGGAATCGTGTTCATCAAGTTCCAATACCAGATAGGGTTTATTATAGCTTTCCATTATCTGTTTAAAATAGTCGATACCGAATGAATCCGGAGCACATTTAAATGAGCTGATATAGACGGGATAGAGATGATCACTGTTGGCAGCAATATATGCAGCCTTAAGAATTTGTGCGACATATTTCCAATGAATTTCTTTTAACAAAGGATCAATTTCTGAAAAATCATCAGTTTCAAAATCAAGCATATCCTGAAAAAAGGTTTTTACACCAAGATTTTCAAAAAGTTGCGGGATATTGTTATTCATTGTCTGGGTTAAAACTGTGTAGGGCCTGCCCAAAAGGACGACATTAATATCCGAATTTCTGGATTTATATTGCTGATATAATGCTTTATAATTCAACTGACAATTTTCTTTAAATTTCACGGCACTGTCATATGCGGCTGAGATATCAAAAAATGAAAACATAAAGTCAGAGGATATTTTTTTTAAGGATTTATATAATTGAAGTTTGGTATGAAAATTTGTGTAAAGATATTTTATAATGGGTGATATCAACTTTTTTTTATCAAAATCCGAAAGACAGGATATAATTGATGGTGTAAATTGAGTATAGTAGCAATGCTGTCTGCGCCTATCTTTTTTCTTAAGATTCTCTTCAAAATAGAAGGGCAAAAATACATAATCCACCTTATCCATCAGGTACTTAATATGACCATGCAATGCCATAACAGGAGCACAAAATTCTGCATTTGCAATACCTTTTCCTAATTTTACCGGATTTTTCAGCTTTGAACTTGTCTTTGTTTTAATTCCCAGTCGGGAAAAAAAGTGGGTCCAGAAATCACTATCTTCAAAAAGGTGAAGTGCGTAAGGAATGCCAATGGTAAAATCATGTTTAATACTTGGTTTTTCATATTTTTGAATAACTTGTTTTCTAATTTTTAACAGGTTATAGGTATTTTCATTTGGAACCATTTTTTTTGTCTGATAATCCCTGCCACACAAAAAACCATATGCAATGGTTTGGTCCCCAATATCTGCAATGGTCAGTTTGCAGTGGTTTGTGCATAATTCACAGGTTTCCTGACGGATTGGAATTTCTTGTTTCCATAAGTCAAATCCCCTGAAACCGGATGCCTTGAGTTGTTTTTCTTTCAACAACAAGGCCACACCCAGCGCACCGGTCAGATGGCAATATTTTGATACATGAATGGGTTTATTTAATTTTTGCTCAAATGCTGCAACAAGAGCCTT
>Ga0164315_10003870_pt1 | contig 11633 bp, 9 predicted proteins | sample GuaBasSedimGuay6_FD_113737 | JGI IMG/M metagenome (GOLD analysis project Ga0164315, IMG submission 113737) | Subseafloor sediment microbial communities from Guaymas Basin, Gulf of California, Mexico - Guay6, Core 4569-2, 0-3 cm | ecosystem: Environmental > Aquatic > Marine > Hydrothermal vents >... | reverse complement strand
GGCCAGCTCTACGCCTCGATGCCCGACTACGTTCTGCGCATGGCGGGTGAGACCTACAAGCCCGAGTGGTACGCTAACGTCAATCCGCTGGTCGTTGTTCTCTTCGTCGTCGCCATCACCCAGATGGTGCGCAAGTGGAAACCGGAAAATTCAATCCTGGTTGCCATGATCATGATCCCGTTCTCCGCGGTGGCCATGGCCTCTTCAGCCTTCATCGAGGGGCCGGTCAATGTCTTCGGTCTGGCTGTCCACCCGATCACCTTGATGATGGTCATCGGTATTTCAATTCAGGGACTGGCTGAGTGCTTCCTCTCGCCGAAATACCTGGAGTACGCCTCGAAGCAGGCTCCTCCCGGCAAGGAAGGAGTCTTCCTTGGTTTCGCCCATATCAATACCTTCTTCGCATGGATCTTCGGTTTCATCTTCTCGGGCTTCCTGCTCAAGAAGTACTGCCCGGAACCCACGACCCTTCCTGACGCCATCGCTACACAACACACGCAGTGGTTGGCTGGGCAGGCCCCGATTCCCGAGGCCTACGCACAGGCCCACTACCTGTGGTACGCCTACATCGGAGTCGGCGTGATCTCGCTGACATTCCTGGGCCTCTACATCTGGTGGACCCGACGAATCGACGCCCGCCGGTTGTCATCAGCGTAGTTCCCGAGGCGGAAAAGTGCCGTTCCCGGACGGGAACCAGTGTCGCGTTTGGGAATTCCGTTGCCCTATTCGTGGAGTCATCGCGTTTCCTGACAAGGCGCGACGACGCAGTCGTAGTTTGCCTACTTCAAGGAGGAGCAACGCCGTCAGGGGGCGTGATGGCCCACGAGGAGGGTGATCGGAATTCCCAAACGCGACACTCACTACCAGGCCAGGTAGACCAGGTGCTGCGGGCCTTCAAGTTCAGGTCTGAGCGCCTCGAACTCGAAGCCGACCCCTCGCAGCCTCTCTTCAAAACCCTCGTCGGCCTCCTCGGTCCACACCGCGAGGATCCCTCCCGGAACAAGTGCCCGCCGGGTCTTGACGAGGGCCGCACGGCCGTAGTGGGGATGGTTGGGATCGTCGTTGGCGTCGAAGGTCCCCTGGTAGAGGTCAAGGATGATGGAGTCGTACCGCTCTGGGCCGGCTGCGGCAATTCGGATCTTTTCGGCCACATCACCAAAATGGAGTTCGACCCGCGGGTCGTCAACCGCGTTGTCCGTGAGAATTGCCATCGGCCCCCGGCACCAGTAGGCGATCACCGTATTGAGTTCGACCACATCCACGTGGGCGCCGGGAGGAAGAGCATCCAGAGCCGCCCGCAGTGTATAGCCCATGCCCAGACCGGCCAGAAGCACCCGTGGGTTCGTTTGATTCTTCAGCCGGCCGCAGGGAACCCGTCCCAACTCCAACTCGCTCAAGTTGGACTCCGAGGTCATCAGCGTCAGGTGGTCCACCGAAATCACGAACTCGCGTTCGCCCCGCTGAATCAACAGCATGGTGCCCTCGTCCACCTCTTCGTCGTCAATGGTGCGCCATTCGTTATTCACGGGAATACTTCTACCCTTTCTTGAGGAAAAATGCACTTTTTTGGGCCCTTATCCAGTCATTCCCAGCCCTGGTAGAGTTATGTGATCGAAAAAATAGAACTTACCATCCCTCACCCACATGAAACGCAAGCCGACCCCGGGGAATGAAAATGAGAAGCGGGGACTCACAGGCTGACGGATCCGTATCTCGGGTGGGGGGCCTGTAGCAGGCCGCGGCCCTGGTCGGCCTGGCATTGCTGCTGCGCTTGCCTGGCCTGGGCGAGAGATTGTGGTCCGCCTGCCGTCTCTTGTGTCCGGCATCCTCTGCGTCGGCTTGACCTGGTAACTCGCCCGAATCTGCTGTGGTCGATCGTCTGCTGATGATCCTGTGTCAGCTCGCCATCCTCGCGCTACTCCTGCATGGTCTCGCGGTGATCTTCTGTGACACCCGTCGAAGAAAGGGCGCCATTGATTCCGCAACTGCCGATCGACCGTACTTGGGCCATCAGTTGGAGGTGGGTGTTGATATCCCTCAAGCGGGTCAATCCCAGGATGTCGTATCCCCCAATTCGAATCCGTCACTGAAAATGCGCTGGGCGGCTTCGATGGCGGCGTCGGCGTTGATGCGGCCCCACCCGTAATCCTCGTCCCAACCCGCTGGCCCAAGGTCATCAGCAGCACTTTCGATCAATCCCTGAACTTGATCGGGACCGAGATTCGGCGCCACCGACATCACCAGGGCCGCCAACCCGGCCACGAAGGGCGCCGCCTGCGAGGTGCCCTGCATGCGATCGTAGTTCATTGAATATCCCTCGTTTGTTGCTGTACAGGCGTAAGTCGGCGTTGTGGAGTAGATCCCGTCAGGGTCGTGGGGGTAGTCCATATCGCCACCTGGGGCAGAGATGTCACAATGTGGCCCAAACTGGGAGTACCATGAATAGCTGTCGTTGTAGTCTGTGGCGGCAACCGCCATGACATTGGCGCAGGCAGCCGGGTAATTTGTTGGGTTTGTGGACCGCCAGTTCCCCATTGCGGCGATGACCAGGTGGCCGCCCATGTGCGCGGCGTTGACGGCGTCCTGCTGGGCCTGAGAGTAACTGGTCCCGCCCAGGCTGAGGTTCAGGATGTGCGCTCCGTGAGTGGCAGCCCATGTGATGCCGTCCACGATGTCCTCGGTTGTCCCGTACCCGTCGGCATCGAGAACCCGAATGGGCATGATCATGGCGCCCCAACTCGTTCCCGCAATGCCGACAGCGTTGTTGGTGACGGCAGCGGCGATTCCGGCAACATGGGTTCCGTGACCGTGCAAATCAGTGGGGTCGGTGTCGTCATCAACAAAGTCGTACCCGGGGACGATTTTGGAGGCAAGGTCCGGGTGCCCGCCATCGGTGCCCGAGTCGATGACGGCAATGACGATCTGGGCGCTTCCCGTTGTATGATCCCATGCGCTTGTCGAGGCGATCCGCGCATGCCCCCACTGCCAGCTGAACCGGGTGTCGTCAGGAATCGTGGTGAACGCCTGAACTCTGTAGTTCGGTTCGGCCCAGCAAATCGACTCTTCCTTTGCCAGGAGGCCGGAAAGCACCTCCTCGGACCCGACTGGAACGATCCACTTCTCGATAGAGCTTCGATACAGAGTGCGGGAAAATCGAGCTCCGAATTGTGCTCGTAAGCCATCAACCTCACCACTTTCGGCCATGGACCGGATGCAAACCAGGACCTCACCCGGAACAAACCGATCTTCTGGATTGGCCCCCGGCGACGGGGGCATGCCGGCAACGGTTGTCGCACCCAGGAAGAGTGCAAGAAAGGCAGCGATCGATGAATGAAACATTGGCATCCTCCGCGGTTCTTACCAGTCCCTCGAGGAATCCTGATAGTTCTGGAGGACAATCTACCGACCGCCACTGACAAATGACTGACACCCTCGATGATGGACCCAGGCCCACCCTACGAGACGCCCCTGCTCCCCACCAAAGCCCTCGTTCGACAAATTGCTATTTCAACCCCAATAACTTCATGTGATACAGCAACGTCTGACGGCTCAGACCCAGTTCACGGGCCGTGGCGGCGCGGTTCCCATCGTTCCGCTCGAGACTCGAACGGATCAACTCGATCCTGAGATCTCGGTGAGCCTCCTCCCAGCGCCTGATTGGCGAGATCCTGGCCGTGGCGAGGCTGGCCGGCAGATGCTGTGGTTCTACCAAGCAACCGTCGGCTTCGACCAGGGCGATCTCGACCGCTTGGCGCAGCTCGCGGACGTTTCCGGGCCAATGGTAGGACAACATCGCGGAATCAACCTCCCGGCTCCATTTCGCGGGCGACAGTTTCGCCTCACGGACCGCCCGCCGAGCAAAAAGATCCCTGAGGATCAGGATGTCGGTCGTTCGCTCCCTCAGAGGCGGAACGACAATCTTGGCCGACCCCATCCGGTAATAGAGGTCCTGACGGAAGGTCCCCTCCGCCACCATGGTCTCCAGGTCACGGTGGGTTGCCGCCACGACACGGACGTCAACTGTTCGAGCGCGGCTCGACCCAACGCGGCGCACCTCTCCCGAGTCCAAAAAGCGCAACAGTTTGACCTGTAGAGAGAGGTCCAAATCACCGATTTCATCCAGAAATAAAGTGCCGCCGTCAGCATCCTCGGCCAGACCGGTCCGATCCCGGTCGGCGCCTGTGTAGGCGCCTTTGACCACACCGTAGATTTCCGCTTCGAACAGGGACCCCGTGACCGCGGCAACGTTCACGGTGAGGAAGGCGCCCTTGCGCCCGGACGCGTGGTGAAGAGCCTCTGCAGCAAGGCCCTTGCCGACACCCGTCTCACCAGAGAGCAATACAGTCAGGCCGGAAGGGGCGAATCGCCGCAGCGCCTGGCGCAAGTTTTGGATCGTCTCCCCCACCCCGACAATGCCCATGGTTTCGCCAACGTCGTCACCTTCAATCTCACCGGCGGACGGCGCCAGGTTCTCCATCAGGCTCTCCAAAAGTCTCCAGGCGCCCTCTGAGGTCGGCCGCCCCCCCAGGGGGATGATCTTGGTCGCACCGGGCAGTCCAGTGTCCCAGGGCTCACCCAGCCCCCATTGCCAGAGGATCTGCCCGTCGGCGCCACTCCTGACCTCCAGGCCGCTGAGCCCCAGGCTCCCGCAGATCGCATCCCAGTCAGACTCGGCCAGCGTCCGCAACGACCCCGCCTCGGCAAGTCGGGCTACCGCGGCAGAAAACACTTCAAAATCGGCCCGTCCCAAGCCTCTGATCCGATCAGCCCAGCACTCCATGCCTGCGGCGCACAGACAAACGGCGACATCATCTCGAATGGACGCGGGCAGCCATCCATGGTGGGACAGAACGGCGTCAGCCAGAGCGCAGGCCAAGGCGGTTTCGGGCGAGAGCGAACCGTCCTTCGGCAGATCCGGTGGGGTGCCCGAGTCCCGCGCTCTCTCTACCATCGTGGCGGCGACCCCGACACCCCATGGATCCTCCTGCAGGTCGACGCCAAGGTCCTTGCCCTCGGCAGCATTCAGAAGCCTCAACCAGGGCAGGCTCTCGACACCGCCAGCCTCAAGAAACGTTCGGGCCGAGTGGAAACGACCCTCGAACAACGCGCCGAGCCCGCGGAGCAACTGACAGCCCTCTCGGACCCTCATCTCGGCAACATTGTCCGGCAATTCATCGATAACCGTCGAAAGTCCGTCCAGATCACCCTGAGCCGCGGTCAGTAAACCCTTTCCGATCGAATGCATTACATCATCGTCCCGGGCGCAGGCCTTCAATCGGGCCTCGGCCCGATCCAGACGCAACCCCTCAAGATCGACCATCGCCAGGTTGAACACGACCGTTCGGGTCTTGTTGTGAAATCCGGCCGCTTCCAGCAGACGATGGGACCTCAGGATGCAAGCAACCTCTTCAGCCTGATCGGTCGTTACATTGCCGAGATCGATGAAGATCCACCCCAATCGACCGGGAGAACGAACGACATCAACAAGGCCGAGCAGAATCTGACGCGCTTCGGCCCAGGCACCCCTCCCTGTCAAGATCAGGGCCTTCTTGTGGGCCGCCAACCGGGTCAGACGTTGAGAACCCCCGGCGAGGCTCTCCACCCATGAAACACTGTCAAATTTCTCCGGTCGCAGCACAGATCCCTTGAGAATCGAATACCAGTTCACCAGTTCACCGCCGAGCCGAGCAATCGCCCGATCAAGGAGTGCCTCGGCGTCAAAGGCATCACCTTTTTCGGATTTCTTGCCAACCCTCATAGTGTGTACGGCCAACTCTGCGGCAATCCTCGGATATTCCTTGAGCAGTACCTCAAGGTCGAAATCCACCGGGTGCCAATCGTCGTCGTGATCCTCCAGATCGACCCACAGTCGCCAGGGGTCACCAGCGGCGCCGTGCAATCCGGCAATGGCTCGACGGGCGCCGGTGAGATCCAGGCCCGCGAGACAGGCTTCAGCCTTCAGGTTTTCGATCTCGACTCCCAGGGCGCCGCTTTCGATCGGCCCCAGGACCTCCCGAACCGTTTCGGACCGCAAGTCGTCCAGCCGGGACCGAGCCCATCGAACCAACCGTTCGACCTCCTCACCGGCCAGGGACTGATGCACCAGTCGATGCGGATCATCCTCCGCCATGGTCTCGGCGATCCGGGCATGAAGCGGGTCGGGCGTCAGTCGCGGCGCCATCGGCAGTCGCCATAGGTCTCCATCGATGACGACCACACCCTCAGCAACCCGGCGAGTCAGGGCGGCATCATCAGCGCCGGACAGGGCGATCAACGTTTCTCGATCAAGACCTTGGCGCCGCAAGGACAGGGCCCTAAATACCGGATCGAGCGCTCGGGAACCCGACCCTCGTGCGGAAGAGGGCCGCTGTTCGAACAGGTGGCAAGCGGCATCAGTCAGGGCCCGACGGTCAGCCTCATTCCAAGGATTGAAACGTCCTTTTCGTTCTTCAGCAACCCTCAGGGCAGTGTCCAGCGGGACGCCGGTTATCGCCAACGGCCTCCCAGAGGTTTGAGAGCCACCGATCGCAGGCGTCGGTGGATCCCAACCCGGCGGAAATTCTCCGATGACCACCGCCGCTCGGCCCTGTCGCCCGGCCCAGGCGTCGACTCCGGCCAATACCTCGTCTGAGTGCCGCCCCATCAAGATCAAGACCCTCTCGGACCCATTGGCACTGATCGAAGCACCCCCGTGAACCAGGAGTGCCGACCGACCCTCCCGTTGGAGCGCCGCCCACATCGCCCCACCCAGGCGACGGGTCAATCCGGTGTCAGCCACCTTCCAGAAAACGATCTCACCCTCGTCGGGCAGGGTCGGGGAATTCCATTGGTAGGCCCAAAGACACCGGGCGATCATCTGGTCCACGGGTCGCTCCCGCAAGACAGGCGCTTGCCTCAGAGCGCCCTCGAGGAAGAACCCCAGGTCCCCGGCCGGATGGAGTTCCTCGACTCCCAACCCACACACTTCAGCTACCGAGTCCAGAACCGCATTCCGGGTAATCTCCAAGGCCGCATCCCCGCCTCCCAGACGAGCATGGACCACCGTCAAGGACGTCGGGAAAGTCCCGAAAATCGCCTGGGCGCCTCCGGCGGATCGCCTGGCCCGAGCGTTCCTCAATGCCACCCGACCAGGCCACAGGTCAAACTCTGTAGCCAACGCAGCCCCTGCCATCAGTTGAACGGCAATGCGGCGCCGTTCCTCAAGGGCCAGGGATCGAATGCTGACTGTGCCATCCAGATCACATTTGATGCCCTGCGAACAACTACGGGCAACCGGAAAGACCGGGTTATCCAGCAGCAGACCACGAGGGATCGGCACTCTAACCATCAGTCCTAGGGCCCGTCCCCACAGAGGAGGGCGTTCCACAGGCTCCAGAAATCCGGGAACGACTTGGCGACGCTGGATGGCGCATCCAGTTCCAACGGGCCGGCCTCGAGCGCGGTCACCGCCATGGCCATAGCGATACGGTGATCATCGGCAGCCTGAACCGCCCGAGAAAGGTCCTCTTTTCGGTCGACCGTTTTCTCAACCTCGAAGGTCTCTTCGCCGACCACAATCCTCGCACCGAGAGCCCTCAAATTCGTCGCCATTACCTGCAAACGGCTGCTCTCCTTATGCAAGAGGTTCCCCAGTCCGGTGAGCTTGGAGCCAGGAACTCGGCAGGCAGCGATAGCCGCCAGGGCCGGAAAAGTGTCGGGGCTGGCCCCAAGGTCGGCAGAAATCGGCTGGGTAATGGGCCCCTTGGCAACCAAACGATCCCCAAACCACTCGAACACCATCCCGGCATCGGCCAGAATGTCACAGATGATGCGGTCTCCTTGTGCACTGCCCCGATCTAGACCGGGCACTTCGACCCAGCCACCGGCCACTGCAGCGGCGGCTATTGGAAACGCAGCTGCCGACCAATCGCCCTCGACGCTCCATCTGATATTTTTCAGGCCTCCACCTCCGATTCGCCACTGCCGGTTGTCGGAGGAGCGTTCCACCTTCGCCCCGAAGTCGCCAAGAACCCGGTGTGTCAATTCGAGGTAAGGCTCGGAAGGCAGCGGACCCACTATCCGGAGGTCCAAGCCGTCAAGGAAAAGCGGCGCCGCCATCAGAAGTGCCGTAACAAATTGGGAAGAGACGCCGGGCCTAATATCCGCTTGGCCGCCGCGGAGCCTTTGACCCTCGACCGACACCGGCAACATCCGATTATTGGAAGCTTCCATCCGAGCACCCAGGGCACTCAGGGCACGGATCAGCGGTTCCATCGGCCGTTGGCGCAACCTCGAACTTCCATCAACGATGAAGTGACCGGGGACCGATGCCAAGAGGGCCAACAGCAACCGAGCGCCGGTTCCCGAGTTGCCCAGATCGACCGTGACCAGAGATTCCACCGGTTTCATCGCGCCGATGGTGATTACCTGTCCGCTCCACCTTACCGTCCATCCTGCAGTCTTCAGGGCCGCCGCCAAAAGACGCGTATCCTCGCAGTCCAGGGGACCCACAATCATGCCACCGCCCGCGACGGCGGCAGCAATCAGGGCACGGTTTGTCAGACTCTTCGAAGGAGGCACCGGCAAGCGACCGGCCATAACGCCGTTCGGCCCCGATAGACGAGTTCCAAGCTCAGTCACCTGCCGGCTCCGCCTCGGTGAATTCGATCGGCCGAAGACCTTCATCGGCGCCCTGCCACCGCCCGCTTTCATCGATAATCAAAGACTGACGTGTCTCCAACCATGCCGGTATGACCATTGCAATTTCCTCACCCTCAGAAAACGACCAGAACGAATGAAAGTGACCGAAGAGCTGTACATCAACCCCTCTCTGAAATGACCGCAGAGCCTCGTCCCGAAGGGCTTCGACGGGCTTCTCATATCGAAATTTCCGATTGGTTCTGGCCAGGCGAACCTCCATATTTCGAACGATTGCCACAGCGAGGCGCCGGGGCAGCCACCGGGCCCACAGCCGGGCCGGACGGCATTTAGAGAGGCGTGACCAGAAAAGGTACTGCCAATCTCTCTGGTTGACCTTGTCGCCGTGCACCAGGCGATAGGTGACGTCAGCGGCCGCAAACTCGAGCGCCTGTGCGCTCTGGTCGATCCGGCAAGCCAGATCTTCTTCGTCGAGGAAAAAATCCCGATTGCCTTCGATCAGCCGGATGGTCCCGCCACGAGACCTGAAGCCATCCCACGCATCAAGCACCATTTCGACGCTTGTGGTCCAGAACTTCGACATCCCTACCAAATACACAAAGGTATCCCCGAGATAGAGGATCTCTCCGATGCCGACCCCTTCGGCGCACTCAATAAGGGCGACCATCGCTTGGGCATCTCCATCGCGGGTTCCGACGTGAGGGTCGGCGATGATCAGACGTTTCACGAGCGGCCTATTCCAGTTCGAAGTCGTCCGGGACGTCGATCTCCATCAACAACAACCCCTGCCCATGTGTCTTCCCCTGGGCATCAGTGATTACCGACTCGGTCCCACCTCCACCGAGGCTGTCATGCAAGATGAAATTCAAGGCTCGGAGATTGGGTACCTCGTACCGGTCCACCGCACCCTTGCAGATCGACGAAAAATGCGCCTTGACCACTTCGGGGGTCATCAGCTCTCGAAGAAGCGCATAGCCCTCGTCGGTGTAGGCAATCAGGCCGATATTGGAACCGTCACCCTTGTCTCCCGACCGAGCGTGGGCCAGTCTCGATAATCTAACCCTCATGATCCCACCTCCACGACGGAGACGTCTGCCTTCACCTTGTTTCGATCGATCAATGCCGGCCAATAGGCAACGATCTCCTGGGCCTTCGGCCGTCCGCCGGCAAAACCGGTCACGCCCGGAGGACCCGAGGTCACCAGGGGCGCGATCTCCTTGCCGAAACGGTCGACCTTGGCACGGTCCGTATCCTTGACGCCCAGACGCAACACCACTTCCGGTGCATGCTCTGCCGGCGGCACGATACCCTCGTGGACCACGCCGACACCGAGGTACTCCTCGTGAGTGTCTTCAAACCGACAGCCGCTCATCGCCAACCTTTCCCAGACAATACGAGCGCACAGCTGGGCTTTGGCCAGGGCATCGGGTCCGGACACCACCAACTGTCCGGTGGCCTTGTATCCCGCTAGGTACGAGATGGAGACCTTGAGGGTCGGGGTCGGCGCAGATCCTTTGATACTTGTCACACCGACCCGATCGACACCGTTCTGTGAAATGTTGATCGATGTGAAATCGACAATACAGTCGGGGGTGATGTAGTGGTCCGGCCTGCCCATCTCATACAGGAGCTGTTCGGCGACAGTGTCAACCGTCACCATTCCGCCGGTCCCGTCGTGCTTGGTGATGACCAGGCCGCCGTCGTCACTGACCTCAGCGATGGGATAGCCAATCCCGGCCATGTCCGGGACCTCCCACCACCGTGTGAAATTGCCGCCGGTACTCTGGGCGCCGCACTCCAAAATGTGCCCCGCAACGGTTCCTCGAGCGATCCCGTCCCAGTCGTTCCACTTGAATTCGTGCAACACCGGCGCCAAGACCAACCCCGGATCGGTGCACCGCCCGGTGATTACGATGTCTGCTCCCTGGTCGAGGGCACGAACCATCGGCTCAGTCGGCATATAGACGTTGGCCGCCAGTATTTCACGATCCGCATCAAAGAGGCCCTCTCCAGTTTCCATGTGGGCCAGGGACTCGCCAGAATCACGAAGCTCATCAAGACAGTGCAGAATGTCGTCGCCCGAGACCGTTGCAACCTTTAAACCACTGACCGACTGCCGTTTTGCGGATTCCAGAATGGCCGCTCGACATGCCTCGGTATTGACACCACCCGCGTTGGCCACAATGCGAACACCACGCTTCTTAATTTCGGGAAGCACCTGGTCGACGAAACGTACGAAATCCGTCGCGTAGCCCCGTTCAGGGTTTCGCAGCTTCTGGCGTTGCATGATGGACATCGTCACCTCAGCGAGGTAGTCCATCGTCACGTAGTCAATCGGTCCCCCCTCGAAGAGCCTGAGAGGCGCATCAACACTGTCACCCCAAAAACCCTGGCCGTTTCCAATTCGAATGGACCGAGTCATTTCGAGAGGTCCTTCTTGACCTCTTTCGCCTTTTTTTCCACAGCATCTGCAGCCTCTTCGAGAGCCTCGCCGGTTGAGTCGATCGCATCTTCGATGACCTCACCTGCGTCGTCCACAACATCGTCTATTGCTTCGCCCGCATCTTCGGCCATTTCCTCAGCCGCCTCACCGGCCTCCTCGGCAGCCTCCTCAATAGCCTCACCGGCCATTTCGACTGCATCTTTGAAGGACTCCGGGCGTTCATTTTTATCGCTACAGCCGAGCACCACTACCACCAAGCCAAGCACGATCGACACCAGAAACAAATTCCTCACGGCAACTCCCCCAAATTCACGAACAGGACCGGAGCATTATCACAAATTTCGGGCTCTCTTGCCCACTATTCTCGTTGACCGTTCGGTGCCTGATCCCGCCGCCGATCTTCGATCACGGCCGCCAAGATGATCAAAAGGTTCCAGACATTCCACCAGATGATCGTGTTCCAATTCGGCCGGAAAATAACCACCAGATAGTTGACGATCCCGACCATCATCATGAAGGTCACCAGATTACGTCCCTTGATATTCGGCAGGGG
>Ga0164315_10003869_pt1 | contig 11639 bp, 9 predicted proteins | sample GuaBasSedimGuay6_FD_113737 | JGI IMG/M metagenome (GOLD analysis project Ga0164315, IMG submission 113737) | Subseafloor sediment microbial communities from Guaymas Basin, Gulf of California, Mexico - Guay6, Core 4569-2, 0-3 cm | ecosystem: Environmental > Aquatic > Marine > Hydrothermal vents >... | reverse complement strand
TTGAACATGCGATCGATACGGTGGCCATTAGTGGGGCGTCTGGTGTTGCTGTTGGTGATATCGATGGTGATGGAGATCTGGATGTACTCTCAGCAGCCAGTACAACGACCGAGGTAGCCTGGTGGGAAAATGATGGCACACCGATAGACGGTGGCTGGACAAAACACACGATAGACGCTGCATTTTCAGATACCCGAAGCCTCGCACTGGTTGATATAGATAACGATGGTGATCTGGACGCACTGGGGGCAGGTTTCACAGCCGACAAGGTTTCCTGGTGGATAAATAATGGCACGCCGGCTACCGGCAGCTGGACCCGGTTCGATATCGATAGCGCATTTGATGAGGCCAGTTTTGTTGTTGCTGTTGATTTTGATCTTGACGGTGACCAGGATGTGGTTGCCGCTGCCAAGGCGGATAATAAGATCTCCTGGTGGGAGAACGACGGCACACCGGCTGTTGATGCCTGGACTGAATTTAGCGTTACCACTACTTTCAACGGTGCACGTGGTGTTGATGTGGCGGATATTGATGGTGATGGTGACCTGGATATAGCGGGTGTTTCATCGGGTCTTGATGACGTGACCTGGTTTGAAAATAACGGCGTTGGCGGGGATCCGGCAACAGCGACCTGGGTGGCCACTACGATAGATAGTTTTTTTGATGGCGCCGGATTTATCCTCTTGCGAGACATGGATATTGATGGTGATCTTGATGTCTTGGCCGCCGCCCGTGCTGCTGATACCGTTAGCTGGTGGGAAAATGACGGCACGCCCGGCATTGCAGGCTGGGTACAGTGGGATATTGATACTGCGTTTGATACAGCCCATGCGTTGGCGGTTGCAGATATTGACCATGATGGTGACCTGGATGTGGCAGGAACATCAATGGATCCTCTAAATCCTGAAAAGATCGTCTGGTGGCAGAACCAGACCATTCACCGCAGTGCACTGTTTCCGGCGAGGGCAACCATTGTTACCGATTCCGCTTTCTCTGACCCGGTGGCGACGGATATTGATGGAGACGGTGATCTGGACATTCTTGTGGACCCTCAAAGCCAATTTCTCAATTGGCATCAAAACCTGGCGGGTGATGGCAGTTCCTGGTCTGTGCATAGTTTCACTCCCGATTTGGAGGGTGATGATCCTGAAGTGGGTGACATTGATGGTGATGGTGATACGGATATCGTGGTATCCAGTAGTTATTTATCAAACACGAATGCAGTGCGTTGGTGGCAAAAACCGGCTGATCCTGTCAATGGCACCTGGGTTGAGGTGGTCGTCAATAATCCCGGCGCGGAAACAAAGCCGGTTTCGATCAAAGATAAGAAACTGGCGGATATGGATGGGGATGGGGATTTGGACATCGTTGTAGCCTATAGCAATTTCAGTCTGGTGTACGATGATGATACCGGCGTAATAAGCTGGTGGGAAAACCCGACAGACCCGGTCAATGACACGTGGATAGAACATATCATAGAAAATACAACTGTTACCGGTCCGGTCAGCCTTGCTTTGGCTGATTTTGATCTGGATGGTGATATGGATGTTGCCTCCAGTGTAAAAGAAGATACAAATCAATTTCGCTGGTGGGAAAGTTCAGTGAGTGGTAGTAGCTGGGCAGTGCATGAGATTAGCGGCTCCAGTGCTTCACATATTTTGATTGCTGATTACAATCGTGATAGCAAGCCCGATATTATCTTTGGTGCTGGTTCAGGCAGCATAGAAGTTGCTCTAAATTTCGCAAAAGGTACGTCCTGGCAAATGGTGTCGATAAGGGCTGGTACTCTCGGGGAACCTTCACCGCGCATGGTTGCGGCTGATTTTGATCTGGATGGTGATGTTGACCTGGGGGTTGCCATTTCTCCTGTGGCAAACGACCTGCTCTGGATGGAAAATCCAGATACAAGTGCTCCATTCTGGATCGAACACAATATTGAGAATGCGACATTGTTGTTATCCAATGGATTGACGGCAGCAGATATCAACCATGATGGCAAGGTTGATCTGCTGGGAGCGGGTGGCACTCCAACTGGACTGACATGGTGGGCCAACGAGGGTGGTCAATTTGCCCTGGCAACCACAAATACCGCCTCTGCATCAATCAATGAGGGCGAGAGGTCTGCCGTTTTTGAAGTGACAGCAAGCCACCGCGGTCGTACTGATGACAGCGATGTTGAATTAATGAATTTTGAGTTGTTGTTTGATGATGGCGCCGGCACACCGCTGGATGACAGTGAGGCGAATGCACTATTCACCAGCGTCACTGTTTATCGTGATGATCCTGTGGCAGGCACCCAAGGTAGTTTTGATGTCGAGGATGACCAGGTGGGGGAGATCACCGCATTTAGCCTGACCGCCGGGGTACAGGCCTTGTCGTTCACCAATGATGACCCTGATGTGCAGTTGGCCGATAACAGCTCGAAAGATTATTTTTTGGTCGTTGAAATGACCATGGATGCATCAACTCAAACGCCAAACAGCTTTTCTATTACCCACGTGACCGAAGCCAGCTCCAGGGCACGTGATGGTATTGCGGATATCTTGCTGGATCTTGAGTATGCGGCAGATGTTGAAACCGGCACTGTAACTGCAGTATTCGCATCTATTCCTGATCATCTGCTATTGCAGAGTGAGAATTATACAACGGCCGTACAAGAAGAAGCCTGTATTGATATCACAGCAAACACCAGCGTTATTGTTGGTGTCGGTGGAGATGTCGTATTTCGCGCCGGAACTTCGGTCATACTGGAGCCTGGCTTTAGCGTAAATACCGGCGGAGTTTTTACTGTTGATATCTCCCTGCCTACAGGCTGTGTGCCATAAACCGCTCTAGTGCCGGAAATGCCGCACACCGGTAAATACCATTGCGATGCCATGCTCATTGGCTGCAGCGATGACTTCTTCATCACGCATTGAGCCACCAGGCTCGATCACCGCCTTGATGCCAGCCTCGGCAGCGGTATCGATGCCGTCCCTGAATGGGAAGAATGCATCGGATGCCATTGCTGCGCCATTAAGGTCGAGTCCGGCATCACCGGCCTTCCAGCGTGCGATCCTGGCCGAGTCAACACGACTCATCTGACCAGCGCCGACACCGAGGGTGCGACCACTGGCGGCATAGACAATGGCATTGGATTTAGCCATGCGGGCGACTTTCCAGGCAAACAGCATATCCAGCCATTCCTGCTCCGTGGGTTCACGCTCGGTGACACAGCGACAATCCTCGCGCTTTATCCTGTTGGCATCTTTCTGCTGAACCAGTAAACCACCGGATACGCGCTGGTAGTGAAGCCCCGTTGCCGCCGGTTGCTTGCTATCCCGCAACAGGCGAACATTTGGTTTGCTGGCAAAACGTTCCAGCGCACCATCACTGAAGTCGGGCGCGATGACCACCTCGACAAACTGTTTCTCAATAATGGCCGTGGCGACCTCGGTCTGTACCAGCTGATTGAAGGCAATGATGCCTCCAAAACTTGAAACCGGATCTGTTGCAAATGCGTTCAGATAGGCCTCGGAGTTGGTGTTACCCATGGCAACCCCGCAGGGGTTGGCGTGCTTGACGATGACACAGGTGGGCTGTTGGCCAAACTGGTTGACGCATTCCAGTGCCGCATCAGCATCGTTGATGTTGTTATAGGAGAGCGCCTTGCCCTGGAGTTGTTCAGCGGCGGCGATACCGGTCGGTTCAACACCGGATTCAACATAGAAAGCAGCCGCCTGGTGGGGGTTTTCACCATAACGCAATTCCTGTCTGCTTTGAAACTGCGGTGTAATGTACTCGGGTAGTATGCGAACCTGCCCGGCTTCGCCGGTTCTGCGGCTGAGATAGGCGGCCACCAATCCATCGTAACGGGCGGTATGGGCAAAGGCCTTGGTGGCCAGTGTGAACCGTGTTTCCCCGGACACGGAACCGGCGGATGTAAGCTCAGCGGCGATGTCTGCATAATCATCAGGGTCAACGATGACTGAAACACGGGCATGGTTTTTGGCCGCTGCGCGTACCATCGCGGGACCGCCAATATCAATATTTTCAATGGCGTTTTCGAGACTGCAACTTTCATCGGCAGTGGCAGCTTCAAACGGGTACAGGTTGACGATCACAAGGTCAATCGGTGGGATGTCCTGTGCCTGCATGACATCCTCGTCCTGTGCACGGCCGAGAATGCCACCATGGATACGTGGGTGCAGTGTTTTAACCCGGCCATCCATGATTTCAGAAAAACCAGTGTGCTCACTGACACTAGTCACGGCAAGACCCGCCCCGGCCAATAGCTTCTGCGTGCCACCGGTGCTTAGCAGGCTGTAGTCAAGATCAAGTAATTGCCGGGCAAAATCTACCAGGCCGGTTTTGTCTGAAACGCTGATTAGCGCGAACTTTTGAGTGGAAGTCATTTGTGGCTCTGCCTGTAAAAAGTTGATCAATCTGGTGACTGTGTGGTCAACACACAAAGAGAAATCCGGACATGGCCAATATCACCGATGAAGCCGGGTTATTTTGCTCGATCGTGCATTAATGGAATAGCGTTGCATCTTGGTGCGCAAGGTATTGCGGGTAATCCCCAGCATGCTTGCCGCCCGTGATTGATTACCACCGGTACACTTTAAAATTTCTTCGATAAGCGGCGGTTCGATTTCGGCTAAAAGCATCTGGTACAGGTTCTCCGGAGCGGTATTACCCATGTCCTGAAGGTATCTGCTGATGGTGTTTTGCACATGTTGCCGGAGGGGAATGGCCTGGTCTGAATCTGCGTTCATGATATCTTCGATATGACCGTTTATGTTGGGGTTATGTTCTGCACAAACACTAACATATTTAAGCGGTCAATCGCTGGCTTTTTCTTGCTGAAACGTGATTAATTCATGAATGAACTACGCTGGCATCAAACCCGGATGTGCTGCCCGGAGAATTTCCAGGGTTTTGGCAGGTGGTACTACAAGAATTGGATTTCAAAACCGACCGCATGTTCCCCGGGGTCTCCAAGCTCAAGCAAAACAGGCAAATACACATCTGTCGCCAATCCCGCCTTGATCACGGCTCCGGTGCGCAAATATTCCATGGGCTGAAGTCTGCGGCGTGCAACGGCCTGGTTGGTTGCATCCAGCAGTGTAAGCTCCAGCTCCGGAAATACCTGGCTGTGTTGTGCAAGGTTCACAAAGGTCAGGTTTAAAACCAGGATGCCAGTGCGGGTTGGGTGGGCGTGTATGTCCCGGCTGACTAATTGTATCTGTTGCGGATCTTTAAACAGACCTTCGCGTTCTACCTGTAACCAGCCAGCCTGTTTCATCCAGGCACTGATCCTGGGGTTTTCCAGCAGCGGTTCACGGAAAGTCCATGCGGTGTTGGCGATTGTAATAAAAACAAGCAGCACCGTTGCCAGAGCCCAGGCCAGGCGGCTCAGTTTATCCCCGTTTTCAATCAATTCACTGCTGTCGGAATTGGATTTGTTACTGGTGTTCTGGTCTTTTGTGACAAAACCCAGCACGGGTGGACCGATGTTAGGTCCTTTTGCCGGTTCATGTGCTTGCCCTGCTGGCCAGTCATCAAAAAGAAAACTCAATGCACTGAAGGCCCGGCCACACTGTCCACATTGAACCAGTCCACGGGCATGTGAAACCAGTGCCGCATTCAGGGGATGAACCGTCTTGCATTGCGGGCAACGTGTATACATCAACTATGGGTGAAGCAGGTCAAAAGAATCTCATCCCTGATCGGCTGGCGTTTCATCAATTTCCTTTTTTTCAGATGTCAGGAAACGATAACGATCCAGGCTTACCTGGTAGCGCGCGCGTATCCGGTCTCCCCTTTTGTTCACGGCTGCCAGCTTACTTTCATCACGAACAAGTCGAGCATAAAGCTTATCGATGCCCTCATGCTGATCTGCCTTGATTTTCATGTTGGCCCGTTGTTGGTCGGCGGCTTGCCTGATTTGCTACCTGATGGCGGTGGCAGTACTTTGCTGCGATTGTTTGATCAGCTTTGTATCGTAGCCCAATTGGGCGAGTTCAAGCTCAAGCGCCTCTTGGATATCTTCTTCAGACCTGTACTGGATAACAAGAAGACGGTCGGTTTGACGCTGACGCTCCTCATCTGAGATCAGAGGTTTCCTGGTCTGAATTTCCTCTTCCACTTTGACTTCCAGGGGGATGGTAGAGCTCTCGACATGTTTCTTGACCAAACCGGCATCATTCAGAACATCGTAGGGTTGGTTGGCATATTTTGCCGGCACTATCGCACCGTAATGAACCTTTCCATTTTCATCCTTCCAGCGATAGGTATCAGCAGAAACTGATGTCGCTGACAGACACAATATACCGGTGAAAATGATAGCTGCGAACCCAGCGTTTTTCTGCATATCAGACTCCATAGCTATCACGATAGCGCCGAATGGCTTTAATGTCGATATTTGCAACAGACTGGCTTTCAAGGAAATTAATCAAATCATCCAGGCTTGCAATGGCAATCACAGGGATACCGAACTCATCCATGACTTCCTGTGCTGCAGATTTCTCACCTTTACCGCGTTCCTGGCGGTCCAGTGCAATGGCAACCCCACAAGCGGTTGCGCCTGCCTGGTGAATCCAGTTAATGGATTCACGAACCGAGGTACCGGCTGATATGACGTCATCGGTGATCAGAACATTTCCTGCCAGCCCGGCACCAACCAGTGTTCCACCTTCACCATGATCCTTGGCTTCCTTGCGATTATAGGCAAACGGAGTGTTTCGTCCGTGAGCGCTGTTAAGCATGATGGCGATGCCGGCAGCCAGTGGGATGCCCTTGTAAGCGGGACCAAAAAGCATGTCAAAAGCCAGCTTCGAATCAAGAATAGCCCCGGCATAGCAAGCTGAAAGCACCTCCAGGCTACGCCCATCATCGAACCCCCCTGCATTAAAGAAATACGGACTGATGCGTCCGGATTTGAGTGTGAATTCACCAAATTTGAGGTTGCCCTGTGCCATGGCCAGTTCAAAAAACTGCTGTTTGTAGTTTTGCATCCGGAGAGTATCTCGCGGCTTTGTCCGGGCTGCAATCATCATCCTCAATTCAGGGCCAAATATGCATTGGTCATGACATCATGTCCAAGGACGGGTATGCTGTTTTCCGCCTCCGGAAAAATAAAACAGAAGATACCCAAACCATGCGAATTATCAGTGTAAATACCAATGGCATCCGGGCAGCGGCCCGCAAAGGATTCTTTGAATGGATGCAAAAACGCAAGCCGGATGTCGTCTGCATCCAGGAGACCAAGGCCCAGGAACACCAGCTGGGTGACCCGGTATTTTCTCCTCCCGGATATAACAGCTATTTTCATGACGCACAGAAGAAGGGTTATAGCGGCGTTGCCATTTACACACGTCACGAACCCGACCAGGTACGCCATGGCATCGGCTGGGATGTGATGGATGATGAGGGCCGTTGGATCAGGGCGGACTTTGGTAACTTGAGTGTCATTTCCCTGTACCTGCAGTCGGGCTCTTCAAAGGAAGAACGTCAGCAGATCAAGTACCAGACCATGGATTATTTGCAGCCACTGCTAAAAGCGATGGTTGCCGAGGGACGTGAATATATCATCTGCGGTGACTGGAACATTGCGCACAAGAAAATTGATATCAAGAACTGGCGTGGTAATCAGAAGAACTCCGGTTTCCTTCCCGAGGAGCGTGCCTGGATGGATGAGTTGTTCGGGCCGGTAGGTATGGTTGATGCGTTTCGGCAAGTGGAGGGTGGAGAGCACCAGTACACCTGGTGGTCAAACCGCGGTCAGGCCTGGGCGAATAATACCGGTTGGAGAATTGACTACCATGTCGCCACACCAGGTGTGGCTGCAAAGGCCAGCGCTGTGGAGATTTACAAAGACGAGCGGTTTTCAGACCATGCACCGCTGACTATCGATTACGACTACGACATTTTCTAGCGAATGAATACAACACCCCGGAATTGGCAGGAGATATTACTGAATCGCAAGATGGTGACTTGCATTTTCCTGGGGTTCTCGTCCGGACTACCGCTTTATGTTTTGATTCAATTGGTGCCAGCCTGGTTACGTAGTCATGATGTGGACCTGGCGACCATTGGCTTATTTGCCCTGGTTTCCCTGCCGTACACATGGAAGTTTGTCTGGTCGCCCTTGATGGACAGGTACAAACTGCCATTTCTGGGCAGACGGCGTGGTTGGGCTCTGATCACCCAGTTGGGATTGTTCTTCTCCATCGCTGCCCTGGGTCGTTTCGACCCAACGGTGTCATTGCAGGCCATTGTCGCCACCGTGTTCGTCATCTCGCTTTTTGGGGCCAGCCAGGACATCGTCATAGATGCCTACCGACGTGAATTACTGGCCGATGATGAACTCGGTACCGGCACCTCGTTTTTCGTAAACGCTTATCGCCTGTCTTCACTGGTACCGGGATCACTGGCACTGATCCTGTCTGACCATCTGCCGTGGTCGGTTGTTTACTGGGTGACGGCGGGCTTCATGGTGGTTGGTATCATAACGACGCTCATTATCAAGGAGGTCAGTGATGATGCGATGGCACCTGCGACCCTGAGGGAAGCGGTGGTGGATCCCTTCGTGGAGTTTTTCAGCCGTGGCGGTATCAAGGCGGGGCTGGCCATTCTCGGTTTCATGTTCCTCTACAAACTCGGTGACAACATGGCAACCGCACTGGCGACACCCTTTTACCTGGATATGGGATTCAGCCGCACCGAAATTGGTTCTATCGCCAAGGTCGCAGCACTTTGGGCATCTATTACAGGTGGAATCCTGGGCGGCGTGGTGATGCTGAAGATGAGTATTAACCGCGCCTTGTGGTTATTCGGTTTCGTACAAATGTTTACCATCCTGGGTTTTGTCTGGTTGAGCACGGTGGGGCATAACCCGCTGGGTTTGTTCATCGTGGTCAGCGGCGAATACCTGGGTGTAGGGCTGGGCGCGATTGCATTGACCGCATTTATGGCACGGGAAACCAGCAAAGCCTTCACCGCCACGCAATTTGCATTATTCAGCAGTTTTATCGCGATCCCGAGAACCTTTGCCAACGCATCTACGGGTTTTATCATCGAGGCGATAGGTTACACACAGTTTTTTGTCATTTGCACACTGGTTGCCATACCGGGCATGCTCCTGCTTTTAAAAGTTGCCCCTTGGAACGAAAAGACACGCGACTGAAGGTTGGCATCTTGAGGTATGTGAAATTGTACAATACCTTTTCTGACATACTCGTTGAGTCTACAATGCAGCAAAATAACCCTGAGAAATTTTATATGAACAAACTTATAAACCCCGTTATGCAGTCGTGCCTGATTCTGTTGTTGGGTGCAATTCTGTCACCGACAGTTTCGGCCCAGCAGTCGATGGCCTCCTCGGTAGGTCTGCATGTCTACCCTGCCAACGAGCAGAGTGCCGAAACCCAATCCAAGGATGACTACGAGTGTTTTAGCTGGGCCAAGACAGAGACGGGGCATGACCCGATGAACCCTGAATCGATTGAAGTCGCAGTGGACCAGTCCGGGGGCGGTCGCAATGGCTCTATCGTCAGGGGGGCAGCAGCCGGTGCAGTTGTCGGTGAAATCGCGAATGATGATGCCGGCAAGGGTGCTGCATGGGGTGCCGCAGCGGGTGCCGTGCGTGGCAGACGGGGACGAAAGGCCCAGGCACAGCAAGCAGAGCAACAGGCTGAAGCCCAGGGTCAGCAGATTGAACAGCAAAGGCATGAAGACTTCAAAAATGCCATGAAAGCCTGTTTATCCGGAAAGGGCTATTCTGTCAGTTAACCAGTCTGTGTTTTCGGCGGTTACCGCTCAGGGCTCGTGGATGTTACCCAGTAGAACTGGATGACCGGCACCGGTAATGAGCTGAGTATCCTGTGCGGACTCATTTAGTCGTTCTCTCGCCAGCCAGGCAAATAACAGTCCCTCCACCCAGTCAGGGTCCGCCCCGTACCTGGTCGTGGATTCTACGATGACATCCGGTAAGGCTGCTGCGATCCTGCGCATCAGGAAAGCATTATGCACACCACCGCCACAGACCAGGAGCCGGTCGGGTGCAGGGTATGCCTGCAAACTGGTGGCAATACTTGATGCTGTCAGTTCTGTAAGCGTGGTTTGCACGACCCCGGGGGCAAGATCTGAATCGGCTAGACTTTTGTCCAGCCAATTCATGTTGAAGTGCTCAAGGCCGGTACTCTTGGGAGCAGGCAGACTGAAATATGGGTCACCCAGCAAGCGCTCCAAAAGACCGGTGTCGACTTCCCCTTTATTGGCCCAGTTTCCGTTGTGGTCATAATCTTTATGTAAATGGCGCCTGGTCCAGGCATCCATCAGACAATTACCGGGGCCGCAGTCGAAACCGGCAATATCGTCACCCACTGGCAATAATGTAAGGTTGGCAATACCACCCAGGTTCAATACTGCGCGGTTTTCGGTTTCACTTCGAAATAGGTGTTGATGCAGTAAGGGGGCCAGGGGTGCACCCTGACCACCGGCCTTTACATCTGCGCTTCGAAAATCATTAACGACCGTCGTGCCGGTATTCCTGGCGATCAAGTCGCCTCTGCCAAGCTGAACTGTGACGGGGTTGTCACCCAGGGGTTGATGCCAGACATTTTGTCCATGAGAGCCGATCGCCCGTATATCGCGCATTTCCATACCGGTTTCACGTACGAGGTTCTGGGCAACACGCGCAAAGAAACGACCGAGATTCTCATCCAGGAGACCGGCCAGACTCTCAGTTGGTCGCTTGCCGGTTTCGAGTAGTTGATCAAGTGTCTGCTTGATAGCAACGGGATAAGGTGTACATGTGGCGTGCAATATGTCGATTGAATCATGGCTGAAATTGACCAGCACAGCATCCACGCCATCACGCGACGTGCCCGATAGCATTCCGATGATGAGCCCATCAATTACAGAGGTGTTGCTCACGGACTGCTCGTGGCGTACATGGACGCGGATTCGAGCCGTCTCAGTTGCGATAAGACAGGGGCAGCCTTTTGTTGGAATTCAACCAACTGTGTTTCACCGAGAGGGTTGGCTGTCGGTAGTGAGACTGTGCGTGGGTTGCGATGAACACCATTAAGCAAAAATTCATAATGTAGATGTGGTGCCTGGGCCAGACCTGTTGCGCCCACATAACCTATAAGCTGCCCTTGCTTGACCCGTTGGCCCTGGTTGACCATGCGCTTGGTGAAATGCAGGTACTTGGTAACGATGCTATTGGCATGCTGGATAAACACATGGTGGCCGTTGTATTTACTGTAGGCCGAGCGGATAACTTTACCATCACCTGCAGCAATGACCGGGGTACCTTTGGGGGCTTTATAGTCGATTCCATTATGGGCTTTCACGCGTTTTAAAATCGGGTGATAACGTTTTGGATTGAAATTGGAGCTTATATAGGAAAAATTGAGGGGTGCACGTAAAAATGCCTTACGCATATTGTGGCCATCAGGTGCAAAATACTGGGCACGGCCATCAACATAAAATCGTATTGCCTGAAACTTTTCACCCTGGTTAACAAAGGTCGCACCAATAATCTCACCGTCGCGCAGGAAACTGCCATCCCTGTATATCTTTTCATAGACAAGGCAAAAGCGGTCACCCTCACGGATATCGAGAACAAAATCGATATCCCAGCCAAACAG
>Ga0164315_10003868_pt1 | contig 11639 bp, 8 predicted proteins | sample GuaBasSedimGuay6_FD_113737 | JGI IMG/M metagenome (GOLD analysis project Ga0164315, IMG submission 113737) | Subseafloor sediment microbial communities from Guaymas Basin, Gulf of California, Mexico - Guay6, Core 4569-2, 0-3 cm | ecosystem: Environmental > Aquatic > Marine > Hydrothermal vents >... | reverse complement strand
TGTTTTTTATTGGCTATATAAGCTATTTGCCACCATACCAGGATCTTGCTGAGGCGGATATGATCGTAACCAGCTTAAGTGAAATACAAATGCAAACACTTCAACAATTAAAGGATGGCAACATAAGATGATCTGTCATTTTTTTAGTAATAATAACTTGTATTGTTTATTTTGCAGAAGGGTTTTGGCTGCAAATCATTCATTAGTGCTGGAGAATGAATTGTATATTTGTTTTATGAATTTATAATCAGATCTTTTTCAACTGGCGATAACTATTTGATCACATGGCACATCGTAGCATAAATAACAGGAAAGGAAAGAAACATCTGACATTTTTTATACTTGGTGCGGTAGTGGTTTACTTGCTCACACTGAGTATAGGTATTGTATCTGACAAGACCTCTACAGATTCGTATTGCATTTCATGCCATGTACACACCCAGGCTGATGCCGCCTGGAAGCTTTCTACACATGCTGATAATTATTCAGGTGTGATAGTGCATTGTGTTGATTGTCACCTACCCCCAAGGGGTCAGGGATATTTTATTGCAAAGGTGAAACATGGAGTTAAAGATGTTTATTCCTATTGGACAAAAAATCCGGAAGATATTGATTGGGAAAAAATGAAAGATCCGGAAGAAGCGGCACACTTCACTTATAATGAAAGTTGTGTTAATTGTCACTCCAATCTTTTTCCCTCAACACTTTCAGATGATGGTGGAGACGCACACTTGTATTACCAACAAAACCGGGAATCACTTAACTGTATAAATTGCCATATATCAGTAGGTCATTTTGATAAAAACCGAAAGCATGAACACAATTTGGAATTTGGCTCAAACAATAATTCTGAGAAAGAGGTTTTCACGGAACCGGCTTTAGTAGAGAAGTTTGAAGACTTCATTGAATATATTCCAAATACAACAGTTTCTTTTGAAATGGTAGCTATTAAAGGGGAGATCTTTACGATGGGTAGCCCTATGGATGAATCATTCAGTCAAACTAAAGAGCGACCACAGATCAGGGTACAGATTTCTCCGTTTTGGATCGGCCGTGCTGAAGTGTCATGGGATGAGTTTTTAGCTTTTTATGCACAAACAGCTACCAAAGGACATGCAGATGATATGGCCGATAAGACAGATGCCGATGCCATCACTGGTCCTACTGCTCCCTGGGGTGCGCCGGATCAAGGGTGGGGTAAAGGAAAAAGACCCGCAATTACTATGAGTTTTCATGCGGCGGAAGTCTATTGTGAGTGGCTCACAAAGGTTACGGGTAAAAAGTACAGGTTGCCCACCGAGGCCGAATGGGAATTTGCTTGTCGCGCGGGTACTGAAATGCCGTATTTTTTTGTAGGAGACCCGAAAGACTATTCCAAAAAAGGCTGGAAAAGAACTTTTATTGATCCGGTAACTGAGGTGATTACGGATTATGCTGTTTATGCCGAAAATAGTCATTTTAAAACCTATGAACCAGCTAAAGTAAAGCCCAATCCTTTTGGATTGCTCAATATGCCAGGCAATGTGTGGGAGTTTTGTTCTGACTGGTATGAGGTGGAGGCGTATAGGCAGTATGAAGACCAGGGGACAATTGTTAATCCCACGGGTCCGGCAGAAGGGACTGAGCATGTTATAAGGGGTGGAGCATTTGATAGCGATGCTATTGAACTGCGATCGGCCAATCGGGATCATACTCGTACCACTGATTGGCTGGTGACTGATCCTCAGATACCAAAAAGCGCCTGGTGGTATTCCGATTCAAAAAATGTAGGTTTCCGGGTGGTTTGTGAACAGAATAAAAATTAGAGCAAGAATAGACTAAAAGCGATTTACTACGATGAATGATCTAAAGAAGGGAGTTAGCAGAAGGGATTTTCTGAGTACAACAGTAAAAGCAGGAACTGTTGGTGCATTGACAGCAGGCGTATTATTAGCTTCATGCAGTTCGAAAAAAACCGCTGAGGAGTTGGGTTTGCCTCCGCTACTCGACAAAGCTCCGGATGGGAAAAAACTGAAAGCCGGATTGGTAGGAACAGGCCACAGGGGTACCGGAGCCGCACTGAATTTCCTTGATGCCGGATCAAACCTTGAATTGGTTGCACTTGCCGATGTATTTCAGGAGAGGATTGATGAGTGCAGAAAAAAATTAAAAGAAAAGGATGTAAAAATAGCCGATAACATGTGTTTTACCGGTTTTGATGGCTACCAGCAATTGATGGAGCAGGAGCTGGATGTTGTGATTCTGGCTACACCGCCCTATTTCCGTCCTCAGCAATTTGCTGCTGCAATTAGGGCTAAGAAACACGTTTTTATGGAAAAACCGGTTGCCGTTGATCCAACAGGTATCCGAATGATATTGGCAGCAGCGGAAAAGGCAAAGGCTTTAGGCTTAAATGTGGTCACCGGGACTCAGAGAAGGCATCGCCGCGACTATGTAGCTACCTATGAGCAAATTGCCAATGGTGCTATTGGCGATATCCTGTCTGCAAAAGCATATTGGAATCAATCGCATGTTTGGTATCGTGAAAAGCAGCCGAAATGGTCGGATATGGAATATATGATCAGGAACTGGAATAATTTCGCCTGGCTTAGTGGTGATCATATTGTGGAACAGCATGTACACAACATAGATGTTATCAATTGGTTTGCTGGCAAAACACCCGCTTTTGCTATTGGTTATGGTGGCAGAGCCCGAAGGAAGACCGGTGATCAGTTTGATTTCTTTAGTATTGATTTTAACTATGGTCGCGGGTTGAGCATGCACAGCATGTGCCGCCAGATCGATAATTGTGCCAATGGCATAGGGGAGTTTATTATTGGCACGAAAGGGATGAGCAATTGTTCGAATAAGATCTTTGATCTGGATGGCAAGCCGATTTGGTCATATGAATATCCTAAAAATGAAAAAGGTGAGTCTTCAGGCAAGGTAAAGGTATCTCCGTATGTTCAGGAACATATTCATTTGGTTACAGCTATCCGCACAGGCAATTATGTCAATCATGCCTTTGACACGGCTTTTTCAACTCTTACCGGTATCATGGGTCGTACAGCAGCCTATACAGGTAGAAAAGTTACCTGGAAGGAAATAATGGAATCTGATATGAAACTCGGACCTGAAAAAATGGAGTTTGGTGATGTGAATATGGAATTTAATGTTCCTATTCCGGGTGAATAGTGAATAGCCATGGGCTTCAGCCCGTGGATTTAAAATAAAATTATAAACATATGAAAAGCGGAAGAAGATCATTTTTAAAGAAAGCGGCAGGTGCCGGAGTGGGACTGATTGTCATTCCCAGTATTATTCCATCATCTGCACTTGGAAGAGACGGGCACACAGCTCCCAGTGACCGCATTGTAATGGGCGCTATCGGAGTGGGGTCGATGGGAACTGGCAATTTGCGCAATTTTTTATCAAAAAAGGAGGTCCAATACATAGCTGTTTGCGATGTAGATAAGAAGCACTTCGAACGTGCAAAAAAAATCATCGATGAAGATCAGGGTAACGATGCTTGCAAAATATACCCTGATTATAAGGAAATGCTTGACAACGAAAAACTGGATGCAATCAGTATTGCTTTGCCCGATCATTGGCATTCGCTGATTTCAGTTGCTGTGGCCGATAAAGGGATAGATATTTATGGAGAAAAACCACTCGCCAGATCCATAGTAGAGTCAAGGGCTATTGTAAAAGCTGTTGCAAATAATGATGTGATTTGGCAAACGGGCAGCTGGCAGCGTTCCACACCAAACTTCCATCGGGCAGCTGAGCTGGTGTTTAGCGGTAAAATTGGAGAAGTGAAATATGTGGAGGTTGGCCTTCCCAATGGGGGGCCCAGTATTGGTACACCGCCGGTTATGTCAGTGCCGGAAGGATTGGATTGGGATATGTGGCTGGGGCCGGCTCCAAAAGTACCGTATCGTGGCGTGAGCCATTGGAATTGGCGATGGATTATGGATTATTCCGGAGGCCAGTTGACTGACTGGGCAGGTCATCATGTGGATATAGCTCACTGGGGACTTGGTTTAGATCGTTCAGGACCCATATCCGTAGAAGGCGAAGGCGTTTATCCACGTGAAGGGATTTATAATGTGCCTGTAGAATACGATTTTATATGTTATTACAAAAATGGTGTCAAAATGCGAGTGGCCAATCGTGGCAAGTTAGAACATGGCATGGGCGTTACCTGGCATGGCGATGAAGGTTGGATTCACGTTAGCCGGGGCACACTTTTTGCCAGCGATAAAAAGATTTTGGAAATTGAAATCGGATCTGGTGATAAACACTTATATAAAAGTGATGATCATCAGCAAAACTTTTTGGATTGTGTGAAGAGTAGAAAAGAAACAATTACACCAGCTGAGATTGCCCATCGCTCAATTAGTGTGGCATTGCTTGGTGAAATTGCTATGTTGACAAATACGAAGTTGGATTGGAATCCGGATAAGGAGCGATTTATCAATAATGAAAACGCCAACAGGTTGCTGGCAAAACCTTACAGAGATCCATGGAATTGGGAAATGATACATAAGCGTTAAAATATTTGGGTATGAAACCTCCATGACAATAATTTTGATACACCCACCTGCACATAGTTCCGGTGGGCAAAGCACGAAAATGATATTAAAAGCCCCAAAGGGGCGATAATTTGACAGCCCAGGGTGTCAACCCTGGGTAAGTTGGAATAAAATAAATGAGTTTTGGCGGGATTTTTTGTAAAAATCGTGACAAAACTAAGGAGTTGAGAATTAATCAATTAGAAAATTATAAACGGATGAAAATTAAAAATTATATAAAATCAGTATTTACATTGTCTTTGACAGTGGTTATGTTTTGGATGTTTAGCTTAATTGGTTGCGGAGGGCCGGATAAGATCAAGGCCCTTGTTGTGACCGGACAAAACAATCACAATTGGTCATTGAGCAGTAAAAATTTGAAGACCATACTTGAAACGACCAGTCTGTTTGATGTGGAGATGGCTGTAAGCCCGGAAGGGGGAGGTGATATGACGGCTTTCCATCCTGCTTTCGCGAAATACCAGGTTGTAGTTTTGGATTATAACGGAGAGGCATGGCCGGAGGAAACCCAGAGGGATTTTGAGAAATATATGAAAAATGGCGGAGGTTTGGTCGTCTACCATGCAGCAAACAATCCTTTTCCGGAATGGAAAGCTTTTAATGAAATGATTGGAGTAGGTGGCTGGGGTGATCGTGACGAACAGGACGGGCCTTATGTGTATTGGGAGAAAGATAAATTTGTAAGGGACACTAGTCCGGGGAAAGCCGGATCGCATGGTGAAGCACATCCGTATAAAGTAACAATACGTAACCAGGAGCATCCGGTAACCAAAGGATTGCCGGTTCAATGGATGCATGCAAAAGATGAATTGTACAACCATTTAAGGGGCCCCGCCCAAAACATGGATATTCTTGCTACGGCTTATGATGACACTACCTATAACGGAAGTGGACATGATGAACCGGTATTGATGGCTATTCAATATGGAAAAGGGCGCGTATTTCATACAATTTTGGGACATGCCGGAAATGATACAGATGTATTTCCAGCTATGCAATGTGTAGGCTTTATTGTTACACTTCAACGGGGAGCAGAATGGGCAGCCACCGGGAAAGTAACACAAACGATACCGGCTGATTTCCCCAATTCAGTTAGTGTACACAAATGGGAAAATTTTGTCCCAATGATTTTGGAGGAACTAATGGATCGTGTCGTAGTTTATAAGGTTGGAAAGAGCCGAAAGTACCTTGCCGATCTTTCCAATAGAATACGTATGTCGGATGGTTCAGAAGCAACCCTTGCTGAATTTGAGAAATCGATGATTGATATGTTACAATCTGATGCTACCATCGATAGTAAAAAATATATCTGCAAGGAATTGAGCTGGATGGGATCTGAACATAGTATTCCGATTCTGAAATCACTACTGGAAGATGGAGAAATGTCTGATATGGCAGCTTATGCCTTGCATAGGTTAGATCCTTCAGCATTGAAGTGAGGAGGGAGAGTAAGACCTGACAGGTTTCCAAAACCTGACAGGTCTTCTATTTATTGGGGAAGAAATCGGACATTATGGACAAACACTCAATAATATGATTTCACTAGTAATACCCGTATATAATGAAGAAAAGCTTCTCGATGAACTCAACGAGCGCTGTGTGTGTGTTTGTGAAAAAATTGGCTTGCCCTATGAGGTGATTTATGTGGATGATGGAAGTTATGACGGAACTTTGGAAATGCTCATCGGTTTTCATCATAAAAACAAAAATGTAAAGGTCATTGAATTATCCAGAAACTTTGGTCATCAAAAAGCATTTTCGGCAGGACTCGAAGCTTCATCGGGTGATTTCACTGTAATGTTAGACGGTGATTTGCAGGATGAACCGGAATTGATCGAAGATATGTATAATATGATCAAAGACGGTGAGTACGATATTATAAAAGGCTACCGAATAGCCAGGCAGGAAAAAGGGTTTCGCAGATTGTTCATAACAATGTTTCATTTTATTTTCAAATGGATTTCCGGATACCACGACATGAAAAATACCGGTAATTTTTCAATGTTTAACAGAAAAGCACTGAAGGCTCTGTTATCTATGAAGGAGCAGATCCGTTATTTGCCGGGATTACGTAGCTATATCGGGTTCAGACAGGGCATTTTGGAATATGAGAGAATGGAACGCAAAGCGGGACGGCCTAAAATGAGTTCTAAAAAGCTTTTTCGACTTGCTTCTGACGCCATCTTTTCATTTTCCAGAACACCAATTGTTATTTGTTTTTATATTGGAATTGCCGGTGCTGTTTTCTTTATGTTTTCAGGTGTTTATATTCTTCTGTCCGGAGCACTGGGGTGGCCTGTTATTGGTTGGTCCCTGCATGGAGTGGGATTGTTCTTCCTCGGCTCTATACAATTGATATTTCTCGGTATTTTGGGCGAATATATCTGGAGAACTTATCGCGAATCACAACACAGACCACTGTATATCGTCAGGAATATTTATTTCGATGAGGATGGAATAACGGAATAGTGGAAGATTGGAATGATGGAATAGTGGAAAGAAAAAGCATGACGACATTAAAGTTGGTGAAAAGATGACTTATATTAAATGAGCTTATCAGGCAAATATTCGTTTATATTCATATCATTTTTACTACTGTTTTTTTTTGTTTCGGTAAGCTGGAACGCTCCTGTGTCCGGTGATGAATATGTACATTTTAAGCAGGCCGAAAAGAATATCCTGTACTTCAAAACTCTGGGGAAAGATAAAACTGCATTGGAAACACCCGTTTCCCGTTTGAAATACTACGGTCAGTCTTTCGACAATATTACAACCTGGCTGATTGAAACATTGCATGTAAATAATGTAATACGCTTCAGGCATGTATCCAATGCGTTGGCCGGATGGTTATTGGTGTTGTTTTCCGGTTTACTGGCTGTCTGGATCAACCGGGATTTTCGGGCTGGAATAATAGCTATGCTTCTATTGGCTGTTTCTCCCAGATTCACCGGTCATGTGTTGAATAACCTGAAGGACATTCCGTTTGCATTGGGCTACACAGCATCTGTTTACTTTATATTCAGATATCTGGAAAACTTAAAACGACCCATCACCTGGATTATAGGCGGATTGGTGCTAAGTATGGCATTTACTATCAGCATCCGGATTGGTGGGGTTTTAGTGCTTTGCTATTTGCTGTTGTTTTGGGGGCTCAGGATTTATGAGGCCAGCATATCCGGTCTGTTTCCCGGGAGGCTCAAAAAATATTTATTAAAGGCGGGTTTTTTATTTATTGCCATCACATTATTATCATGGTTTTTGGGGATGGTCTTTTGGCCCTGGGCATGGGAAGACCCTATTTATCATCCTTTTCAGGCTTTGGCCCAAATTCATCATTATCCAACTACGCTGAGGCAGTTGTTTGAAGGAAAATTGTATTGGTCTGATATGTTTCCCTGGTACTATCTGCCAAAGTTTATTTTGATTACAGCTCCGGTTGTGGTTCTTGCCGGGCTGTTGATGTATATTATTCGGTTTGGAAAATTTCTAAGAACAGATCGTTTTATATTTCATATTTTTCTTGCCATATCCATTGGATTCCCATTGGTGTATATTGTGCTGACCGGTGCAAATGTATATGGAGGTTGGCGGCAATTGCTGTTTGTTTATCCACCAATGGTGATAATGGCTGCAACGGGTATCTTTTCGGTATTGAAAACGATAGGAAATGGTTTATGGCGATGGGTTCTGGTAGTGATCCTGGTAGTGCTTATTTTTCTTCCGGTAAAATATATGGTTTCTAATCATCCGTACTATTATACTTACTTCAACTCTTTAGTGGGTGGCACCCAAAAAGCATATGGGAACTATGAGCTGGATTATTATTTCACAGGTTATAAAGAAGCTTATGAATGGATTGAAAAACATGTGAAAGATGAGTCTGACAAGATCCGCGTGGCAACTAACTTTCTGATTCCATGGTACTATGAGAACAGTCAATCAAATATAATTCCGGTGTATTTTGATTATTATATGCGTGGTAATTATGACTGGGATTATGCCGTGGTACCGGGCACATTTTTGTTACCTCATCAGTTGAAAGAGCATATCTGGCCACCCCAAAATACAGTTTACCAGGTTAGAATATGCAATGTGCCTATTTGCGCGGTAATCAAAAGGAACCAATTTGACGATCTGAAGGGATTTATTTCGTTACAAAAAGGCAGGTATGATGAAGCTGAAATTTCTTTTATTGAAGCATTGAAAGAGGAACCGCGAAATGAAACGGCCCTGCTCAATTTGGCCAGAGTATATTTTTATAAAAAGGATTATCAGGATTCTGAGGAAATCCTCAAGCGCCTTCTCGCTATTTACCCTGGCAATGAATGGGCCCTTGATCTTATTGGAGAGATTCGTTTTGAACAGGGAGATTTGGCAGGAGCAGCCAAACTCTGGGAGAAGAATATTGATGTTAATTATAAATTTTATCATAGTTATATCAACCTATCAAGAGTTTATATGAAAATGAGGTTGGATGATAAAGCTTTATCCATTCTTTTTAACTGCCTGCGGATCAATCCTTTTTATAAACCTGCTCTAATGGCAATAGGCAATTGGTATATGCAGCATGGTGAGGAGGTCCTTGCCAAAAAATATTTGAACAAAGCATCAAATATCAGAGATTAAATGGATTAAAGGAGTAAGATCCTTATTTTTGTAAAAATTTGATTAGAAAATTTTAAACATATAAAATGATGAAAAATAATATCATTCATGTTTTTGGCGCTTTGGCGATATTCATTGCCTTGGTGTTGATGGCGCCGGTTTCTTCTTCCGGGCAGGATACACAGGCAGGTGATACAACAGCAGTTATAGATCAGACTGATGATTCATCTTCATTTCAGGATTCTGTCCAATATGACGATATGGACCCCATTTTTTATGAGGCTGAGGAAGATGAACCTACAGTTGCACAAAAGTCAAAGGGAATGTCAACGGCCACCATTGCCGGTATTATAATAGTTGTATTGGGGATAATAATTGTTTTGATCAAAAAATTTACGGCTAAATAATTATCGTTGTCGTAGAGACGCATGATCATGCGTCTCTATGATGATCATGCGTCTCTACGACAACGAAACAGTCATATCAATTAGCACGTAATTTTCCAAATGATTTAAAAAGGAAAATCGTACCTACGACTGAGAGCAGGGTCATGCCTGTTGCCGTAAGTGTGTTACCATACAGGAAGTTTCCAATAGCGAAGAGGCTGGAGTAAACGATGACGATGCCAACGAAGACCATCAGTATTTGTATTGGCATTTCCCATGCTTGTCCATGGACTTTCTCATCGATCATATCGCCATCTGCACGAGCTTCATCAACAATTTTCTTCCACCCAGGCCCGCCGGGAAGGGTAAGCCGGTAAAAACTTCTTAGAGTTTCAGTCGTTTCAGGTTTGCTAACATAGGCAGTGATAACCCATGCGATTGATGTTGCTGTAATCGAAATGAGAAGTTTAATAGAAAAGACTACTCCTGATAAAGCTTTCGGTCCCATCTCAGCGTAACCATCAGGTAGAGGATATACACCGCTAAAGGTATTGGCTAGCCACAGATCATTCACACCAAAAATGAGGATAATAGCACTTACCGTAGCCACTATCATTGCCATGATCTCTGTCCATGCATTGATCCGCCACCAGAACCAGCGCAACAGGTAGATCAAACCGGAACCTGCGCCGGACAAGATGAGTATGTTGAAAGCCTGGGTTGCATCTTCAAGGAAAAATATAGCAACCGAACCAGCTAATATCATCAATACAACTGTAGATATCCGACCCATACGAACCATCTCTTTTTCGGTCGCGTCTTTTTTGATAAAACGCTTATAGAAATCATTAACCAGATATGAAGAGCCCCAGTTGAGATGAGTTCCAATGGTTGACATGTAAGCTGCAATAATCGAGGCCACAACCAATCCAAGCCACCCCGGATCTAGTTTAGTTAGCATGACAGGGTAGGCTACGTCATCGCGAAGATATTCATTCGCAATAGCTGGGAATTCATTTTTAATGCTTTGAAGGTCAGGATAAATAATGATGGAAGCCAGGGCAACGATTATCCACGGCCAGGGCCTCAATGCATAATGGGCAAAATTGAAAAATAATGTGGCGCCAATAGCATTTTTTTCATCTTTTGCGGCAAGCATTTTTTGTGCAATGTATCCTCCTCCTCCAGGCTCAGCTCCCGGATACCAGACCGCCCACCACTGTACTGCTACAGGAATGATGAGTAATGGCACATAAACAGACGGGTCAGAAAAATCGGGCATCAGTGACAACTTATCCTGTAATATCGGGTTGGAAAGAAGTCCACTAAGACCGCCCACTTCCGGTTGCCTGAGAGCTACGACAGCCGCCAGTACGGCACCGAACATGGCAATTGTATATTGAAAGAAATCTGCCCAAATGATACCTTTTAATCCTCCAAGGCTTGCGTATATGACAACAACAATAGATGCGCCTACAACAGTAATCCAGGGATCCAGATTTAGCATAACAGCTCCGATCTTAATAGCCGCCAGGGTAACAGATCCCATGATCAATACATTAAAAAATAGTCCCAGGTAGACAGCGCGGAAACCTCGCAAAAATGCTGCTGCCTTTCCTCCGTAACGTTTTTCATAAAACTCCAGGTCGGTCATTACCCCGGAGCGACGCCAGAGCTTGGCATATATAAATACGGTAACCATACCCGTTATCAGGAATGCCCACCAGGCCCAGTTTTTGGCAACACCGTTTTCCCTGACCATACCGGTTACCAGGTTTGGTGTGTCGGCAGAAAAAGTACAGGCCACCATCGAAACACCGAGGAGCCACCACGGCATTCCGCGTCCGCCGAGGAAGAATTCTGATGAGCTTTTTCCCGCTGTTTTAGATGCGACCCAGCCGATACCCAGTACAATGACAAAAAATACGCCAACAATGATCCAGTCGATAGTTCCTAATTGCATGTCGAATAAAAATTTATGTCCTAAATTCGTTTAAATGTCACATCCTTTAATATGGATGTTGTAAATCGTAATAAGTAATAATAGTTTTTATTTTAAAAAATTTTTCTAAGA
>Ga0164315_10003867_pt1 | contig 11643 bp, 9 predicted proteins | sample GuaBasSedimGuay6_FD_113737 | JGI IMG/M metagenome (GOLD analysis project Ga0164315, IMG submission 113737) | Subseafloor sediment microbial communities from Guaymas Basin, Gulf of California, Mexico - Guay6, Core 4569-2, 0-3 cm | ecosystem: Environmental > Aquatic > Marine > Hydrothermal vents >... | reverse complement strand
GTGGCGCCTCGCAGCCTGGCTAACCTGGAGCCAGTTATCCGGGAGCGTATATCCGGCATTCTTGACTCCTTGCCTCTCAACGAAACTTTTAACTGGGTAGATAAAATTTCTATCGAGTTAACCGGCCAGATGCTGGCAACGTTGTTTGACTTTCCTTTCGAGGAGCGTTGTAAATTAACCTACTGGTCAGATGTTGCAACCAGCGTTCCAGGCCCGGATGCATTGGTCCAGTCTGAAGAAGAGCGTAACCAGATTCTTCTGACGGAGTGTCTGCCAGCCTTTACCAAATTGTGGAATGAGCGTGTTAATGAGCCGCCCAGGGAGGACCTGATTTCCATGCTTGCACACGGTGAAGATACCCGTAACATGCAGCCAATGGAATTTATGGGTAACTTGTTATTGCTGATTATTGGCGGTAACGATACCACACGGAATTCGCTTTCCGGTGGTGTGTTGTTCTTGAACCAAAACCCGGGTGAGTACCAGAAGTTGCGTGATAACCCTGCGCTCATAGCTTCGATGGTACCTGAAATTATCCGTTACCAAACCCCGTTGGCTTACATGCGCCGTACCGCCACCCAAGATACCGTCCTGAATGGCCAAAACATCAAAAAAGGTGACAAGGTTTGTATGTGGTTTCTTTCCGGAAACCGCGATGAGGAAGCCATTGATCGCCCCAACGAATTTATCATCGATCGTAAAAATCCTCGCCAGCATCTTTCCTTTGGCTTTGGTATTCACCGCTGCATGGGTAACCGTCTGGCGGAAATGCAGTTACGTGTAACCTGGGAAGAGATTCTCAAACGGTTCGAAAAAGTTGAAGTGGTGGGAGACCCTGTACGTAACTACTCCTCCTTTGTAAGGGGTTTCTCCGAACTACCCGTGCAACTTTGTCCCTTGGCGAACTAGGCAATTAGTAACCGACAGGGTTCACGTCCCATGCATGAGTGTGTTGGGCCCTGCCCGGATGGTCATATATTGTGGCCATAGCCTTGTCGGATTGGATCGAGCCAGGGAATGATCCAGGATCATTGCTTTCGATCAATCTAATATCGTGGTCAACCTGTTATCATGACGGTGAGGTATTGGTCCAGTGCCCGCTGTTAGTGGGTTAGCACTTAGAAATCGAGGTAAGATTCATGATAATGAGCCACCCTGGAATGACCTATCTTTGGGCCGTACTGATACTCATTTTCATTGCGGGAATCAATCTGTGGGTTCTGGTGGCGCCTGCCCCCACCTCAAAGCAGGAATGGCGGCTGCCATTAACCCGTATTCCATTGTTGGGTGGCCTGTTTCGCTATTTAACCACTAAAATTTGGCCTCTGTTAACGCTCAGAATTATCACTGTCGCAGTTTTCTCTTTAATTATTCTAGCCGGAATATTTGGCACTAATATCCCTTCGCGAAATATCGCCACGGTTTTAACCTGGAATATCTGGTGGACTTGTATTGTCTTTGTGGTAATTTTTTCAGGTTCCTCCTGGTGCGGAATTTGCCCCTGGGACACTGTTTCCAACTGGATCGCGCGACAACGTATTTGGCGAAGGTCCAAAAGCGAGAGCCAGGGCCGGGGTGGTCGTCAAGTGCCGAAAGCGTTGCGCAATGTATGGATGGCCTTTGCCTTGTTTCTCATTTTCACCTGGATGGAAATAGGGCTGGGGATTACGGATGACCCATTTAAAACGGCCCTGCTTTCCCTGCTAATGACTTTCCTGGCGGTAATGTCCATGATGATATTCAGTGGGCGGGCTTTTTGCCGCCATGCTTGCCCGATCGGGCGCACCATTGGATTTTACTCGCAGCTTTCCGCTTTCGAACTTCGCACCGGCGATACCGACGTTTGCAAGGAATGCACCACGCTGGAGTGTTATCATGGCAGCGAAACCATCGCACCATGCCCTTCAAAACTAGTCGTTGGTAAAATGAAGGAAAGCACCTATTGCACATCCTGCGGTAATTGCACCCAAAGCTGTCCCAAAGAAGTTGTGTCGTGGCGCCTGAGACCTCTCAGCTCGGAAGCAAAGCTCGATGCTCGTCCTCACCTTGATGAGTCTTTTTTTATTCTTGGATTGCTCGGAGTGACGATCTTTCACGCATTTACAATGCTGGGCCACTGGGAGCCCCTGTTGCTTGGCCTGCGTGATTTTATCAGCCCGAATAGCCCTGTTCTTATCAGTTTTACCATTCTTCTTATGGGCTTTACTACAGTGCCAATTCTGGTCTATTGGTGTGCTTCATATCTTACCCGGTTCGTTTGGCAGCATTTTTTCGACATCTCCAGCGATGTTATAGCGACCACACAGAAGTGGAAGCTTTCTACGCAGGATATTTTTTGCAGTTTTGCTTTTGTTACTTTGCCCCTGGCGTTTTCTTATCATCTTGCCCACAACCTTAACCACTTGATGAGAGAAAATTCTGACCTTATTGCGTTGGCAAAAAACCCATTCGGATGGTATATAAAACCGCTTACCATGGCCGAACGCCATGAGCAGATGATGAATTTGATTATTCCACAAGACGTGGTTTATATCATACAAACCGTTTTGATGATTGCCGGGTTCTGGATTGCAGCCCAGGTCATACGCTACCGTGGATATAAGATTCACCAGGCGGAAAAATTAAAACTGGCGCCCATTCTGTTGTTTGCCGACCTGGTGATTCTCACTAATGTCTGGATGATGGTTCAACCCATGCAAATGCGGATGTAGGAAAATATAGAGAATAGCTGTCTGGCATCGCACAGCCCCGGAGGGGTGGCAGAAAGCCGAATCAGGACCGGCCAGGCAGGAGAGCCTGAACCCCATAATAATTTTGGTTAAGTGGATTGAGCAGAATTGACCTGTTCCCGCGTCAGTTCCTTGCGCATGATGGCACGTCATTTTTAACTGCAGCGATAGGAGCGGAAGCTATGTCAGAGAAGATCAGATTTGACGACCGGGTGGTCGTTATAACGGGTGCCGGCGCCGGCCTGGGGCGGTCTCATGCCCTAGATTTTGCCAGCCGTGGCGCGAAGGTTGTGGTCAATGATTTGGGTGGTGGCATCCATGGGGAAGGCCAGGGCAGTGAAGCGGCGGATCTTGTAGTGGCCGAGATAACTGCTGCCGGGGGAGAGGCGGTGGCGAACTACGACTCTGTTGAAAACGGCGAGGCCATCATTCGCACCGCGTTGGATAATTTTGACCGGGTGGACGTTGTGGTTAACAACGCAGGAATTCTGCGCGACAGCAGCTTTGCCAAGATGACAGACGAGGACTGGGACCTGATATACCGGGTTCACGCCCTGGGCGCCTACAAGATCACCAAGGCCGCCTGGCCGGTCATGCAGCAGCAGGGCTATGGTCGCATCGTCAATACGACGTCTGCTGCGGGGATTTACGGCAATTTCGGCCAGGCCAATTACTCATTCGTGAAGCGGGGCCTGATCGGTTTTACTAATACCCTGGCCCTGGAGGGAGCGAAGAAAGGCATCACGGCTAACACTATCGCCCCGGTGGCCGGTTCGCGCCTCACTGAAACCATCCTTCCCGAGGAAGTGCTGAAAGTCTTGAAGCCGGAGTTGGTCACACCCCTGGTGGTCAGGTTGTGTGCGCAGCAGAATGAGGAGAGCGGGGCCCTGTTTGAGGTGGGTGCCGGCTGGGTTGCTAAACTGCGCTGGGAGCGCACCCGGGGCGCCCTGTTTGATCCCAACGCCGAGCTTACTGCGGAGGCGGTCGATGCGGCCTGGGATCAGATCGGGGACTTCACCGATGCGGAGCATCCCGCCTCGGTTGGGGATGCTTTTAAAGTGGTATACGCCAACCTCGGCATCAAGTTTTGAGTGGGAGGCAAACATGAGCAAGGCAATTGTAGCCGGCGTGGACATGGTGAAATTCGCCAAGCCCGGCCAGCAGAAACCTTTTCGCCAAATGGCCTCCACTGCAATCAAGGGCGCCATCAGCGACGCGGGGATCGACCCATCGTTGATTCAACAGGCATATGGCAGCTATATATACGGGGATTCGACCTGTGCCCAGCACGCACTGTACGACGCCTTCATGACCGGGATACCGGTGATCAACGTCAACAACAACTGTTCTTCCGGCTCCACGGCCATCTTTATGGCCCGCCAGGCGGTACAGAGCGGGGCCGTGGACTGTGCCCTGGCCTTTGGCTTTGAGGAAATGCAGCCCGGAGCCCTGGGGTCTCACTGGGATGACCGGGAATCGCCCTTCGCAAACTTTCTGGATGTGCTCGATAAGGCTGACTATCCGGATGCCCCCCTGGCCCTACGCTGCTTTGGCGCGGCGGGCCATTACTACATGGAAAAATACGGGGCCTCTGCGGAGCTGTTTGCCAAGGTGGCGGTCAAGACCCGTAACCACGCCATGGTCAACCCCTTCGCCCTGTTTACCAGTGAACTGACGGTAGATGAGGTGATGGCGGCACCGGTGATGTACATGGATTTTCTCACCCGCCTGATGTGTTGCCCCCCGACCTGCGGTGCGGGCGCTGCGGTGATATGCAGTGAGGGCTTCGCAAAGAAATACGGCGTAGAAGGAGGCGTTGAAATCGTTGCGCAAGCTATGGCGACCGACACCCCTGATACCTGGGATGACCCTATCAACCTGGTGGGGGCGGATATGACCCGCCGGGCGGCGCAGCAGGTATACGAACAGTCCGGTATCGGCGCCGAGCAGGTCGACGTGGTGGAGTTGCACGACTGCTTCACCGTCAACGAGGTAATCACCTACGAGGGCCTGGGCCTTTGTGGTGAGGGCGAGGCCACCGCTTTGGTGGAAGCGGGGGATAATACCTATGGTGGCAAGTTCGTGGTCAACCCTTCCGGGGGTCTGATGTCCAAGGGGCATCCCATCGGCGCCACCGGACTGGCCCAGTGTTACGAATTAGTCAATCAACTGCGCGGCGATGCCGGCCAACGCCAGGTGCCGGGTGCGAAAATCGCCCTGCAACATAACCTGGGCCTTGGTGGCGCTGCCGTAGTCACAATGTACCGGGAGGTTTAATCATGCTTGACCAGAGTTTTATAGGATACGAATTGCCGTCGTTTACCGCCGATGTGGAAAAAGGGCGCCTGCGCTTTTTTGCCAAGGCCATTGGCGAGACAAATCCTATCTACACGGATGAGGACGCCGCTGTGAAGGCGGGTTATCGCACCCTGCCGGCACCGCCAACCTTTGCCATGGTGCTGGATATGGATACCCCGGAGCTGATGCCACTGCTTGGCCTGCTCAAGATGGATATCGGACGGATTCTGCACGGTTCACAGGAGTTTGAGTATTTCCAGCCGATCTACGCTGGTGACCAGATTACTGTCACCTCAAAGGTCGTTGATATATTCGACAAGAAGGGGGGCGCACTGGATTTTGTGGTGACGGAGAACTCTTATACCAACCAGGATGGCGACCTGGTGGCTAAATCTACCAGCACGCTCGTGCATCGAAACGGATAGGAGAAAACACATGTCCGACATACAAGTAGGAACAGAAATACCAGCTCTTGAGCTGCCCCCCATCAGCCGCTGCACGCTGGCGTTGTACGGTGGGGCTTCCGGCGACCATAACCCCATCCATATAGATTCCGACTTCGCCAAAGCGGCCGGCATGCCGGACGTATTTGCCCACGGCATGCTGTCCATGGCCTACCTGGGACGAATGCTCACCAATTGGCAGCCGCAGGCTAAACTGCGAAAGTTTGGCAATCGTTTTGCGGCTATCACCCAATTGCAGGATGTCATCACCTGCTCGGGTAAGGTGGTGGAGTTGATCGAGGAAAATGGTGAAAAGCTGGCCCGCTGCGAGATCCAGGCGGTGAATGCCGAAGGAACCCAGACCTTGCTGGGAGAGGCTTTGGTCGCCCTGTAACTGCTCGCCCTGTAACTGTTACAAGGTTGATGTGTTCGCTCTGCTGTGTCCGGTGAGCGACAGGTGCTCTGGGCGTCTTTGTGGACGCCCGGCACCGTATCTGCGTCGGTACCGGTGAAATCATGAAATAACAGATCAGGCGCGGCGTGCTGGCCTGAGGGAGAGGTAATACAGATGGGACCACTGGCAGGAATCAAGGTAGTGGAGATAGCGGGCATAGGCCCCGGGCCCTGTGCCGGCATGATGCTCGCGGATATGGGGGCGGAAGTCACCCTGGTGGAGCGCCGTAACCCCAACGCCAATGCGGTGGATATTTCCGGTGACAGCCACAAGCAGGCCTTCTACAACCGGGGCAAGAAGTCCATCGCCCTGGACCTTAAGAACCCGGATGCGATCGAGCTTGTACTCAAGCTGATTGCGGAAGCGGACGTTTTCATCGAGGGTTTCCGCCCGGGGGTGATGGAGCGTCTGGGCCTTGGGCCGGATACCTGCCTGGAGCGTAACTCGCGACTGGTATACAGCCGCATGACGGGCTGGGGACAAACCGGGCCGCTGTCTCATGCCGCGGGACACGACCCCAACTATATCGCCCTGACCGGGGCCCTGTGGTATGGCGGTAGCGGTGATCGTCCCCCCACGGCGCCGGTGACCCTGGTGGGCGACCTTGGCGGCGGCACCATGGTGTTGCTGTTCGGAATTCTCAGCGCGGTGATACACGCGGGCAAAACCGGCGAAGGCCAGGTGATTGACAGTGCCATTACCGACGGGTCGGCCTACATTTCCAGCCTGTTGTGGATGATGCACAACACCGGCCAGGTACAGGATGAACTGGGCAAGGGGTGGCCTGATTTCGGCTCCCCCTGGCACGACACCTATGAATGCGCCGACGGGAAGTACGTGACGGTCTGCTCCCTGGAACCCCAGTTCTACGCTGAACTGGTGGAGCGCATGGGCCTTGCCGATAATCCGGTATTCGCCAACCAGTGGGATTCCTCCCAGTGGCCCGAGGGCAAGGCACAGGTGAAAGCGCTGTTCCTGGGTAAAACCCGGCAGGAGTGGTGCGATCTCCTGGAGGGGACGGACGTGTGCTTCGGCCCGGCCCTGAATATGAGTGAGGCGCCGCAGCATCCCCACAATGTCGCCCGCGGCACCTTCCTCGATGTGGATGGCGTCATTCAGCCCGCCCCGGCCCCCAAATTCAGTCGCAGTGAGCCCTCGGCCGGGGTGGTTCCCGCCACCGGCGAACACAACGATGAGGTCCTGCAGAATCTGGGCCTGGATGCGGCGGCAATTGCGCAATTGAAATCCGCGGGGGCTGTGTAGGGGTGTGACAACCAAAACCGCGATTCAGATCAATGAGGTCGGCCTGCGCGACGGCTTGCAGAGCCTGAACCGGCCCATCCCCACGGACAACAAGCTACTGATGGTAGAGCGGCTGGTTGCGCTCGGTTTCAAATCCATCGAGATAGCCAGTTTCGTCAACCCCAGGCTCATGCCCGCCATGGCAGATTCGGCAGAATTGGCGAGCCGTGTGCCCCGCGTGGAAGGGGTCCGTTACCGGGGCTTCGCCCCTAACCTGAAGGGCCTGGAGGCAGCGGCGAAGTCGGGCATTCACGACATCGGAGTGGCCATCGCGGCCAGCGACAGCTTCAACCAGAAGAATATCCGGGCCACCACCGAGCAGGCACTGGCGGTGGCGGGGGAGGTGGCCGCAGCGGCTGCCGAATATGGCATCGGATTCAACGCCTGCGTCGCCACGGTGGTCTACTGCCCCTTCGAAGGCTATGTCGCCCCGGAGAAGGTAGCCAGACTGGTTGATGAGTTGCAGGCTCTGGGCAGTCAAAATATCGTGCTGGGAGAGACCATTGGCCGGGCCCGCCCCGAGGAAATCCACCAGCTGCTTACAACACTGAAAGACAGCCTGCCGGCAGAGAACATCGTCGCCCACTTCCACGATACCTGGGGCCAGGGGCTGGCCAACTACCGCGTCTGCCTGGAGCAGGGCGTGACTTGCTTCGACACTTCCCTGGGTGGCCTCGGCGGCTGTCCCTTTGCCCCCGGAGCCGCGGGCAATGTGGCGACAGAGGATCTGTTGCACATGCTGGGGTCGGATACCTACGATACCGGCCTGGATCTGCCCGAGGTGGCGGCGGTGGCCCGAGAATTCTGCCAGCATAATGAGCTGCCCTATACCAGCCGGGCCGGTAATGCCTGCCTGTTATCCGGTGACTCGCCTGGTCCTGGCGCAGAAGATGAACGTCCTGGATAAGCGGATGCTCAGTGGTATGCGGATCAGGTGACTCCTGCACACTCATTTGGATAAATTCGGCCTGGTTACTGGATTGTGTGGGTCGCTGCGGGCTATAGTCTTGGCAAGAGCCAGTAATCCACCGACTGCTTGATTACCTGAGTGGCGTGGTGGCTTGAAATAGGAGAACAGGATTGTCAGTTAGTCTTGCACCGGCAGTATTACCGGCGTCATCCGCCACACTGCGTGAGGAAGTGCGCGAATTTCTCACCGCTGAGTTGGCGGCCAGGCGATTCGTACCCAGATGTGACAGTTGGCTGGGTGGATTTGACCCGCAGTTCAGCAAACGCCTGGGGGACCACGGCTGGTTGGGTATGACCTGGCCGAAGACTTACGGGGGTCATGAACGTAGCGCCCTGGATCGCTATGTGGTTACCGAAGAGTTGCTCGCCGCCGGGGCCCCGGTAGCCGCCCACTGGATCGGTGATCGCCAGAGCGGGCCAAGCTTGCTGCGTTACGGGAGTGAGGAACAAAAAAATCGCTACCTGCCGGCAATGGCACGCGGTGAGCACTTTTTTGCCATTGGCATGAGTGAGCCCGACAGTGGTTCCGATCTGGCGTCAGTGCGCACTAAAGCGGACCGTATTGACGGTGGCTGGCTGCTCAATGGCCGCAAGATCTGGTGCAGCGGCGCCCACCGGGTGGACCACTTTATTCTGCTGTGTCGGACCGAACCGCCCAGCGATAACCGTCATGCCGGTTTAAGCCAGTTCGTGGTAAACCTTAACGTGCCGGGCATCACCATTCGGCCGATTCACCTGCTCAATGGTGAGCACCATTTCAACGAAGTGATTATTGATAATGTAGAGATCAGTGAAGAATGCCTGCTCGGCGAAGTCGGTGGCGGCTGGGCACAGGTAACGTCAGAACTGGCCTACGAGCGCTCGGGGCCGGAGCGGTTTTTGAGCACCTTTCCGACACTGGTGGCGCTATTGCGGCGTCTGGGTAGCCAGGCTGATCGAGGCCAGAAGGTCGCCATTGGCCGACTGGCGGCGCAGTTGCGGGCGTTGCGGGGTATGTCGGTTTCGGTCGCCTCGGCGCTTGATGGTGGCCATGCCCCCAACGTGGAAGCAGCCCTGGTGAAAGATCTGGGCACCCGTTTTGAGGGTGACCTGGTCGAACAGATCCGTCTGCTGGTGGAAACCCAGCCAGAGTATGGTGCGGATGATGAATTGAACCACCTGCTGGGGGAGTCTTTTCTGCATATGCCCGGCTTTACCCTGCGTGGCGGCACTAACGAAATACTGCGCGGTGTGGTCGCCAGGGGGTTGGGACTGCGATGAGTGACGAAATTAGAACGCTGCTGCTGGATAGCCTGGAGCGGCTGCTGCATGACCAGTGCACGCCAGAGCGCGTCGAGGAGGCGGAGTCCGGCGGTTTTGATGCCGGCCTCTGGCGACAGATCTGTGAGCTGGAACTGCACCGTGCGGCTTTGCCCGAAAGCCAGGGTGGGGTGGCGGCGGACCTGCCGGTGATGACAGAGATATTGAAACTGACCGCCGCTTATGCGCTGCCGGCTCCCGCTGCTGAAGCAATGCTGCTGGCACCCTGGTTGGTGACGCTTACCGATAGCGAATTACCAGACGGATTGATTACCGTGGCGCCATCTGCCGGGGAGCTTGAATTGCGGCCCCACGGGGATGAATGGCTGCTCGACGGCGAAATTCGCCGGGTGCCGGCCGGCCGCCATGCGGATGGTCTGCTGACTGTTATCGCTGAGGGTGGTGGCGAGTGGCTGCTGCGGTTGTCGGCAGAGCAGTGGCAGGTGGCGGAGGCGGCCAACCTGGCCGGTGAGGCGCGGGACACCATGAGTTTCACTGCCCAACCCCTGGCAACTGACCAGCTCACCGCTGTGCCAGTTGGCACAGCGCAGAAGCTGTGGCAGCTCGGGGCCCTGGCCCGCAGCGCGCAATTAGTCGGCGCGCTGCGCCGGGCGCAGGCGTTGTCACACACTTATGTGCAGGAACGCTCTCAGTTCGGTCGGCCGCTTGCCAAATTCCAGGCCATTCAACAGCAGCTGGCGCTATTGGCGGCAGATCTTGAAGCGGCCTCGGTAATGACTGGCCTGGCGGCGATGGGGTTTGCCGTGGGTGACCGGGGCGATGTGGCCGCGGCAAAAATTCAGGCGGGCCAGGCGGCGGGGATGGGCGCGCGTATTGCCCACCAGGTTCACGGCGCCATGGGTTTTACCCAGGAATATCCGCTGCACCACGCGACGCGAAGGCTTTGGTCATGGCGTGAAGAATACGGTAGCGAGACCCATTGGGCTCACTTGATGGGAGAACAGCTGGTCGCGCTTGGGGCGGATGAGCTTTGGCCCTGGTTAACGGCGGGTTAGAACCGCAGAGTGGCACCACACTATCTAGGAGAGGGAAATAATGCAGTTAAACATCAAGAGCTTTATCGAACGGGGAGGTCAGTACTTTCCCAATAACCCGATTGTTTCGCGGCGCAGCGACAACAGCCTGTTTCGTTACACCTACGGTGAGATGGAAAAGCGGGTGCGCCGGTTGTCGAGCCGGCTGGCCTCCCTGGGGGTTAAACCCGGTGACCGGCTGGCGACCCTGGCCTGGAATACCTATCGTCACTACGAACTTTATTTTGCGATTCCCTGTGTCGGATCCGTATTGCACACGGTTAACCTGCGGCTCACCGACGAACATATCACCTATATAATAAACAAAGCCGAAGACAAGCTGCTTTTTGTCGACCCTGACCTGCTACCGGTGATTGAACGGCTGGCTCCGAATTTACCCAGCGTCAAGGGCTATATCGTTCTCGATGACAAGCTGCCGCAGACTACCCTGTCGCCGGTCTACTGCTACGAAGATTTAGTCGCCGCAGGTGATGAGTCGTTTGAGTTTCCAGACATCGACGAAAACGCGCCGGCGGGGATGTGTTTCACCTCAGCCACTACCGGCAATCCCAAGGGGGTGGTTTACACCCAGCGGCAGATTTATCTGCATACCTCCGCGCTCTGCATGGCCGATATAATGGCGGTGCGCGAGCGCGACACTTTTTTGCCCATGGTGCCGATGTTTCACGCCAATGCCTGGGGCATACCGTTTGCCGCGGCCTGGATGGGGTCGGCGATGGTGTTGCCCGGCGAGCGGCCCCATGCCGAGGTGCTGCTGCAACTGATTGAGCAGGAAAAGGTCACCCTGTTTGCCGCCGCGGTGAGTGTTGGGGTCGACATGATCGCCCTGCTCAAGGAGGGGGAGCATGACCTGAGCAACCTGCGTAGCATTATGCTCGGTGGCTCGGCGACCCCGCGGGCGGTGATGGAGTTTTATATGGAGAACTACGGCGTGCCGATATTCACCGCCTGGGGTTCCACGGAGATGGCGCCTATCGCTACCTGTAGCCATATTCATCGCGACATGCTCGACGCTAGTGAAGCCGACAAAATTTCGATTCGTGTCCGCCAGGGGTTGGCAGCGCCGGGGGCTGAGCTTTATTTAGTTGACGATG
>Ga0164315_10003865_pt1 | contig 11648 bp, 4 predicted proteins | sample GuaBasSedimGuay6_FD_113737 | JGI IMG/M metagenome (GOLD analysis project Ga0164315, IMG submission 113737) | Subseafloor sediment microbial communities from Guaymas Basin, Gulf of California, Mexico - Guay6, Core 4569-2, 0-3 cm | ecosystem: Environmental > Aquatic > Marine > Hydrothermal vents >... | reverse complement strand
TATAAAAAAGGATTAGATTGTGCATTAAAGGGCGGTTTTTGTTTATTGTTTTAGGTATAACTACAAGGATTACTTATAAAAAAGGATTAGATTGTGCATTAAAGGGCGGTTTTTGTTTATTGTAAATATATGACAAATATTCTAGTTTAAAACCCATTTTAAAAAATGAAAATCCTTTTTTATAAGCAATCCTTGTAGTTATAGCAGCAGGTTTATCCTTTTTTATAAGTAATCCTTGTAGTTATAGCAGGTTTATTTTTTTATAAGCAATCGTTTTCTTAAAAGGTGTTTAAATGGTTTGAAGCCAACCCACGAGAATGACGAACTGATATTGGCAGACGAGGATAACGAAATCCCCCCAAGCCCCCAAGGCTCAAAGGGGGGAACTGAAAAGGGGGGGACTGAATCGTTTGTCAATTCTACAGCCACCACTTGGAAAGTGATGATCGTTGATGATGACATTGAAATTCACAAAGCAATACAATTCGTTTTGGGGGAATTTGTTTTTCAGGGCAAACCCTTAACTTTGCTCTCTGCCTATTCAGGTACACAAGCCCAGTCCTTACTGAAGACACATCCTGACACCGCTCTCCTCTTTTTAGATGTGGTGATGGAAGACAATCATTCGGGCTTACGGCTTGTCAAGTATATTCGTGGCACGTTACGAAATCATCTCGTGCGTATCATTCTCCACACAGGGCAACCCGGAAAGGCACCAGAAGAAGCCGTTATCAAGGACTATGATATCAATGATTATAAGCTAAAATCCGAGATGACGCAGAGCAAAATGTTTGTCACAACGATGGCTGGATTAAGAGCTTATCGTGATTTAATCGCATTGGAAACGAGTCAAGTGGCACTGAAACAGAAAAATGTGCAACTGCAAAAAGAGATCACTGAGCGTCAGCGAGCCGAACAGGAACTGCGAAAACACCGTGTTCACTTAGAAGAGTTAGTGGCTAAACGCACGGATGAACTGGCAAAAGCGAATGTGCAATTGCAACAAGATATCATCAAGCGCAAGCTGGTAGAAGAAGAACTGCGCAAATTTGCCCGTGCTGTTGAACAAAGTGCTAATGTTATTATCATAGCCTCTCTCAGTGGTACCATGGAATTTGTTAATTCCGCTTTTTCCATGATCACGGGTTACTCTTCTGCCGAGGCTATCGGTAATAATCCTCGCCTATTAAGCTCTGGAAAACACTCTCCTGAGTTTTATAAAACATTATGGGCTACCCTTGGTGGTGGAAAAGTCTGGCAAGGTGAATTACTCAATAAACACAAGAATGGCGATTTATACTGGGTATTGGCAACCCTTTCTCCCATCAAAGATAAAGCGGGTAAAACCACCCATTATCTTGCGATAGAAGAAGATATCACTGAACGCAAACAAGCGGAAGAGGAATTGAGAAAGAGTAAAGAATTAGCAGAGTCTGCTAACCGTGCTAAAAGTGCCTTTCTCGCCAACATGAGCCATGAACTCCGCACCCCGTTGAATGGAATTTTAGGTTACACCCAAATTTTCAAATTGGACAAAAGTTTAACGGCGCAACAAACCGAGGGCATACAAATCATTCACCGCTGTGGCGAACACTTGTTGATGTTAATTAATGATATTTTGGATTTATCCAAAATTGAAGCCGGTAAATTTGAATTGACTCGGACAGAATTTCGTTTGCCTGAATTTTTAACAGACATTACAAATTTATTTGGAATGCGAGCCGAACAAAAAGGCATTGAGTTTGTTCATGAATTTTTGTCTCAATTACCCGCCACCGTCCATGCCGATGAAAAGAGATTACGGCAAGCCTTGCTCAATTTATTGAGTAACGCCATTAAGTTTACTCACCAAGGGCAAGTTACTTTTAAAGTGCAACACACTCCTACCCCCTCTATCGCTGGGAATCAAGGGCTTACCCCCTCTATCGATGGCAATCAGGCTACGATTCGCTTTGATGTGGAAGATTCAGGTGAAGGGATAGCAGCCGAACATCTTGAAAAAATTTTCTTGCCCTTTCAACAAGTGAGTGAGAATGAGCATAATCGCTACACTGAAGGGACAGGGTTAGGATTGTCTATTACCAAAAAATTGGTAGAAATGATGGGCGGACAACTGTGTGTCCAAAGTACATTCGGCATGGGTAGCCACTTTTGGTTTGAAATACAGGTACATTATTCCCAAGCAGCCTTATACGAAAGCCTCACACCTAAGTTGGCTATCATTGGTTTTAAGATGAAAGCTGAAAGGGAAAAGGGGAACGATCCAAGGGGGGATTTCAGAATTTTAGTGGTGGATGACAAATGGGAAAACCGCGTATTCTTAAAAAATCTACTCATACCTTTAGGTTTCAAGGTGTTAGAAGCGCAAGATGGACAAGAAGCCCTGACAAAGGCTGATGATTTTCACCCAGATGCGATTATCATGGATTTAAAAATGCCGGTGATGGATGGTTTAGAATGTACCCGACGCTTACGCCAAGATGCTCGCTTTCAAAAAACCGTCATCATTGCCCTATCAGCCAATGTGTTTGACTATCAACCACAGGACGGTTTGGAAGCCGGCTGCGATGCTTTTCTCACTAAACCCTTAGACATAGACACATTTTTACAAGAGTTAGCAAAGCATTGTCCACTTTCGTTAATTTACGAAACACCCCAAAGTGAGAACTCACAGACAACGGCACTGTCTCCAGCTGAGATTATTCCTCCGACGGTGGAACAAATCAAGATATTGTTGAATTTTGCCAAAATGGGCGATGTAGAAGCGGTGATAGACTTCGCTACCGCACTTTTAGAAAATGATCCTCTTTTACAACCATTTATCCAAAAAGTCTGTCAATTAGCCAATGATTTTAGGCTCAAACAAGTCAAAGAGTTGTTGGAACAGTATCTTCAGCGAATTTAACTGATAACAAGTACAACGCATTGAAGGATGTTGCGGATTTTCTTATTATTATCAATCACAATCCGTCACATCCGGAAACAAGTTGTACTCTATTTCTTATCAATTACGGATTTTTTGAGAACTGATAACTGGAAACTGAAATGTTGAAACGCTTTTTCATAACATCCCTGCTCTTTATGTTACCGGTATTTGCTATCGGTACTGCAATTTATTACGGAGAAATCCAAAATGAAAGAACCATTTTGGAAATTCAAGCGGTTGAACGTTTAAAAGGGCAAAATGAACAAATTGTGAACGAATTCACCTATATTGTGTCAGATTTGATGTTTTTGGCCCAACAGCATGAATTACAAGTTTTTTTTGATAGTGATACCAAACAGCAACGAGAGATTTTGGCAACCGAATATCGCTTGTTTGCTGCCCAAAAAAAGCTTTATGATCAAATCCGTTTTTTGGATGAAACCGGGATGGAAATCGCTCGCGCTAACTTTAACGCGGGTAATCCCTCTATCGCTCCAGCCGAAAAACTGCAAAATAAAGGAAAACGATACTATTTTCGGGATGCCTTGGTATTGGAACGAGGTGAAATCTTTGTATCACCGTTTGATCTGAATATGGAGAAAGGACAAATAGAATGTCCTTTGAAACCAATGATTCGATTTGGTACACCCGTATTTGATCGCACTGGACAGAAGCGGGGTATCGTATTGCTCAATTACCTTGGTACACGATTGCTGAAGAAATTGGACGAAAGGGCGGTTAACGCCTCTAGTGATAGCATGCTTCTGAATGCAAAAGGATTCTGGCTAAAGGGAACCGCACCGGCAGATGAATGGGGATTTATGTATCCGGATGGCGGTAATAAAACCTTTGGAAATAGCTTTCCTGAAGAATGGCAGCAAATCATTAAAGCAGAATCGGGCCAGTTTTATACCAGCAAGGGTTTATTCACCTTTATTACCCTCTATCCTCTGTTGGAAGGTCAAAAATCCAGCACTGGCGCGCAACACGCATTCTCTCCCAGCCTAGCGAAACTGGGTACTCAAGAGTATTACTGGAAAATTGTATCTCATGTACCGCCATCGACATTACAGGCAAAATCACATCAGACTTTAAGCAACATAGCAATACCATTTATGGCACTGGTATTGTTAATTTTGGTGATTTCTGCATTTTTGACGAGAGCCCGTATCATACATGTTAATGCAGAAGCTGCCTTGCGGGAAAGTGAGGAACGATTTAAGGCTATTGTTGCTGCTATTCCGATTCCTATGGCTATCACTCGTCTTTCTGATCAGGCATTCCTGTATGCCAATGAACACTATGGTCAGTGTTTCAACATTCCGCCTGAACAGTTGGTTGGTTATACCTCCCAGACTTTCTACAATCAGGAGGATAAGCTGCGATTGTTGGAAGAATTTCAAAAATATGGCTATGTCCATAATTTTGAACTTCAAGCTAAACAGGTTGGGGGAAAACTTTTTTGGGTAATGGTATCGATGCGCCCTATGACTTTCAACGGTGAACCGGCTATGATTGGGGTGGCTTATGACATCACCGAGCGCAAACTGGCTGAAGAAAAAATTCAACAGCAACATGAATTTCTGCAACATGTCATAGATTCGCTTGATCATCCTTTCTATGTCATCAATACCAACAACTACCAGATCGGTGTCGCTAATGCAGCCACACGCGCACTGGGTATGCGGCCTGGCGTAACATGCCATGCGTTAACGCATAAAAGAAGTGAACCTTGCACCGGTACAAACGATCCTTGTCCGCTTAAACAAGTTAAGAACACTAAAAAACCGTTCATTGTGGAACATATCCATTTTGATATTAAGGGCAACCCCAGAAATGTCGAAGTACATGGTTTTCCGATTACCGATCGTGCGGGCAATGTTACCCAGATGATTGAATATTCTCTGGACATCACCGAGCGCAAGCGGGCCGAAAAACAACTTCACCTGCAAAATGAAGAACTCCAAGCTCAAAATGAACAACTTGATGCCTTTGCCCATCAATTGGAAGAACTACAGCAAGAAAAACTGTATCAACTTAACAAAGCTTATGAACGCTTTGTGCCTCGTGAATTTTTAGGTTTGTTAGATAAGCAAAGCATTCTTGATGTGCAATTAGGTGATCAAGTTGAAAAAGAAATAACGATTTTATTTTCTGATATTCGGGGATTTACCCATATTTCGGAAAAAATGACCCCGCAGGATAACTTTAAGTTTATCAATACCTACTTAGGCCTCATGGAGCCTATTATTCACCAACATCATGGATTTATTGACAAATATATCGGTGATGCTATCATGGCATTGTTTCCCACCAATGCGGATGACGCTGTCAGTGGGGCGATTGCTATGTTGAAAAAGCTCAGGCAATTTAATAACAAAATTGTACAACAAGCAGAGCAACCGGCGATTCAAATTGGCATTGGGCTCAACACGGGTTTATTAATGCTCGGCACTGTAGGTGGTCAAAATCGCATGGATGGCACTGTTATTTCTGATGCGGTTAATTTAGCTTCTCGTGTCGAGGGCTTAACAAAAACTTATGGCACTTCTCTGTTGATCACAGAACCAACTTACCAGAAATTAATAGAACCCTCGCAATATAACATTCGCGTGATTGACCGTGTTACAGTCAGAGGAAAAACCGAACCTGTGACGATTTATGACGTTTTTGATGCAGAACCACCGATTACGATTGAACTCAAATCAACAACATTACATGATTTTGAACAAGGTTTTAGGTGCTTTCATAATGAGCAATTTGAGGAGGCACAAGGTTTTTTTGAAAAAGTGTTGGAAATCAACCACAATGATAAAGCGGCGCAGGTTTATTTAGAAAATTGTCGGACAGTGTTAAACATGACGATGCCTGAAAAACCTAGAATCCTGATTGTGGATGATCTGCCTCTCAATGCGACTGTATTATCGAATTTCTTAAACACTAAACACTTTGAAGTATTCGTTGCAAAAGAGGGGGTAACAGCGCTAGAAATGGTTAAGTCTAAGTATCCACATTTAATTTTGTTAGATGTGATGATGCCGGGCATAGATGGGTTTGAAACCTGTAGGCGACTGAAAGCAGATGTCAAAACTCAGGATATTCCAGTGATTTTTATAACCGCTTTGTCAGAGACAGTGAATAAAATCAAAGGGTTTGAGTTAGGTGCGGTGGATTACATTACTAAACCCTTTCAGCGGGAAGAAGTCTTGTCACGAATTAAGACTCACTTAAGTGTCCATCATTTACAACAACAAGTCCAAGCAAAAAATGTCGAATTAGAAATTCACAATTTGCAACTCAAGGAAAGAATTAAAACGTTGACCATGCAAACCAAGTTTGTTTGATAGCATCTAACGCGGCTCCCAATCCGATTTTCCCAAAAAATAGGATTTCTTTGACACGAGTGCGGCTCCCAATCCGATTTTTCCAAAAAAGCGGATTTATTTGACACGAACGGCTCCCAATCCGATTTTTCCCCAAAATCGGATTTCTTTGACACGAGCGCTCCCAATCCGATTTTTCCCTAAAATCGGATTTCTTTGACACGAGTGTGGCTCCCAATCCGATTTTTCCCCAAAATCGGATTTCTTTGACACGAGTTGTGATAAATCCGATTTTTCCCCAAAATCGGATTTCTTTGACAAAAAAAAGTAACTGATAATTGATTATGAACAACAATGACAAATCGACATCGGCTAATGAGAATGAATTGGCGGATGAAGACGACGATCTGATATTGGCTGACGAGAATGACGGCCCAACCTTGGCTAATGATGACAATCTAACCTTGGCTAATGAGAATGACAATCAACAAGTGGTTGTCAATTCTGCAGTCACCGCTTGGAAAGTGATGATTGTCGATGATGAGGCCGAAATTCACCAAGTCATACAATTACTTTTAGGACAATTTGTCTTTCAGGGCAAACCCTTAACTTTTCTGTCAGGCTATTCAGGCGAACAAGCTAAGTCCTTACTGAAAGCACACCCTGACACCGCTCTCCTCTTTTTGGATGTGGTAATGGAAGACAATCATTCGGGTTTACAGCTGGTTAAGTATATTCGTGGCACGTTACGAAATTCGCTAGTGCGTATCATTATCCACACTGGACAGTCCGGGGAAGCCCCCGAAGAAGCTGTTATCAAAGACTATGATATCAATGATTATAAGCTCAAATCCGAAATGACGCAGCGCAAAATGTTTGTCACAACAATGGCTGGGTTAAGAGCCTATCGTGATTTAATCACATTAGAGGCGAGCCAAGTGGCACTGAAACATAAGAATGTGCAACTGCAAGAAGAGAGCACTGAGCGTCTGCAAGCCGAACATGAATTGCGAAAACACCGTGTTCACCTAGAAGAGTTAGTGGCTGAGCGCACTGAGGAACTGGCAAAAGTGAATGTGCGGTTGCAGCAATACATTATCAATCGCAAGCAAGTAGAAGAAGAACTACGCAAATTTGCTCGTGCTGTTGAACAAAGTGCTAATGTTATTGTCATAACCTCTCTCAGTGGTACCATTGAATTTGTTAATCCGGCTTTTTCCATGATCACGGGTTACTCTTCTGCCGAGGCTATCGGTAATAATCCTCGCCTCTTAAGCTCTGGAAAACACTCTCCTGAGTTTTATAAAACATTATGGGCTACTCTTGGTAGTGGAAAAGTCTGGCAAGGTGAGTTACTCAATAAACACAAAAATGGTGGGTTATACTGGGTATTGGCAACTCTCTCTCCAATCAAAGATAAAGCGGGTAAACCCACCCATTATCTGGCGATAGAAGAAGATATCACTGAACGCAAACAAGCGGAAGATGATTTGAGAAAGAGTAAAGAATTAGCAGAGTCTGCTAATCGCGCTAAAACGGCTTTTCTCGCCAATATGAGCCATGAACTCCGCACCCCGTTGAATGGCATTTTAGGTTACACCCAAATTTTAAACCTTGATAAAGGCTTAACGGTTCAACAAACCGAGGGCATACAAATCATTCACCGCTGTGGCGAACATTTGTTGATGTTGATTAATGATATTTTAGATTTATCTAAAATTGAAGCGGGTAAATTTGAACTGATTCAGGCCGAGTTTATGTTGCCGGTATTGTTAAAAGATATGGTGGATTTATTTGGAATACGGGCAGAACAAAAAGGCATTGAGTTTGTTTATGAAGCACTGTCTGAATTACCTAATGCTGTCTATGCCGATGAAAAGAGATTACGGCAAGTTTTGCTCAATTTATTGAGTAATGCTATTAAGTTTACTCACCAAGGACAAGTCACTTTTAAAGTGCAACACACCCCAACTCCCTCTGTCGATGACTCTGATGGTGAAGAAACTCAGGGTGCAATTCGTTTTGAGGTGGAAGATTCTGGCGAAGGTATAGCAGCCGAACATTTGGCTGCGATTTTTTTACCCTTTCAACAAGTGAGTAAGCCGAATAGTCAAATTGAAGGCACTGGATTAGGGTTGCCCATTAGCAAAAAAATTGTAGAAATGATGGGTGGGCAATTGCTTGTACAAAGTACGCTCGGCATTGGTAGCCACTTTTGGTTTGAAATACCATTGTATTCTTCGTTCCAAGCAGCCTCGCACGAAAGTCCCACACCTAAGCCGGTTATCATTGGTTTTAACGTGAAAGAAGATAGAGAAAAGGAGAACCGGGAGGATTTCATCATTTTAGTGGTAGACGACAAATGGGAAAACCGCGTACTTTTAACAAATTTACTGATACCTTTAGGTTTCAAGGCGTTAGAAGCGGAAAATGGTCAAGACGCGCTAACAAAGGCTGATGAATTTCAGCCTGATGCGATTATCATGGACTTAAAAATGCCGGTAATGGATGGTTTAGAATGCACTCGACACTTACGGCAAGACTCTCGTTTTCAAAAAACAGTCATTATTGCTCTGTCGGCTAATGTGTTTGACTATCAACCACAGGATGGTTTAGAGGCCGGCTGCAATGCATTTCTCACTAAACCCATAGACTTGGACATATTTTTACAAGAGTTAGCAACGCATTGTTCACTTTCGTTAATTTACGAAACACCCAAAAGTGAGACATCACCGGCACCGCCGGCCGATATTATTCCGCCACCGGTGGAACAAATCGAGGCATTATTGAATTTAGCCAAAATGGGCGACGTAGATGCGGTGATAGAAGAAGCAGAGGTTTTGTTAAAAAGTGAGCCTCATTTACAACCATTTACCCAAGAAGTCTGTCAATTAGCCCATGATTTTAGGCTCAAAAAACTCAAAAACTTTTTGGAACAATATCTTTCACCGACTTGACGGATGCTATCCCTTCGAGGGATAGTATCCGTTTGGGTCAATGCCATTAAGTTAAGGGCAACCATAAAGGATTGCCCCTACCTTCAATGACGGCTCAAAGGGGCAATCCCTTGTGGTTGTCCTCGCTGAAAAGCTTAACTTAATGGCAGTGATCCGTTTGGGTGGGATGAACGCTGATTTGACGGATACTATCCCTTTGAGGGATAGCATCCGTTTGGGCAAGTTCACCTACTTGACGGATAAGAATATTTTACGGATAAGATACCTAAAAACAATGCCATTAACTTAAGGGCTTGCGCGGGGGATTGCCCCTACGAACCAGAGCAAAATGTAGGGGCAATCCTTTATGGTTGCCCTTTCGAGGTGGCATTGATTTTTCAGAAGGGATAGCATCCGTTTGGGCAAACCTACTTGACGGTTCTGATTTGACGGATACTATCCCATCGAGGTATAGCATCCGTTTGGGTGGAAAATTCCCAATTCCCCAAGTGGTATGGAGATTGGGACTACCCATAAAAATTGAGGTCACACACACCCTTACAAAGTGTCACTCTGTGCACTCTGTATAAAAAGGTTTTTTAATGAAACAAGTACATCACATTCAATACGGTGAAACGACTATCGAATATGAATTGTATTTTGCCCAACGCAAAACACTCGTTATTGAAGTACACTCTGATCTCAAAATTACCGTCAAAGCCCCCATCGGTACCGTTTTAGAATATATTAACGCCTTCGTAAAAAAACATACGCGTTGGATTCTAAAAAAACAACGTGCATTTAAAACTTGCGATCCTAAACAACCCCCAAAGCAATATGTCAATGGCGAGAGGCATTATTATTTAGGTTGTCAATATTGTTTAAAAGTGATAGTCGGGGAAAAAAAGAGCGTCACGCTCAAAGGCGATGACTTATGGGTAACAGTCAATAATCCCCAAGACACTGCTATCGTCAAAAAACAACTGGATAACTGGTATCGCAACCAAGCAAAGCAGGTTTTTACAGAACAATTAACTGTCTGTCATCGTCAAGTGAGCTACTTAGGGATTGATTTGCCCGTCCTACATATTCGGAAAATGAAAAAACGTTGGGGTAGTTGTAGTCAAACGGGTAAAATTTTATTAAATACCAGTCTCATCAAAGCACCTATAACCAATATTGATTATGTCATCACCCATGAACTTTGCCATCTTAAAGTCTTTAATCATTGTCGGGCTTTTTATGACTTATTAAGCCTTGTTATGCCTGACTGGGAAACCAGAAAAGCACGATTAAATCGTTTGAATATTTTAGACGAGTAATCATGCAAAATTATAATGGCAGCATAGGTGTTCGGGATTTTAAAATTTCTCATTTAATGATGAATGGTGAATGGTGAATGATGAATGGTGAATGATGAATGGTGAATGATTAATGGTGAACGGATAATTAGATTTCAAAAATTATTATTGCCGTTCAAGTTAATGTTGTCAAAATAAATTCATCTTAAACATTTTATTTTAATTAAAAATCAGTAAGTTACAATAATTCATAACACCTATTGAGAATAGCATATAATAAGTTATTGATACACAACATTTTTTTAAATCAATGAATTGAATGATGTGGTAAGGAAAGTGGAATGTTGGGATATTACCAAAAAAGCAGCCGCGTTTATACGGGAAAAGCATGGTGGAACGCGATTAGCAGTGAGAGGATATTTTCTTCGCTCGCAGCCTTTGAATGATTGGTTAGATATGACATTGGTAGCGATTGATTTACCATAAAAAGATCGCCGGGCGATATGGTGTGTTTTGGACGATAGGTTTAAAAATTATGGTATCTATTTGCTTTTTTCTGGCTATCCACGTAAACCGCGACTGGATAGTATCTGTTGTCAAGTGTTGTAACTGTGACGGATACTATCCCAAAAAGGGATAGCATCCGTTAAAAGTGTCGAATCGATCATTGAAAGCCGTTTTTCCGATAAATTGGCGGAGCCGAGCCTTATCGATAGAGTAACGGTACCACAAAAACGGTCAACAACGCTGAACTCGTTGCCCCAAAAATTAAGCTGATCGCCAATCCCCCAAACACCGGATCAGGTACCATGATAGCTGTGCCAAGCACAATAGCCAAGGTTGTTAATAAAATCGGTTGTAAGCGTAATGCGCCCGCTTCGCGTACTGACTGTTCTCGTGTCCAACCTTGTTGTTGATGTTCTCTTGCAAAATCAACAATTAACAGTGAGTTTCTGACGACAATACCCGCGAGTGCAATGACACCAATCATGGATGCCGCTGAGAAAGTTTGTCCTAATAACCAATGTCCGGGTAATACGCCAATGAATTCCAACTGTATTGAAACTATTACTAAAAAGGGGATCGTAGAAGAGTGATAATATGCGACTAATAACAGATATATGCCTATCAAAGCTAAACCCATTGCCATGCCCGTGTTACG
>Ga0164315_10003864_pt1 | contig 11649 bp, 9 predicted proteins | sample GuaBasSedimGuay6_FD_113737 | JGI IMG/M metagenome (GOLD analysis project Ga0164315, IMG submission 113737) | Subseafloor sediment microbial communities from Guaymas Basin, Gulf of California, Mexico - Guay6, Core 4569-2, 0-3 cm | ecosystem: Environmental > Aquatic > Marine > Hydrothermal vents >... | reverse complement strand
TTTTTTTTTGCAAGATGTTATGGATCGTTATTACGATTTGCATCTTGTGTATTTAGATCTAATTGCGAATCTTTATAAGGAGCAAAAAGAAGATTTGATTGATGCTGTTCTCGAAAAATCAAATTATTTATTACCGAAAGAATCAAGGAGAATTACTCGAAAGGAAGTTGACAAATATTACAAAGAAGATAAATTTATATGGCAATTATTTTTAGTCTTGCGCAGAATGGATAGGTGGGTTTCTAGAAATATTTTAGGAAGGCAGTATGAGTTTATTTTACCGGGTAAGATTAGGAGATAGAATTTCAAACGGGATTTTTGAAAAAGATTCAAAATTTCAAATTCATAAACAATTTTCGGATCAAATCATTAATTCAATTAATCTATAAATCATGTGTGATACATTTATAGCAATGTCTGCAACCACAATTGACAGATCAGTTATTTTTGGTAAAAACAGTGACCGCGAGGCTAATGAAGCACAAATTGTAGAGTATCATCCAGTAAAGAAGTATAAAAAGAATTCTGTTTTAAAATGTACCTATCTGGAAATACCACAAATAGAGCAAACATATGATATAATTATATGTCGCCCTTTTTGGATGTGGGGGGCCGAAATGGGAGTGAATAAAAAAGGTGTGGTTATTGGAAATGAAGCGGTATTTACGAAATTAAAAGTCAAAAAGAAAAATGTTTTAACGGGTATGGATCTGGTGCGATTGGCATTAGAGAGATCTGACTCTGCGCAAAGTGCAAAGCAAACTATAATTGATTTGTTGCAAAAATATGATCAGGGTGGAATTTGTGGATATAAGGATAAAAACTTTACCTATCACAATAGTTTTATTATAGCAGATAAGAATGATGCATGGGTGCTGGAAACGGCAGGAAAATATTGGGCAGCTAAAAAAGTAGAAAATTATTATGCGATAAGTAATGGTATTACCATTGGATCTGATTTTGATGAAATTCACCCAGAAGCAGAATCTTTTGCGAGAAAAAAGGGATGGGTAAAAGGTAGTTTTAATTTTGCAAGTGCGTATTCCGATTTTGTATTCACTACTTTTTCAGCTTGTAAAACACGTAAGGCCAGAGCGAATGAAATTTTAAAGAAAAATAATACTAATATCAGTATAAGATCGGCAATTAGCCATTTAAGAGATCACAATAATGATGATTTTCGGCCTTCAAAGCCCTTATTGGGAAATACTATTTGCGCTCATGCGGGAAATTCAATTACGAGAAATGCTTCGCAAACTACGGGTTCAATGATTGTTCATTTAATTGATAATGAGATTATTGTATGGGTGACAGCAACTTCTGCACCTTGTATTTCTGTATTTAAACCTGTTGGGTTTAATGATCATGTTTTACCTGGCTTTATCGCAAATTCTAATAGTTTATTTGATGAAAATTCATATTGGTGGAAAAATGAGAACTTACATCGCGAGATACTAAAGGATTATCAAACTAGAATGATAATTATTGAAACTGAGAGAAATAATTTGGAAAATGAGCTTATAGATATGATATATTCTCAGGAGAAATGCAACTTTAGTACTACAGAAAAAGGATTTGAAAAGCATAGCAAATTAATAGATATGTGGTTAAGTACTATAAAAAAATCAGAGATTAAGAGATCGGTAAACTTCATATATAAGAAATATTGGAACAAATTGAACAAAGAAGTAAAACTGCAAATATGAAACGAACATTAATAAATTTTATAATTAATTTATTCTCAAAAATTTACTAAAATTTAAACCTATGAAAAAAGTGTTATTAATTCTTGTCATAGTTATAATCGCTTATGTATTTTGGGCGAGAATGGGTAGATCTGAAATTGAGAACTATGAATTTAGAACTGTTGAACATTTTACTGTTTTCAAAAAGGATTCATCATTTGGAAATATTGTTGGAATACAACCTCATATGACCAATTTTGATTATCAGAGTAAAACTTCATTTTATAAAAGATTAGATTTTTATTTGAACGAAGCGAAAATGAAAAATTGGTTGCATAAAAATACTACTGTTGTTTTTCCTGAACATATAGCTTCATGGCTGGTTGCAGCTGGTGAGAAAAGTTCGGTATATCATGCAAATAAAATTAATGATGCAATGCGCATCATGGTTCTTTCTAATATTTCTAAATTTTTTATCAATTATATCAAATCAGATGCAGAAGATAAAGCAACGGATGCTGTATTTCAAATGAAGGCAAATAGAATGGTTGAGATCTACCAATCGGTATTTAGTAGATTAGCAAAGAAATATGAAGTTAACATTATAGCCGGGTCTATTTTTTTGCCAAATCCTTCTGTAACGGATAATCAATTAATGATTGGAGATGGAGATATTTACAACATGTCTGCTGTTTTTTTACCTAATGGAAAGATTGATCCAATGTTAATAAAAAAGAAATACCCTGTTAGTACAGAACTTCCTTTTTGTGTGAAAAGTGAAGAAGATTTACCAACATACACTACTACTTCAGGGAACTTAGGAGTTGCTATTTGTGCAGATTCGTGGTATGGTGAAATATATGATGCATTAAATAAACATAATATTACCACCTTTATAGTACCTTCCTATTCTACTGGTTATGGTTGGGATGCTAAATGGCAAGGCTATGATGGTTCTGAAAACCCCATTGAAGTTGATAAAAATGATATTGATAATTTGACCCTTGAGAAAGCATGGCATAAATACACAATCAAAAGGATTGAAAAAACAAAAATTAAAACAGGGATCACAGTATTTTTAAGAGGCAATATTTGGGATCTGGGCACTGATGGAAGTTCTTTTATTTTTAGAAATGATAGTATTTCAACTGTTCCTAAAACGGATGGACCGGTGTTGTTTAACGTTGAGATTTAAATTAGTTACTATTTTTATTCGTGAGATTCTAAAAAACTAATTTCAATTTTTTAGTTAATCGAACTAATCCCGCTTTTTCAGCGGGATATTGGTTCAATACCCTGCCTACAGGCAGGCTCGACCCTTGGGTCGATTCCTATTAATGGGTTCAGTCCGTCAGCTGACGGATGAGGTTTAATACCATTTATTAAACGAAATTATTTAAAAATATTTCTATTTCTTCATTGTATTGCTCCGGTTCTTCAATACACGATGTGTGGCCACCACCGTCAATATATTTTAATACAGAATTTTTGATTTTAGTATGGATAAATTCTGATTTTTCAGGAACTGTGGCTTTGTCCTGAGTGCCAACTAAAATTAGGGTTGGACAATTGATTTTTTGAAGTTCATCATCAATGGCCTTTCTGCCAATGACCCCTTTAACTGCCCGAACGATTCTTTTATTATTGTTTAAAAGCTCATTTGACCATTCTGTTAATTCCTCTTTCCTTTCTATATCAGTTAAAAACTTATCGCCAAACATGATATTCATTACCGGTTTCAAAACGGTTTTTATCCCGAATAACTTTACCATTGTATTCAAGAACTTATATTTAATGACATGGGGTTCTGCAAGAGCAGAGGTTTCCATTAAAATTAATGATTTCACAAGATCGGGTCTTCTTGCAGCTAGTCTCATAGCAACAAAGCCACCCATTGACAATCCGCCAAAATGGATATTTTTCAAATTTAACTTTTCTAAAAATTCGACGGTATCGGAAAATAAAGAATCCATATCATAACCACCTTGGGTTACTTCACTTTTACCTTGTCCACGGTGATCGTAGGTTATTACTTTGTAGTCGGACTTGAAATATGCTACTTGTTTATAGAACATTTTTCCACTCCATAACAAGCCATGCGATAAAACTATAGTCTCAGTACCATTTCCATGAACTTCGTAATAATAATTGCACTTGTTTATATTTATTATTGGCATATGTAAATTGCAAAGAAACCGGATGCTGTTTTGAATTTTTAACAGTTACAAAGAGATACTCGTAGTTTCTTAATGAATCAAATTTACTTAAAATAAATTTAGTTTATAGTCTTTCTTGCTCTAATTGATTGTTTTTTTCAATTCTGTAATTTAGAATATTAAGATATCTCAAAGCTGTTTTGTTCTTATAATCTGTATAGGATTTAGATGCCCAAGTTACAGCAGCGTCAAGATCGCCATTGATTTCATTGATGATGGCCATATTATAGCAAGCTCTACCGGCTATTTTACCGTTAGAATTTGAAACTTCTTTGTTCCAAAGTTCTGCTGCCCCATCCCAGTTACCGGTTTGTGCTCTGCGTTTTGCAATCTCAAAATTTTCTGTTCCTTTCACAAAATAATCTCGGGAAACTCTAATTCTATAAGGAAATATCCGCAAGGCATAGGTTTGCCCTATTGTTTTACTTACTTGTAAAACAGATTCTTTTCTACCTATAATTGCGTTAGCTGCTTTGACCGGATTTATTCTCGAACCCTTTGATGTTACCTTTTCATTAATAACAAATTCGTCAAGTATAATTTTATTATTTGGATCATAAATTCTCCAACCGGTTTTTACCATTGTGTTGATTGTTGTATGGTGGTCAATTGCAGGTATTTTTACTCCTAATGGACCCACAATTTCAACCGGAACAGGATTGTAATCAATATTTGAATCTGTATCATAAAATGATAAGGTAAAAATGGCATCCACATTATTTTCTTTGGAAACTTGTTCTATTGTTTGCCAAGAAAGTGAAGATGGGAATATTCCAAGCCCGGGGTTATTAATATGGTTCCCATCAATTATTTTTACATTGTTGAACTTGTTACTACTTGTGAGTTGATCCAATAGCCCATAAACAGATTTACTTGCTCCTTCCTGGTCCATATTTTTTCCTTCCATTGATAAAATTTTATCAACTTTATCTAAGTTCTTATTTTGTTTAGATGGCAAGCTCCTGTCAATGATTCCAATAGTTTTGATGTTTGATGAAATGTAAACTGGTGCGGGTTCATCAACACTTAGTGTCAACCTGTTAGTAGAACTGCACGAACTTAAATAAATACTTATTAGTACTGCCAATATTATTTTTGAACTCTTAATTATTCTCATAATAGAAATTATTTACAAATAAACTAACGTAGAAATAGGTGAATTTAGTATATCCTAAATATTAAATAATCAGCACGTTAAATTTATTTTAGTAGATGTAATTAAGAATTTAACATTGCCCAAAGTTCATCTTTCAATTCGGTAATACCTGTTTGAGCTAATGAGGAGATAAAAATGTGAGGTAAATCTTTTGGTAGTTCTTTTTGGATCTCAGCCTCTAACTCTTCGTCTAACATATCTGATTTAGAAACAGCCAATAGTCGATCTTTATCCAACAACTCTGGGTTGTGTGTTTTGAGTTCATTGAGTAGGATATTATATTCTTTTTGAATATCATTGCTATCTGCAGGAATGAGAAAAAGCAAGGTTGAATTTCGTTCAATATGCCTTAAAAATCTATGCCCCAATCCTTTACCTTCTGCAGCTCCTTCAATAATACCAGGAATATCAGCCATTACAAAACTTTTGAAATCACGATATTCTACAATACCTAAATTGGGTTTTAAAGTAGTAAATTCGTAATCTGCAATTTTTGGTTTTGCTGAAGTTATCACTGATAACAAGGTTGATTTACCTGCATTAGGGAAGCCTACTAAACCAACATCAGCCAGTAATTTTAATTCCAATTGATACCAGCCCTCTGAACCTTCTATTCCCGGTTGCGCATACCTGGGAGTTTGATTTGTTGAAGATTTGAAATGCCAGTTACCTCTTCCGCCTATTCCTCCTTCTGCAAGTATTATTTCTTGTTGATCTTTTGTTATTTCAAAAAGAACTTCCTGGGATTCTCCATCACGAATTATGGTTCCGAGAGGAACATCGATATAAACATCATTGCCATCTTTGCCACTGCTTCGGTTTTTACTTCCTGCTCCACCGTGTTCGGCTTTAAAGTGTTTTTTAAATTTGAGATGGAAGAGTGTCCACAAATTTTTGTTGCCACGTAATATCACATGCCCGCCCCGACCTCCATCACCGCCATCAGGTCCACCTTTGGTGATGTATTTTTCACGATGCAGATGTACTGAGCCTTTTCCTCCATTGCCGGAAGCTGCCCATATTTTTATGTAGTCAACAAAATTCCCTTCGGTCATGTAAATAGTATCATTGAATAAACATGAAAATGTTTATTCGTTTAATTCATAATTCCTTTTAAGTTTTTCAAAACTATTAAAAACAATACCAATTTCAACAATTTCAAATACAGAGTTTAGAGTTTGTCAAATACCAGTTGTAATCTTTTGGTGATCTCATCAATTGAACCTACTCCATTTACACCAAAATATTTATTTTGTTTTTGGTAAAACTCCTGTAAAACTGCTGTCTTGTTTTGGTATTCATTAAAGCGATTCCTAATTTTGGTTTCATCCTGATCATCAGGTCTTCCACTGGTTTTACCTCTGTTTAAAAGCCTTTCAATTAATAAATTTTCAGGTACTTCTAAAGCAACCATACCACTGATATTGGTGTTTTTTCTAGCTAAGAAAGTGTCTAAGGCAATTGCTTGAGATTTGGTGCGTGGAAAACCATCAAATATAAATCCATTCGCATCAGAATTGTTCTCAACTTCAGTTTTCAGCATATCTATCGTTACTTCATCTGGTACCAGATCGCCATTATCCATAAAAGACTTAGCAAGTATGCCCAATACGGTTTCATTTTTTATATTGTATCTAAAAACATCACCCGTTGAAATATGTACCAACTGGTATTTGTTTTTCAATAATTCAGCTTGCGTTCCTTTTCCTGCTCCCGGAGGCCCAAATAAAACTATATTTTTCACTTATTTTAACTTTAGTTGAATATTTAATTCTATACTTTTAATTGATAGATATCCGGTAAATTTCTTCCCAGCCTGTCATAATCTAAACCATAACCTACAATAAATTTATCTTCAATAGATTTTCCAATATAATCAATGGGCAGTTCCTTACGGAATACATCTGGTTTAAAAAACAAGGTTGCTATTTTTAAAGCTTTTACTCCTTTATCTTTAAAGATTTCATATATCTCAGAAAGCGTATTCCCGGTATCAATTATATCTTCTAAAATAATAACGGTTTTTCCTTCTAGATTTTCATTTACTCCAACAAGTTGTTTAATTTTTCCAGAAGTATTTGTCCCTTCATAAGAAGCCAATTTGACAAAAGAAACATGGCAATCATATGGATATTCTCTTACGAAATCTGCAGCAAACATAAAGGAACCATTTAAAATTGCTATGAAAATAGGGGTTTCATCTTTATCTAAATCACGGGCAACTTCCTTGGCGAGATATTTCACATATTTTGCTATTTTATCTCTGGTTATGAAAAGTTGAAATTGTTTTTCGTGTAATTTAATAAGATCCATATGATGACAAATTGAAATTATTTATTAAAAATGAAAATGCAAAAATACATAAAAAGTAAAACCTTTTAAGAATTAATCTTAAAACCTGAGTTCGATTAAAATTTCTATTTACAGAAATTAAAGAGAAGGTAAGATTTGAAGAATAAAATATTTGGAATAACGAGTTATTATAAATATTTTACTCGAAAAAGATTATCTTTTATTTGATTTTCCTTCCGATTTGGTGAATTTTCACATATACTTCTCCAAATTTCCTCAAAATATCTAGATATTCCTTCTAAAATTTGTATTTATCTACGTAAAAATTCATTCAAACTGTAAACGAAATATTAATTGAACTCAGATTTAAAAGGTTTTACAGGAGTACAATTTCTTCCCTTAAAAGGAATAATACTTATTTTTCCTTTTTTGTCACTAATTTTTTTGATGTGTCATACATTATCGGCGATGCAATAAAGAGTGAAGAATAAGTTCCTACTATAACACCAATTATCAATGCAAACATAAATCCTTTAATAGAATCTCCGCCGAATAGAAAAATAGCTAATAACACAATTAAGGTAGTAAGTGAGGTGTTGACCGTTCTTCCTAATGTGCTGCTCAAGGCAGAATTTACGATTCGGCCATATGGCCATACTGCATGTTTATTGGTAAATTCTCTAATTCTATCGAAAATTACTACTGTATCATTTAACGAGTAACCAACTACAGTTAAAATGGCAGCAATAAAAGATTGGCCTATTTCCATATCAAATGGTAAAATCTTATAAAAGATCGAGAAAATTGATAAAACGATAAGAACATCATGAAAAACAGCCGCAACAGCACCTAAACTGAATTGCCATTTTCTGAAACGCAATAAAATGTACAGGAATACTACAATTAATGAGCCTATAATTGCCCAAAAAGCAGATTGTTTAATATCATCGGCTATGGTAGGTCCAACTTCCGCGTAGCCCATTATTCCTATTTTGTGAACAGTAGTACTTCCTTTTATTATAAAGTCATCATAAGCTAAATCACTTGGTAAATAGGATTGCAGTCCTGTAAATAACAAATTTTGCACTTCGTCATCAACATCAACTCCATTATCATCAATTTTATATTTCGTAGTAATTTTTAATTGATTTGCTGAACCAAAAGTTTTTACCTCAGGTGAACTTTCAAAAACTTCTTTTAAACTGTTGGTCACATCAGGTACGTTAACATTATCTTCAAAACGAACGGTATAAGTACGACCTCCTTTAAAGTCAACACCATAGTTTAAACCATTGGTTAATAAAGAACCAATACCTAAAACCAGAATAACTCCTGAAATTATATAAGCCATTTTTCTTTTTTTCAAGAAATCAACGTCTATATTCTGGAACCACTCTTTTGTAATTCCCGTATTAAAAGTGAGCTTTTTATTATTGTTAATATACCATTCGATTAATAAACGAGTGATAAATATTGCCGAAAATAAAGAAGTAATAATACCGATCATTAAAGTAGTAGCAAATCCTTTAACCGGACCTGTTCCGAATATATAAAGTATGATACCTGTTAGGAGCGTTGTGACATTGGCATCTAAAATAGAAGATAGTGCACCACTAAAACCGTCGTTCACAGCTTCTTTTAATCCTTTTCCTTTCTTTAATTCTTCTTTAATTCTTTCATAGATAAGTACATTCGCATCAACACTCATACCTATTGTTAATACAATACCTGCGATACCGGGTAAGGTCAATACTGCGCCAAAGGCTGCAAGTACACCAAAAATGAATAAGATATTTAGGGCTAAGGCAATGTCAGAAAAAATACCTGCTTTGCCATAATAGAATAACATCCATAATAATACCAGTATCAAAGCGATTCCAAATGAAATAGTACTACTATCAATGGCCTCCTGACCCAAAGAAGCTCCGACAACAGCAGATTCAATGATACGTGCTGCAGCGGGTAATTTCCCTGATTTTAAAGCATTTGCTAGATCTTGTGCCTCATCAATAGTAAATTGTCCTGAGATAGAAGTTCTTCCAGTGGTAATAGCATCATTTACTCTTGGAGCAGAATACACATAGTCATCTAATACCACAGCTACAAATTTACCTACATTGGCCGTAGTCATTTTTGCCCATTGCTTGGTTCCTTTACTATTCATGGTCATACTAACTTCAGGATTTGCACCTAACTGGTCAAAAACCTGAGAAGCATCTGAAATCACATCACCTTGAATAGGAGCTTTATCTTCTCTATTAGATTTTAATGCATAAAGATTTATGATCTCTGTATCTGTAAGAGGTTTTACATCCCATGCAAATTTTGCGTATTTTAATTCATTTGGTAACAAATTTCTTACTTCTTTCATAGTAAGATAACTGTTAATTGTTGCAGTATCATTTATGCTGGCAGAGGCGAGAATTGAGCTAATGTCATTTTGAGTTTGGGGAAATCTTACAAATAATTTACTCAATAATGGATTTGTAGCTTCAATATCAAGTGAATCTTTTACTTCACCCAAAAGGTCATCAATTTCATCATCGGAAGTTTTTGTCGTGTCAACAACCTTTTCACTTTCACTTTCGTCACTTTTCAATATTTGTGCTAAGGTAGTGTTGGCCGATATAAAGAATTGTGCCATATCCTGATTAGTGAAAACTTCCCAAAATTGCAATTCTGCAGTACTCTGTAATAATTTTTTAACACGATCTATGTCTCTGGCACCAGGTAATTCGATTATAATTCTACCCGATTCACCTACTTGCTGAATATTTGGTTGTGTTACACCAAATCGGTCAATTCTACTTCTCAATACCTCAAAAGCGGTGCTTATAGATCCTTTTACTTCATCTTGTAAAATAGGTTTGACTTCGTCATCACTCATTTTAAAGTTGATCTTATCTTTCAAAGACATATTACCAAAAATGCTAGGATCACTTAATTTTACAGATCCTTTGCTGGCATTTTCAAATGCTTCATAAAACAATTGCAAATAATCTTTATCACTATTCTTTTGAGCTTTTGAAGCATTGACTAAAGCTTCATTAAAAACCGGGTTCTTTGATTCGTTCGATAATCCAAATAAAATATCTCTAACCGATACCTCAAGGGTTGCATTAATCCCACCCTTCAGGTCTAAACCAAGGTTAATTTCCTTTTCTTTAACATCATTGTAAGAAAATTCAGTAAACCCAAGATTTAATACCGGTAAATTGGCTACTGAATCTAAATAGGTCCTTTCCAATTTCTCTAATTCATTAGAATCATCATTAGCTGCTTTCGATTCGGCATAAATAACAGCATCCTTCTCTACATTTTTTGCAAACCATGTAAATGAAAGTTGGTATAAACATACCAAACTCAAAATGATCGCAAATAATCTAATAAGTCCTTTATTTTGCATTCCTTCTATTATTTTGTTATTCTTCGTATTTGATATAATCGCGCAAATATACTCAAAAGATTTAGCTTTGAAAGAAATAAACAATGAATTTTAAACCATCTAAGATTATATTAATACCCTTATTTTTTAGTATTTTAGCGGATTCATAAAAATGTATAAAATGGAATTCCTGACTGATATTGAAATTGCCCAAAGAACAAAGCTGATACATATAAAAGAGATTGCTGAAAAATTGAAAATCAATGAAGATGATCTTGAGCTTTATGGAAGATATAAAGCAAAATTACCTCTTGATTTAATTGATGAAAATGAAATTTCAAAGAATAACCTGATATTGGTTACCGCTTTGACCCCTACTCCTGCAGGAGAAGGCAAAACCACTGTATCCATTGGTCTTACAGAAGGTTTGAATAGAATTGGTAAAAAGGCCACGGTTGTTCTTAGAGAACCGTCTTTAGGTCCGGTATTTGGAATTAAAGGAGGTGCCGCGGGTGGCGGATATTCTCAGGTGGTTCCAATGGAAGATATAAATTTACATTTTACTGGTGATTTCAACGCAATTGAAAAAGCCAACAACTTGCTTTCAGCATTGGTTGATAATAATTTGCAAAGTCCAAGATCATTGAATATTGACCCAAGAACCATTGTTTGGAAAAGAGTTATAGATATGAATGATAGGGCATTGCGTCAAATAACAATCGGACTAGGAGGAACAGCGAATGGTATTCCAAGAGAAGATGGTTTTAATATAACTCCTGCTTCTGAGGTAATGGCCATTTTGTGTATGGCAACAGGATTTGAAGATTTGAAAAATAGATTGGGTGATATATTTATAGGATTTACCTTCGGGAAAAAACCAATATTTGCACGTGATCTAAATGCAGAAAATGCGAT
>Ga0164315_10003863_pt1 | contig 11650 bp, 11 predicted proteins | sample GuaBasSedimGuay6_FD_113737 | JGI IMG/M metagenome (GOLD analysis project Ga0164315, IMG submission 113737) | Subseafloor sediment microbial communities from Guaymas Basin, Gulf of California, Mexico - Guay6, Core 4569-2, 0-3 cm | ecosystem: Environmental > Aquatic > Marine > Hydrothermal vents... | reverse complement strand
TAATGTTACTGTATATTCCGATTCAAAATATGTTGTTGATTCAGTAGAGAAAGGGTGGGTTTTTAATTGGGTAAAAAAATCTTTTAAAGGTAAAAAGAATCCGGATTTATGGAAAAGGTTTTTAAAAATTTACCCTAAGCATAACATTAAATTTATCTGGGTAAAAGGACATGCTAATATTCCTGAAAATGAACGTTGTGATCAACTAGCTGTTGAAGCATCTTTATTGACCAATTTACCAGATGATACTGGTTACATATCAGAAAAAAATCAAGGACAACTTTTTTAAACAAATGAGATAGGTTTTTGCCGTAAATAATATCTGTTTATTACAGGATTGGCATAAATCTCAAGAAATATCATTTTTATTATTTTTTTGTCACCTTCAATATTTTCTATTTGTTTATTCATATGATTTGAAAATTCTTCAAATTCTATATCCGTATATTTATCTTTAAAATTATCTGAATTAAAAAGAAGATCATATGCTGCATAGTTTCCCGGGAAAAGCTTATAGCTTTTATGTATCTGACTGTCAATTATAAACCCCAACTTGCTAAATTGTTCGTTTCGATTATGTATACGTTTTAATTTTAGTAATTTTCGTTTTAAAGGTTTGCCAAAACTATAATGAATTCTTCCTTTAAAATTATTCAAACCACCACTCATACTTGATAAATCCTCTTTAGGATCTTTTACATAAGCCCCTTCTTTAAATGTTTTATATAACTCCTGAGTTTTTAATTTATCGCAAGGTTCTATTTCATAAGAAATGGAAACAGGTACGATTCTCATTTTTTTAAATGACCTCACAATTGAATCGTCAGAATTCATATTTAACATTTTTAGCAAAGCCGGTTGGGTTTTATCATTACCATTTTTTGTTCGCCCTTCTTTTTGTGCAATCCAAACTGAACTCCCTTTTTCCTGTAAGGTGTAATTAACGTATGATGATAATTCTCTCGAGGCTTTTAACATCTCCCTAACGGGCAGATTCCTTTTTACTAAAAAGCTTTTATTTAATCGAACAAGTATTTCTATCCAGGGAAAAATTAGTAAATTACTACCAATAGCAATCTCTGTGGTATTAAACTTATTCTCAATTAATAAGAGATTCAAAAAAGCAGAATCCAAAACAATATCCCGGTGATTTGATATAAAAAGATAAGATTTCTTGGGATCAAGATGCTTTAATCCTGAAAAGCTAAGTCCGGCAGTTGTATTTTTCACCATCTTTGATAAATATGGATGTATAACTCCTTTTTGAAAACCCCTGATCGTCTTTAAATTCTTTAGGAATTCTCTTACTTCAGTAATTCTTTCTTTAGGGTAAAGGAATGATAATACTTTTGTAAACTGCTCTTCGTTTAATAACTCATTGATTTTTGTATTTGCTTCTTGATCATTATAGCATCTAATGGATTGATATTTATCTTCATTCTGCTTCATAAGTGTATTTATTATTAATCACTATAATATAATATTTTATTAATCTATCAGCTTTATCATCAGTTTTTATATTGAAAAATGGATGAATGGAATGGTGAAAAACATGAAGTAAGTTCTCAACATTCCAATCTGATTTGCAGCTTAAAATTCAACTATTTGCTCACAATATTTTTAGCAGACAAATATACCAAAATTGAGGTGACTTCTAAAAATTCAAAGTTCAAGACTTTTAAATTTTTCAAGGCTCGAGTTTACTCTTGTAAATGAGTGTCTTGAAAAATTTAAATAACGCAGAAATTTGAATTTTTAGAGGTTGCCTTGAGTTAATTATTTTTTATTTAAACCCTTATTGAGGATTTTTTTCCTTTCTTTTTTTCCTATACTTTATGATAAGCCATACAGTTATCAGAATGATAAGGATAAACGGCCACAAGTATACTAAACCAAGAATAAATATGAGAATTCCATCCCAACCACCTTCAACTGCTTTTAACAATTTATGTCCAAAACTGGGATAGTCGGTACTTTCAATTTGTTGATACATTGACAAGTATATAGTACTGAGGCTAACCTGGCTGTTTAAATATTTCAAACGGCCTTCTTTCGATTCAATTTCTTCACGAATAACACGCAAATGTTCGTTTACTTGAAGGATTTCATTAATTGTACGGGCTTTTTTCAATATTTCAAGATATTGTTGTTCAACCTGCTTTTTATTTTTTAAGCGGGTAGTAATATCAATAAATTCTTCAGTAACATCAGCTAATTTAATATGTTTTGAATTTACATGAACAGCCAAGCCACTTACATCATTCAGTAATTTGTTAAAATTATCAGCTTTCACCCTGATAGTCAGCGCATCAGTTATTTGGTAATCATCATTTTGTTCAGATTCATCAGCTACATAAGCATTGTATTTTTTTAGTAAAGCTTCTAAAGCAGCTCTTGCATTTTTAAAATCTTCAACCTCAATGGAAATATTAGCGGTTTTTATTATTTTCTTTTCTATTTTTTCATTGTTTTCACCAGTTTCATTTATTGTAGTTTCCAAATCGGACTCATTATTTACCCTTTTTTCCTGTTCACTCATGGCTAACATTTCCGGAGCGTATTCAGCCTCAATTGATTCAGAATAATCATCATTTTGACCTGAACAAGCAGCTAAAAACAACCAAATACTGATTAAATATATTAAATTAAGTTTCATAAGGCGGATTTTAAAAAAGTGAATATTAAGTTTATACAATTATAAAGATACTAAAAATACAACATATTGCTTACATTTGTTATTCTTAACCTGCAAAATTCATGCGTTTTTTTGGATTTATAAACAACTATCAAAGCCTGCCGACATAGTCCTCTATTTCAAAGGCTTGGATGGGAAGTAGATGAATTCAAAAAAATGTACTTGTAAAAATGTCAAAAATTTTAATTTTTGACACAAACGCTTTAAGAGTTTATTATCAATAATATACAGTAGGTTTGTCATTTTTTATGAATAAAGCAGGTTAAAGAATTTATTGATACAGAAGACAGAACAAATATGTACAGAATATTAAATATTGTATTTATAGTATTGATGTTAAACTCAGTAGTTTTCCATAAAATATCTGCACAAACTCAATCTAAAGTACAGTTAGCTTACGAATATTACCAAAGTAAAGAATATCAAAAAGCTTTTGTTGAATTTGAAGGCTTATATAAAAAAACACGATCCAGGAATTATCTTAATTATATGGTTAAGTGTGTAATTGAACTTGAAGATTATGATCAGGCAGAGCGTATTATTAAAAAACAAATAAGGAAAAATAAACGTGATCTTTTAAATTATTTAGAGCTGGGCTATATATATAAACTAAGAAAGGAAAAAGCAAAAGCAGAAGAACAGTATCAATATGTCGTAAAAAATATTCCGGCAAACCGAAATATGATTAATAGAATTGGAAGCTCATTTTTATCTAAAAGGGAATTTGACTATGCTGAAACATCTTATTTAAAAGGACGAAATCTAATACCTTATCGATTTCATTATGAACTGGCCAATGTTTATGCATATCAACGGAAAAGCCAGGAACTTATTGATGAATACCTTGATCTACTTGTTGAAGACCCTGAATCGCAACCGACAGTCATGAGCTATCTGCAGGCAAGGATGAATTCCAATTATGATGAAAATTTTAAATACATTTTAAAAAGGACTTTAATAAAACGAATTCAAAAAAATGCAGGTGAGTATATTTATAATGAAACACTTATTTGGTATTATGTTCAGGAAAAAGATTTTGGTAATGCGATAATTCAGGCAAAAGCATTGGATAGGAGAATGAAAGAAGGAGGGCGACGTTTGGTTGAACTGGGTAGTTTAGCGGTATCAAACGGGATGTATGAAATTGCTAAAGAGGCCTATTTATATGTTATAAAAAAAGATAAGGGTTCTGTCTTTTACCGTGATGCCAAACTTGCATATTTAAATGTATTATATATACAAGTGGAGAAAGGACAAATCAGAAGTCAGGATCAAATTGAGGATCTTGAAAAACAATATACGGATGCCATCGAAGAATTTGGAAGAAATTATACAACCATTGGCCTGATAAAGGATTTTGCACATTTGCAGGCCTTCTACTTAAATAAAAATTCTGAGGCAGTAGCTATGCTAAAATCCATAATTAAGCTTCCTGACCTGAAACCTTTACTTAAAGGTTCCTGTAAAATTGAACTTGCAGATATTTTACTACTTCAGGAAAATGTTTGGGAAGCTACAATTGAATATGCACAGGCTGAAAAGATGAACAAAGGAAATCCAATTGGTTACGAAGCAAGATTCAAAAGGGCAAAATTAGCGTATTATATGGGGAATTTTGATTGGGCACAGGCTCAACTGGATGTATTAAAAGGAAGTACATCACAACTTATTGCAAATGATGCTTTTCATTTGTCAATGTTGATCAAAGACAATATTGGTATGGATACGACAAGTGCTGCATTAAAATATTTTTCACGAGCTGAAATGTACCTGGTACAAAACAAAGAAAAATTGGCTATGTTGGTTTTGGATACCCTGGAAAATAACTACAAAACAAACTCCTTAATTGATGAGGTATTATTTCTTAAGGCAAAAATATTAGAAAAGCAGGGTAATATTGATATTGCAATTGAAAATTTAAAAAAGATTGAAACAAATTTTGCCTTTGATTTACTTGGCGATGATGCTATTTACAAATTGGCTCAAATATATGATTATCAAAAAAATAATAAAATTGAGGCAATGAAATATTATAAAAAAATTATTTTTGAATATCCAGGGAGCATTTATGTTACAGAATCACGGAAACGTTTCAGAATTTTACAAGAAGATGTAACATCTTAAAGACCTGTTTATTATTCTTTGAATTTTGTTTTTTTATTGCCTTAGAATTATTTTTTCTTGTTTTGATAGTGGTATATGATGTATAACAGCATATATCAAATTGTCTATTCTGAATAAAAGCCGTAATTTTAAAACTAAAATAAATTAAAACTAAGTTATGAAAAAATTTGCAGTTGTTTTATCTGGAAATGGAGTATATGATGGTGCTGAAATTCACGAAGCAACCATGACACTTTATGCTATTATGAAAAATGGTGGTGAATATGAAATTTTCGCACCTGATATTCCTCAACATCATGTAATTAATCATATTACTGGTGATGAAATGAAAGAAACCAGGAATGTGCTTATTGAATCAGCTAGAATTGCTCGTGGAAATATAAAAGCACTTAGTGAATTTAATGCTATTGATTTTGATGCAATCATATTCCCTGGTGGATTTGGGGCAGCTAAAAATCTTTCAAGTTTTGCTTTTGATGGTTCTGATTGTACGGTTAATGCAGATGTTGAAAAATCGATACTGGCTATGGTGAAGGCGGGTAAACCGATTGGTGCTTTATGTATTTCGCCGGCAATAATGGCCAAAGTACTTGCAGGAGCAGAGCTCACTATTGGAAGTGATAAAGGAACAGCAGAAGCTATTGAAAAAATGGGAGCTACACATAAAACAACTACACATGGTGAAGTAGTAGTGGATGAGGGCTTTAAGCTGGTAACAACTCCTTGTTATATGCTTGATGCCACCATACTTAATATTGCTGATGGTGCTGATAATGTGGTAAAAACAATGATGAAAATGTAATTCATGAAATCAAAAATTAATAATCTTATTAAAACATAGCTTATTTCAGTGAGTTTAAGTATTTATTAACCTAATTTAATTTAAATGAAAAATATTGCAGTAATTGGTTCAGGAACAATGGGAAACGGTATAGCCCATGTATTTTCCCAAAAAGGCTATAAAGTAGCATTAATCGACATTAATCAGGATGCTTTAACGCGTGCATTGGCTACTATTACCAAAAACCTTGATCGTTTAATAAAAAAGGAAAGAATTTCAGAAGCTGACAAAGATGCTACTTTAGCAAATATTACGAACTATACAGATATTAGTAAAGGTGTTGCCAGTGCTGATTTGGTTATTGAAGCTGCAACGGAGAACCCTGATATCAAGTTTAAAATATTTAAAGAACTTGACGAAGTTTGTAAGCCCGAATGTATTTTAGCATCAAACACATCCTCTATTTCAATAACAAAAATTGGGGCGCAAACCAAAAGACCTGATAAAGTAATTGGAATGCACTTTATGAACCCGGTACCCATAATGAAATTGGTTGAAATTATCCGTGGATATAAAACTAGTGAAGAGGTGACAAAAATAATAATGGAAACTTCAAAATCATTAGGAAAAGCACCTGTTGAAGTAAATGATTATCCTGGTTTTGTTGCGAACCGTATATTGATGCCCATGATTAATGAGGCAATTATTACTTTAAATGAAGGAATTGCTGGTGTTGAAGAAATTGATACCGTAATGAAATTGGGTATGGCGCATCCTATGGGACCATTACAATTAGCTGATTTTATTGGTCTTGATGTTTGTTTGTCAATTATGGAAGTTCTTAATGAAGGTTTAGGTAATGACAAATATGCACCATCGCCATTGTTGGTCAATATGGTATCAGCGGGTAATTTAGGAATTAAATCCGGTGAAGGGTTTTACAATTGGGGGCATGGTACAAAAGAATTGATTGTTTCTGATTATTTTAAAAAGTAAAAAAAAGGTCTATAAAAAATACCCTAGTTCAAAGGTTTTTGAAACCTTTTGAACTGGGGTATTTAGTAATTTATCTTTAGGTAAAAAAATATTGACAATCAGATAGTCATTTATTCATCCTTTACACAACGGATAGACATTCCCCATGATTTTGGTCGTGTTCTTCGGAAAATTTGTCCACTTCCATCACGCATTTGGCGATACCATCCATGTGCTCCATTATCTGTAGCGGTCCAAAAAAATGATTGCATTCCCATTAAGTAATAATTTGATGGAGGATTTCTATAGCCACCTAATAACATATTGAAGTTTATGCTTGTATCCGACATTAACTTTGTGGCTTGATCTTTACCTCGCCAGTCGTTTTCTTTAACTAATTCTGTTTCTGTCATTCCCAACTCTTTTTCTAAAATTTGCCATTCTTTATCTGTTGGTAAATGCCAACCTGCCGGACAAGCCTCACTTGCAGCTTCCCACCTATATAAACGGCCATATTTTTCTCCGTTTTCTGCTTTATTAGCAAATATATATGAGTACTTTTCAGTTTTAAACTTAAGATTTTCAGCCATCCAGATTTGTTGACCAATTTGAACGGTTACATATGATTTTCCATCTCGCGTATCTATTAATGTATCAGATTGAGCATTTAACGAAATACCTGCAAATAGGAACAATGCACTAAATAAAATTAATATTCTCATTTTTTACCTTTAATATTATATCGTAATTACTAGTTTTTAGTTTTAAAAAACAGATGCAAAATTATATTTTTTATTCCGATTTAGGATGGAATATACAAATTTTAGCAAATTTTAACAATAACAATTAAACCATAAGTCACTATATTGAGTCAAAATTGTAATTATTAAATTATTTAAAAATAAGTGTATTAACTTGCACAAGTAAAAAAAATATTCGGTGTCTAAAGAATAAATCCAGATAATTAAGGGATAGTTGAATTGATGGAAGATATTGTAATAATTGATAATATTTTAAATAATAAGTCTGCTGGCTTTAAGGCATTGATTGATAAGTATCAGCTACTTGTCGTAAATACCTGCTATGGTTTTGTTCATAACCGGGAAGATGCTGAAGATATTGCCCAGGAGGTATTTATTGAAGTGCACAGGTCATTACATAAATTCAGGAAAGAATCAAAACTTTCAACATGGCTTTATCGGATAAGTTCAAACAAGTCACTAAACTTTATAAGAGATAATAAGAAAAACAGTTGGTTCCAAAGCCTTGATATTTTGTTTAGTTCTGAAAAAAATACAGGTAAAGTTATAGAACTAAGTGATTCAGAGAATAATATTCCGGATAATATCATTGAGAATCAAGAGACAGGCAAAGTCATAAATGAAGCGATTAGTTCGCTACCTAAAAATCAAAATGTGGCTTTCACATTGCATAAATTCGAGGATTTGAGCTATAAAGAGATCTCTGAAGTGATGGAGCTTTCTTTGTCTTCCGTAGAGTCATTATTATTTAGGGCGAAGAAAAATTTACAGGAAAAATTAATTAAACATTATAAAAATTCATAAAATAACACAAGGTGGCCTCAAAAAAATCGAAATTCGAGGCTTTATTATTTTTTAAGTCTCGATTATACTCATGTAAATGAGCGTCTTAATAAATAAGAGTAACGAAGAAGTTGGAATTTTTTAGAGGTTACCACAAGTTTTTTTTAGGGATGGTGTCATATTATAAAAGCAAACAAAATGAACTGCAAAGAAGTTGAAAATAATTTAATCTTTTTTATCGAAGGTAATCTTCCTGAAAATAAGCAGGTTGATTTTAATAACCACCTTAATAGTTGTGATAATTGTAAAGTTTTATATCAAAAACTAAAAGCAGATCTTCTGGTAATTGAGAATGATAAAATAACTGAACCCAACCCATTTTTATATAGTCGTATTATAGAAAGCTTAGAACAAGAAGAAAGTAAAGAACCTTCTGTTATCAGGCTTAATACAAGAGATTTTTATGTTCAGGTTGCTGCGTATGCCGCGGGGATTATTTTAGCAATCTTTTTAGGAATAGGCTTAGGTGCTGATTTTGATAGTAATAACAATTTGGTCATAGAAGATTATGAAGAGCTAACAGAATATCAGATGTTTGCCGATTCGTATAATTTGAATCAACCTTCTGAATTGACTTATGAATTAGAAATTGCTGAAAATAAATAATGATTAAGAACCATCACAACTGGGGTTTTAAATCTAAAAAGACAAAAATAAATGAATACAGTAACAAAAAAAAGGCTTTTAGTAGGAACGATCATAATACTTATTGTCATCAATATTTCTGCTATCAGTACAATAGCTTTTAATAAATATCAGCGATCAAAAGATGTTGAGTTAAGGTATAATATTGATAAATATCGGAATAACGAAAGGAATACAAGACAGAAAGCCTATCATACAAGAGTGAAAAATTTTGTAAAACAGGAACTTTCTCTTTCTGAAGAACAATATGAACAATACGTGAAGTTAAAGGATATTAATATTGAAAAATCAGCTTCATTAATGCAGGAAATTGGTAATCGAAAAAAATTATTATTTAAGACGTATTGTGAAGAAATACAAGACACGGTTATTTTAAATAATATAGCGGATGAAACGGGTAGTCTACATGCTCAAATGCAAAAAGAAACGATGAGACATTTTCAAGCAGTAGTAGAAATATTAACACCTGAACAGATTGTAAAGTTTAAGTTAATGTTATGTGAGATGTCAAATAGGAGAGGATCTGGTTACTATAATCAAGGGAATAAAGGGAAAAGAGGAAGAAGAGGGTTGAAGTCAGAATAAATAAAAACAAGCAGAAAAATTCAAGTGAAATTAGCCGGTAGAATTTCAAAGAATTATTACACAATAAATAAAAAGAAAAGTTTAATTTAAATAAAAAAATCATGAAAACACGTAAACTAAATGTTTTAATCGTTGGGATAGCTGCAGTTATAATGAGTTTCAGTTATCAGGTAAATGCTCAAAAGAATGGAAGAGGCCAGGGTCAGGGATGGAACCAGCAAAATAATCAGACTTGGAATTGTAATATTCCTAATTTAACTGAGATTCAGCAGACGAAGATTGAAAAAATGAGAACAGCCAATATGAAGGAAATGATTCAATCCAGAAATTTTATGGCAGAAAAAGGAGCTAATTTAAATACCTTAAGAACAGCTGATAAGGTTGATATGAATGCAATTAACAAAGCCATTGATGAAATGGGAGCTAACAGGACAAAAATGATGAAAAAGCGTGAAGCTCACAGACAAGCAATCAGAGAAATTCTTACAGATGATCAAAAAGTTTATTTTGATAGCCGTAGAGGAAGAGGTTCTAGAGGTGGCAATGGTCAAGGAAATGGAATGGGCAGAAATGGCCAGGGAAGAGGATGTCAAAGGTTTTAATCTTCATTTAATACAGGAAGCAAATTTGGTACTTGTTAAATAGTTGGTTTTTAAATGTAGTTAAGTTTCAGGTTTCATGACTAAGTTTTAGTTCGGGAACCTGAATTTTTTTGTAGAGGGTATGTATTTAAAAGATAAAGATTGATTTAATGAGAAAACCAAAACAATATATGAACTAAGAGCTAGTCCTAATTAAAATGCAGCCATTAATAAATTGATATCTTTTGAGTTAATTCCGAACTTAGTACCAATGGTTTGGTTGGTTAATATTCCGTTAAAAATATAAACCCCGTTTCTAATTCCCCTGTCTGTTTTAAATAGATTAATTGTGCCTCCAACCTCGCCAATTTTTAAAAGAATAGGTGCTAAAATATTACTCAAGGCTATTGAGGCGGTTCTGGCAGCTCTAGATGCAATGTTTGGTACACAGTAGTGTATTACTCCAAATTTCTCATAAACAGGATTTTTATGCGTAGTTGGTTTGGATGTTTCAAAACAGCTACCATTGTCAACATTTAAGTCAATAATGATTGTGCCCTTTTTCATTTGTTGAACCATATATTCATTTACGACAAAACGTTCTGTTTTTTCATCAATACCCAGAGAGCCAATAACAACATCTGCTGATTTCAATGCTTTGGATAGTGCCTGAGGCTGTATAATTGAAGTAAATATTTGTTTTCCTATATTATGTTGCAAATCCCTTAGTTTATAGATAGAATGGTCAAAAACTTTAATCAAAGCACCTAGTCCCATGGCTGCATTTGCCGCATGTTCTGCCGCAGTTCCAGCACCGATAATAATTACTTCAGCTGGCGATATGCCGGTTATTCCACCTAAAAGGACTCCCTTTCCACTATGTTGTTTGCTTAAATATTCTGCCGCAATATTAATAGACAACTTTCCTGCAATTTCACTCATTGACCTAACAATAGGGTAGTAGAAAGGCTCATTTTTTATGTATTCAAAGGCAATTGCTTTTACTCTTTTTTTTATCAGGGCATTAATTTGTTCTTTCGATTGACTCGAAAAATGTAATGCTGATATAACTGTTTGATTATCTTTTAGAAACTCTATTCCTTTATTTTTAAAGGGGGAGATTTTTAATACAATTTCTGATTGAAATATTTTTTTTGGGTCAGATACAATCTCCGCACCAGCTTCACTATAATCTAAATCACTGTAATTTGAACCATTCCCTGTACCTGCTTCAAATAAAATTTTATGTCCATTGTCAGATAAAAGCTTAACTGCCTGAGGTGTTAACGGAACACGGTTTTCAAATTCCCCATCTTCTTTTGGAATACCTATAAGCAGTTCTTTTCTTTTCTTTTTTATTTCCAGCATTTCTTCCTGAGGAAAAAGCTGTTGTTGCCTCATTGAAAATGAAGAAGAATCGTGTAGTTGTGCCATTCTAATTTTGTTTTGCAATCTAATTAGAGTCTTTCCATAATGTCTGTGCTTGGTTCAGAATGTTCGCCTTTAAGGCTTTCGAAGTCTTAAAAATCAAGAGTTTACTATTGTAAATGCTATGTGCTGAGCATGTCGAAGTAACTGGTATTTAAGACAATAGTAACACAGAAGGCGGACTTTATGGACAAACACTAATTTATCCAAAGTTAAACTTTCCTTGGTAAAT
>Ga0164315_10003862_pt1 | contig 11652 bp, 9 predicted proteins | sample GuaBasSedimGuay6_FD_113737 | JGI IMG/M metagenome (GOLD analysis project Ga0164315, IMG submission 113737) | Subseafloor sediment microbial communities from Guaymas Basin, Gulf of California, Mexico - Guay6, Core 4569-2, 0-3 cm | ecosystem: Environmental > Aquatic > Marine > Hydrothermal vents >... | reverse complement strand
TTGTGCCCCCAAGAGAGTTCGAGTCAGATCCCATTTTGGATTAGCAGGGGACAAGGCCCGCCATCGATGGCGGGCCATCAGCCGGATCGTTATACTCAGGTCGTGGAATTTCGCACAAAACTCCTGTCGACGCTGAAGGCGATTCAGAGCGTGCTGGATGTGCCCGGTGTCATGGTCATCGGGTCGGAGGTTCCCAATCTTCTCCAGCCGGAGGCCGCCTCGACTCTGGTTGTCTCCCAGGATGTTGATATCGGAGTGCCGGTTAAGCGAATTGAGGAGGTCAAGACGGCGCTGCAGGAAGTCGTTGGCCTTGAACCGTCGGAGGAGGAGCCTTCGGTATGGCTGCCGTCGCTGCCGGACATCATTGAGGTTAACTTCGTCGGCATGGACCCCGATGTCGATGACCCGACTGGCGCGTTTGTTATTGAAGACGCCCGGCTTCCGCTATTGGTCTTTGGTGCGTTGTCGCTCCTTCGGGAAGGCCCCGCCGTTGCCATTGAGGGCCTCGAGATTCCCCTTCCACGGCCGGCCGGCCTGCTGCTCGAAAAGCTCCTCACAGAACGAGTGGCTGAAAAAGGCGTTCGTGATCTCCTGGTCGTCGTGGGGCTGCTTGTTGTGATGGTCGAGGCCGATCATGAGGAACTCGTGGAAGACTACCTCGGTCTCCCTGCAGAACTCCGCTACGCCGTCCGCTCGAATCTGACGATTCTGTCTCTGATGCAGCAGGGCATGGACGGGATGCCCGATCCGCGGCCTCACAGGGGACGAATCGCCGAACTTCTGATTCGGTTTGAGGCGCTGGGGGCCGAGGCGGAGTGAGTAATTCTTTGCACTCACGCGCACAGAAGGTGAGGGCGCAGGCTGCCATCCGGGCTTGGGAATATCGCCAGCGCAACCACTCGAAGGGAGTATGGTTCAGGCTCCGGCGTGTTCTGGCCGATGCGGAGTCGGCTTTTGCAATCTCGAATTCAGAAATCGAAAAGCTTGAGGCTGAGGGATACAAACGAGAGCCGGTCGGTGCCGAGATCGAGCCCCAAAAGGTGATTCTTTTCGTGCCGGCCGCGCGGATTGAGGAGATTCCTGGGAAACGCCGGCTTCTAGTCGCCCTGGATGCGGATTTCTTTGCGGCGCCATGCGTGGTTCTCAGGCGTTTTGAGGATTGATTGAGAAATACGGCGGGCCATCCGGCCCGCCGCTTGTTTTTCGGTCGCTAATAGCTGATCCCTACTCCAGAACCAGGTCTACTCCCGCACCTTTGTCGCCGATCTGGACGGGGATGATGAGCCGGAAATAGACTTTACGTTCATCGGTAACGGAGGGAATCCCGATCCTGTGATCTGGCTGCGCAACCGACAGATGGTCGGTCTAATTGCCAAACCACCGAGAGAGGGTGACGAGCGCTCCGAACCTTAGCGACTCCTGGCTCACATATACTGTTTTCGTGGCTCTTTTTACGTCCTCGGTCCAGGATGCCCTGAAAAAACTCAATCGCGGCCCGATTTCTTCGAGTGGCGAACGGGATGAGCTCTTACAGGTCGTGCTTGAGAAGCCCCAGGGACTGAAAGCGCGAGACGTGGTGTGGATGTTGTTCCGGCCCGATCGCGCGATCCGGGCGGCTGCCGTGACGTTGCTCGGCTCAATGCGTGACCTTGGCACGGTCGACGTCTTCCTCGCCGAATGCCGGGGGAAACCTGAGGCCGCACTCCGGGCAGCATCTGGTGTGTTGTTTGGCCTCAATATTCGAGGCATCGAGGAACATCTGGCCCTACGGCTGAAAGACAAGGAAAAACAGGTTCAGGATGCGGTGCGCCAGGTCGTATTCGGAGCGCCGCCATCCTCCGGTCTTGCCCCTCTGCTCTGGAGTCTCGTGCCGGCAGCCGGCGGACGCGACCGAATTGCCCTCCTCGAGAGACTCGCTGAATACGAGATCAGCCCGGCATCGTTGAAAAGGTGGCGGACCTTGGCTCATGACGAGGATCGCCAGGTACGCGAGAGTGCACTGATGGTGTTGGCGGAGAAGGACTGTCTTGCATCGGTCGACCTGATAGTCGAAGAGCTTCCAAGGGTTTCATACGGCACCCAACAGCATCTGATAGAGGCTCTGGCCGAGGTTGCCAAGAGCATTGGGCCCGATTTTGCCGATCGCATTCTTCCCTTGATGGCGGCGGGCGATGCAGGGACACGCTCTGCAGTTATCAAGATCCTGCTGGGCATGGATCATCAATCGGAACTGGTCAAGCGTTACATAATATTCTCCAAGACACTCGCCGGTTGGGCTCGGGACAGGGCCCTTGATTCGATGAAGGAATTCGGGGCGGGCCTCGTCGAGCCGACGATCGCACTCTTGGCCGACCCGGACGAGGATGTCCGTGGATCTGCCCTGGTGGTTGCAGCTTTTTTTGACGATCCGCGGATCGTTCCGGCGACTATCGGACTCTTGAAGGATCCCGACTGGTGGGTGAGGATCACTGCGGCCGATACTCTGGGAAGGATCGGCGACCCTCGTGCGGTTGGACCCCTGGTCGAGGCACTGGAAGATACCGACGCCCGGTGGGCGGCCGTTGAAGCGCTCGGCCGCATTGGTGATGCTCGATCACTGCAGGCCCTCAGTCGTTTGCTCAAGGACCCTGCGGTCGAGGTTCGGATCGAGGTGTTACTCGCGTTTCGTAATTTCAAACACCCCAAGATCCTTGGAGTTTTGAAGAACGTCGCTGCCAAGGACCCTCATCGTATGGTGCGTGCTCGTGCCCTGGAGATTGCTGAGCAGGTTGCTGAACGTGACCACATGGAGTTGTCCGATGCCGATCAGCTTCGAACAGCAGCCCTGCGTTCTGAAATTGGCCAAGATGAGCCGCGGTTGCATACCCTTCTCGGGGGTACTCGCAGCCAGGGGGCTTCCGATCTCCACCTGGCGGTTGCGATGCCGCCGGTCATCAGGGTGGCTTCGGACCTGGTTCGAATCAAGGGTGATCCTTTGACCGCCGAAGAGACCGAGAGCATGTTGAAGGAGATACTGACCGAGGCTCAGTGGGAGCGGCTGCAACAGGACCAACAGCTGGATTTTTGCTACTTTGTTCCGCGTGCCGGTCGTTATCGGGGCAACGTTTTCTTCGATCAAAAAGGACTCAATGCTGTCTTTCGAGTCATTCCCGAGCAGCCGCCGACGATTACTGAAATCGGTCTACCGGCCCACCTTGCCGAGATTGCCGACTACCACCAGGGTCTCGTTATCGTCTGTGGACCTGCCGGCAGCGGCAAGTCGACTACCCTTGCTGCACTGGTCAACTTGTTCAACGAAACCCGGAACGATCACATTATTACAATGGAGGATCCGGTCGAATTCGTGCACCCGTTCAAGAACTGCCTGATCAATCAGCGCGAAGTCGGCAGCCACACAGAGTCTTTCGCCCGAGCGCTGCGGGCGGCCCTGCGGGAGGATCCGGATGTCATTGTCATCGGAGATCTTCGGGACACGGAGTCGGTTTCGCTGGCGCTGACGGCTGCGGAGACCGGGCACATCGTGCTCGGCACTCTCAATTCGACTTCAGCCCATAAGGCCATCGACCGAATCATCGCTTCCTACGATGCCGACGAGCAACCGCAGGTCAGGACCTCGCTCGCGGAATCACTCAAGTACGTGATCGCGCAACGCCTGTTGCCGTCGAAAGGCCCCGAACGTCAGGTCGCGGTCTTCGAAATCCTCAAAGGTACAACCGGTGTTTGCAGCATGATTCGGGACGAGAAGACAATTCAGATTCCTTCGGCGATGCAGATGGGCAGAACCCAGGGTATGCAGACATTTGACGACGCGTTGAAGGATCTGGTGAGAACAGGACTGATCGATCCGGAGGCTGCATACATGGCAGCCACCATCAAAGAGGAGTTCGAGGACCTTGTCTCCACCGAGTTCCTCGAATCGCAGACCTTTGTGTAGGTGAATATGGAAGTAGCACACAAGATCGACCGTTTCCTCCGCCTGATGAATGACCGCGGCGCCTCGGATTTTCACTTGACCGTCGGCCGCCCACCCATGCTGCGCGTTTCCGGAGGAATCGAGAAGATCCGCTACCGAACCGTCAGCGAGATTGATTACACCGAGATGGTCCGTCCCGTCTCGCCGCCCCAGCGGTGGCAGGAATTCTGTGATTGCGGTGATACCGACTTTGCCTACGAGCTTCCTGGTGTGGCGCGATTCCGCGTCAACCTCTTCCGCCAGCAGCGCGGTCCGGGTGCGGTGTTTCGGGTCATCCCCTCGAAAATCATGACGATTGAACAACTCTCCTTGCCTCCGCAGATTCGGCGCCTGACTCAGATCGGCGGTGGTCTGGTTCTGGTGACCGGCCCGACGGGTTCCGGGAAATCGACAACCCTTGCGGCGATCATCGACCTGATCAATGAGACCAGGAAATACCACATCATCACCATCGAGGATCCAATCGAATTCGTACATTCAAACAAGCAATCGCTGATCCATCAGCGGGAGATCGGCGGTCATGCCAGGAGCTTTTCCGAAGCCCTCAAGGCCGCGTCCCGGGAGGATCCGGATCTCGTCCTGGTGGGAGAAATGCGTGACCTCGAGACGATTTCCATGGCTCTGGAAGCCGCCGAGAAAGGCACGATCGTCTTCGGCACCCTGCACACCAACAATGCCGTCAAATCGATTGACCGGATCATCAATGTCTTTCCATCGTCCGAACAGGAGGGCGTCCGCCACATGATCGGTGATTGTCTGCGGGCGGTCATCGCCCAGCAGTTGCTGCCCAAGGTCGGCGGCGGTCGGTGTGCTGCATTTGAGATTCTTTTCTCATCTGCGCCGGTCGCCAACATGATTCGGGAGGGTAAGACCGGCCAGATCACCTCGACGATTCAAACCGGCGTCAAGCAAGGCATGATCGATATGGACAGCTCGATCCGCAAACTCTTTGAGGACAACCTCGTGACTGCGCGCGCAGCCTATGAAAAGGCGATTGATAAGGATAATTTTAAGGACCTCCTGGAGGCGGGAACGGTGGTGGAGTAGGGGTGTCCACCGGTCGATTTCGAAACAGCGAGGCAATGTTGTTGGTCGTCAGGATGAGGGGTCAGACGGGGAGGGGGGGGAGCAGGGGAGAGGGGGGGAAAGCGCAGATAGGGCGAGCCGATCAGCTGCTCCCGTCCCCGCGTTGAATGTTTCCTTGGTTTTCCTGACTCATCAATTCCCCTCTGCATATTCATTGCAACGACGCTGGAAGGCGAAGAAGATGTGAGAACAGGGTACGGATGGCCTCTCGTTCCCCCCTCTCATATTGGTTCCGGCTCCGCCGGGATAATGATAGTCTCTGCCCCATGTGTCGATATCCGGCCCCCGGGATCCTGATAATGGTCGCCTTTTTGGCTGCTGGATGTGGTGTCGAAGAAACAGTGGTGGCCAGGGTGGGTGGCATCGAGGTACATGACGAGCGTATTCAGCTCTATCTTGAGGGGGTCACAGGGATCCAGTGGGCCGAGGTGGACTCCAGAGTGGCCTCGAGGCTTTTCGATCAGTTCCTGGAGCAAGAGGCCGCGATTCAGGCCCTTGGCGGTCGGCCTGAGGGCGCCCAGGATGACCCGGTTGCACGGTCCATACTCCTTCGGGATTTTGTCAAGGATTTCTGTGGCCCTCCACCGACCGCGTCACCTGCGGAGATTGATGCAGCCGTTGAAAAACGAATGGCTGAGGTGGTTCCGGACAGGGTTTATATTCGCCAGTTGTTGTTGCGGGACGCCGCAGAGGCTCAGGAGGCTCGGATTCGCTTCGATCAGGGTGAAGAATTCATCGATCTCTCCAGAGAACTCAGCAGGGTTCCCAATGCCGAGGACGGTGGAGTGATCGGTTGGGTGACCCGCGGAACGCAGCCCGATGATGTGGAGTCGCAGATATTTGCCCTGGAAGTCGGCCAGGTTTCCGAGCCCGTCGAGGGGCCGGCAGGGTATCATCTGTTCCAGGTGCTCGAGATTCGTGATTCGGGACAGGTGTCTGAGGTTGTTGCGGCGTCCGAGGCTCGTCTGGATCTCGAGAGTGCCGGGAGTAGAGAACATTTGGACCGGTGTGTCGATCAGGCGGTCGATCGCGCAGGAGTTGTCATTTTCAAGGAAAATCTCTGGTTTGACTACCAGGGACGGTTCGCGGAGGGCTGATGATTAAGAGAAATGTATTTGTGGTTGCGATGTCGTTGATCATGGTTGGTGCGGCTGGTGTGTCGAGCGCTGACAGAGAGGTGCTCGAGGCAATTCTGATCAGGGTTAACGATCGAATTGTGACCGTTTCGGAGTTCGATGAGCGCCTGGAACAGGAACTGAGGCAGCTTCCGGATCCTCCACAGGCTGAGGCGCTTGTAATTTACCGGGACGACCTCCTGGAAAACCTGGTCAACGAGATGATCCTGATGGAGAGGGCCGAGGAAAAGAACATCGTGCCGGACGAGGCCGCCCTCGACGATGCGATCGCCGGCCTTCGCGAAGAGAACAGCCTTCAGGATGACGAGTTGTTCGAGGCCGCCCTGGAAGAAAGCGGAATGACCGAGGAGTCGCTTCGTGACCGGTATCGGAAGTCATTTATGATCCAAAGGGCTGCCCAGGGCGAGGTCAGGCCGACAGAGATCACCCAAGAGGAGCTCAAGGCCATCTACGAGTTGGAAAAGGAAAACTATGCGGTGCCGGCCAAGGTTGAGCTCCAGCAAATGATCTTTCCTGTAGCGGCGGATGGATCCAATGCCGAGGCTGTAGGGGGGCGTGTGCTGGCGATGCTGGAGCGGGTTGATGGTGGAGCGGACCTCCAAGCGGAAGCGACATTGGCCGGAGTGGAAATTCAGGAACTCGGCGCCATTCCGGTCCAGGATCTTCGGCCTGAATTGGTTGAAATGCTCGACCCCCTTGGGGACGGCGATTTCTCTGATCCCGCGGTGACGGCTGGAGGCATTCAGGTTCTGCGTCTGGTGAAACGGATTCCGGCAGGCTACCGACCGTTTGAGGAGGTCGAGGGAGCGATCCGGCGAGCCGAAACCGAAAAGGTTTTCTACGACCAGCGCAGCGGTTTTATCGAGCGGCTCAAGGAAAATTACCTGGTTGAAGTTCATACGGAGCGTCTGAGGGGCCTCGCCGGGGGGGGACTCGATGGCTGAGCGAGCCTGGGTCAAGAATCTCAAGCCAGGAGCTGAACTGGACGAGATGTATGTTGTTCGAACGCGAGAATTGCGCAGGCGGCGTGGAGGTGGGAATTATCTAGCTGTCACCTTTGGCGACCGTACCGGAGATGTGGTTTCTCTGGCGTGGGAGCATGCAGAGAGCTTGGCCAAGGAGTGTGAACCGGGGAAGGTCGTGCGTATTGGCGGGCACGTTCAGCAATACCAGGGTCGTACTCAGGTGGTCTTCCGGCGGGCTGAAGCGGTCGAGAGTGCAGACATCGACCCAGCTCTGTTCGTTCGTTCGTCATTGGTGGATGCCGATGTCTTGTGGTCCAGGATGCAGGAATATATTGGCGCCATGGAAGATGCCGACCTGAGGCAGCTGCTGTTCAGGATCTTTTCCGATCCGGACATCGAGGCCCGTTTCAGGGTGTCGCCGGCCGCCAAGACCATGCACCACGCCTTCCGCTCCGGTCTGTTGGAACATACGGTATCCGCAGCCGGGGCAGCCCTGGTTCTGGCGGAACACTATCGGTTGCATAAGGACATGGTGTTGGCCGGCGTCTTGTTGCATGATCTTGGCAAGATCTGGGAACTGGAAACCGAAAACTCGATCGAATATTCCGACGACGGCCGCCTGATCGGGCACCTGGCCTTGGAAGCTCTCTATGTCGACCGTGTGATCAGTGACCTGGAAAACTTTCCCAATGAGCACCGCCGCCAGCTCCTGCATATCCTCCTTTCCCACCATGGCGAGTACGCCTATGGGTCGCCGAGACGACCGAAGACTCCTGAGGCGATGCTGGTGCATATGGTTGACAACCTGGATGCTCGATTGGCCTGTATGTTTGAGGCGATCGATCAGGACGGCGACTCCGACCAGGCATGGAGTGGGTTCTCTCGCATGTTGGAGCGCAACGTCTATCGCCGGAGACCATAGAAGCTGTCAGCTATCAGCTATCAGCACGAACACAGGGTGCGGCTCTGTAGGAGATCGGTAGGGGTGGACCCCTGTGTTCGCTTCGCGGTTCAAGTTGTTTCTTCCGGCCGTCCGGCGCCTACGACTTCATCCCGGCGATGGTGGCTTCGACCTCTCCCGGCTCCGGAAATCTGCCGAGCTCTTTTTTGGAGAAAACGAGCTTGCCGTCTACCTGGACTTCGAAGACGCCTCCCAAACCCTTGATTAGTTTGGAATCGACTCCGAATCGTTGTTTGAGGTCGGCCGCCAGACCGGCGGCTCTGGGCAGGTAGTTTCAAGTGACGCAGTATTCGATGGTGATGTTCATAGGGCCTCATTTTCTTCTTTTTGGGCAGTTGCCCACCCAATAAAGTAAACTCTATCTTAGTGACCGGTATTCCGGGGGAGATTTCGGGAGGCTAAACGGCCTGAGGGTGATCTTCGTAGACTCCCCGGAGATGAAATTTTGGTAAAGGAGCCGCTGTCCATCGTGACAGGAATCATCAATAAGGGCGGAGCACCCTCACGGGACGATCGGCGATTGGCCGTGGAGGCCCAGGGGGGTGACGAGAGGGCATTCGCCGACCTGGTCAAACGTCATTCCGGCGGGTTGCACCGGGCGGTTGCCCGTATTCTCAATGATGATGCTGAAGGCTGGGACGTGGTTCAGATGGCTTTTCTCAAGGCCTGGCAACAGCTGGACCGCTACGATCCGCGATGGAGTTTCGCAACCTGGGTTTATCGGATTGGAACCAATGTCGCCATCGACCTGATCCGCTCTCGGAAGAGCCGTGAAAGAACCCATCAAGCCGGAATGGAGCACCGACTCCGCCTCGTCGGAGACAGTGTGCCAACCTCTCATGCGGCCGAAGAGGGCGACGTCAGCAATGTAATTTCCCTGGTTTTGCCTGTTTTGAGTCCCCAGCAAAGGGCGGCTTTCGTCTTGCGGGAGATTGAAGACATGGATACATCCGAGGTGGCAGAAGTCCTCGGTTGTACCTCTACGACAGTGCGCAATCACATTTTTCAAGCCAGGAAGGCGCTCAGGCTGGAGATCGAGAAACGATTCCCCGAGTACCTTCCATCCTCGCGGAGGAAAGTATGAACTGTCCAAAGTTCAAGCTCAGTATTGACGAGTATCTTGAGGACCAGCTCGATCGCGACGATCGGCGTGCTTTTCGGGAACACCTGCAGACCTGTGCCGAGTGCAGGGCAGCGGCAGTTGTTCTCGAGCCGTCTCTCCTGTTGGCCGCCGGCGTACCGGTGAAGACTGACGACCGGGCGGTGGGCGAGTGTGCCGAGACCGTCAATGCGCTGATCCGCCAGGAACGGCTTCGTCGCCGATTGGCGCCGGCCTCCAGACGGTGGTTGGCGGTTGCGGCTCTATGCGTCATGGTTCTCGGCGGGGGTCTCTTGTGGCGTGTCGCGCCCTGGGGCGTCGATTCTCAGCCGGAAGCGGTAACGGTGGCGAAGGACCAAAGCGAGGCCGATGTCGTTGCCCCACCTCCGCGGCTGGAGGTTGAAATGCCGGACTCCGCAGTCAGGGTCTATCAATTTGCCGGGTCCGACAGTGAAACGACGGCGGTGTACTTTGTCGTCAACGAAAAGATGGAGCTGTGATGAGGTACAGAGAACGAATTGGGGTCTGGGGGCGTGCCGTGGTCACGGCCTTGGTTCTGGTCTGTCTGGCATCGATTGTGCCCGCGGCACACGCCGACCAGAAGGATGTCGTCGTCCGGGTCTTCAGGGTGGAATTCGCCAAGGTGGCTGAGATCTCTGCTGCTATCCAGCCAATGTTGAGTGACGAAGGCAGCGTGATGGTGCAACCGGCCAAGGGCCGTCTGACCGTTCGTGACCGGGCGGGCGTGATGGCCGCGATCACTGAAGTCGTCGAACGACTCGACCAAAAACCGTCGCCCTTTCGACTCCATGTAGAGCTGCTCGGAGGTTCGACAGTCCCAATCTCGGTGGCCGGGGGGCAGGAGGTTGGAAAACGACTCAAGCAGATGTTCCCCTTCAAATATTACCGGGAGTTGGGTAGTGCAGACCTTGGCGGGGTGACCGGGGATGAGATTTCCGTTGAACTGAATGATGGGTTCAGGATTTCGGTCACGGTGTTGGATCACAGGTTGGAGCCGACGGCCTTCGGCATACCCAATCAGAGTCTTCGGCTGGACCTTCACCCCCTGGTCCTCGAGAAGGTGGGCACCAAAGGAACACAGGAGGTTTTGAGAACGAGGGTTGTGCTGTCTCGAAACCAGGAAGTGGTCATTGGCGCTGGTGAGAACGAGGACAGCAAAGAGGGTCTGGTGCTGATCGTCAAGGCTCTGCCGGTAGGATAGGCGAATGCCTGAATTCGTTTGTCGTTTGGGGACGCCCGATGGGCGAGTCCTGGAGAGTCAGCGTATGGCCGGGTCGGAAGAGGCCCTGCGCCATGAGTTGGAAGCTGAAGGCCTTCATGTCTTCTCTGTGACCCGGGCCGGGTCAGCACTGGGCATTCCCTTTCTCAGGCGTCGGGAAAAAGTGCCCAGCATAGATTTCTTGTTATTCAATACCCAGCTGAGGACGTTGCTCCACGCGGGTCTCCCGTTGGCACAATCGCTGGAACTGCTCAAGGAACAACAGACTGCGCTCCATTTCAGGGCTCTCCTGGACAAGGTCCACCAACAGGTGACGACCGGTATCGCTTTGTCTGACGCATTTGCCTCGCTTGGTGATGTCTTTCCCAGGTTGTACTCCAACACCCTCCGGGCCGGCGAACAATCGGGCGAGCTGGAGTCGGTACTCCAGCGATTCGTAGAGTATCAACGCATCGTGGAGGCGATGCGGAAGAAGATCGTCGGCGCTTTGACCTACCCGGCGGTGTTGGTCTTGTTGTCGATCGGCCTGATCGTCATTCTTGTGGCCAAGGTCATCCCCAGTTTTGCCGGGTTCTATACAGAATTCGAAGGCGAATTACCTCTGATCACCAGGTTCGTATTGGGGCTCTCCGATTTTGTGCAGGGTAATTTTTTCTTCTTGGTCATGGGAGTGGCTGCGGCAGTATTTGCCTTCAAGGCATGGGTGCGGACTCCCAGTGGGCGGTTGATCACTGACCGGTGGCGACTCAAGATCCCGCTGGTCGGCCGTCTGGCTCATCTGTTTGCCTTGTCTCAGTTCAGTCGGTCACTTTCGGTCCTATTGGGAGGGGGTACGCCGATGGTGCCGGCCCTGGAAACTGCAGCCTCTTCGATCAACAACACCTGGGTTTCCAAGTTGTTGGGGGGCTGCGTACAGGAGGTTCGGGAGGGCAGGTCCCTGTCGGATTCGGTTGCGGATACAGGGATTGCTCCGGCGATGGCGCTGGCGATGATGCGGGTCGGCGAGGCGACCGGCGCCCTCCCGGAAATGTTGGTTCACACCTCGGAGTTCTTCGATGAGGAGATAGAGTTTGCCCTGGGCCGAATGGTCTCGCTATTCGAGCCGTTGATTCTTGTGGTGATGGGTTTGGTCGTTGGGGGATTGCTGCTGGCGGTGTATTATCCGATGCTTACGTTGGTAGGGAAGATCGGG
>Ga0164315_10003861_pt1 | contig 11656 bp, 4 predicted proteins | sample GuaBasSedimGuay6_FD_113737 | JGI IMG/M metagenome (GOLD analysis project Ga0164315, IMG submission 113737) | Subseafloor sediment microbial communities from Guaymas Basin, Gulf of California, Mexico - Guay6, Core 4569-2, 0-3 cm | ecosystem: Environmental > Aquatic > Marine > Hydrothermal vents >... | reverse complement strand
GTGGTTTTGTCTATCTGTGACTGCAGGTGTATTGCCTGAATCTGAGTCTCATGCCGCACCTGCTCGACATCGTAGCCGAGGCACGGCGAAGGAAGAAGCAATAGCACCAACAGTGTTCTCAACATGATCACCCTCCAGTGATTGTTAGTTAAACTCTATTTTGTAGAGCGATGGCTTGGTCGGTGGACACGGCATTACAGTCAGGTGGCCGAAGTACGAATCGGACCACTCTGAGAAGTCGCCGCTCACACCGGCCTCGCTTACCCCTCTCGTGTGAATACGCATGCCGCGACCCTCGGTGTATGCTATTGAGCAGGTCGTGTCTGCACCTGTCCAGCGGTACACATAAGAGGTGTCTGTCTCTCCGATGTTCCAGTGCTCTGAGAACACCTCGTACCGTACAGCGACAGCGCCAGAGTCGGCTGGTGACCAACGAAAGAAGATCTCTTCTTGGGCCACTGCCGAAGAGGCGACGACCATCAGAATTGTGATTAATAACTTCATGCTGTTGCCTTTCTTTATGCCATTGGGCGAGGCTCAAGGACAGTCAGTCTTGACGTATAGCCCCGGCGTTACTGCACCATACTGGACCTGCATCCCGTCACAGAATATACTGTTGCCCGCAATGTTACTCCCGGCCCAAGGGACAATTTCAGCCCTGAACGAATCGCCAGACTCACCGCGAGTGTCTACGTCAACGTACATCCACAACTTATACCATCCGCCACCAAGGTCTATTACACCAGCATCGTCTGAGTCTGTGTTGCTTACGAGACTGAGCACTCCGGTTGACGACCAGCGCCCAACAGCCAGATGCTCTATTGCTTCAGTGATGTTGTTGAGGGCTACACGAGTATCTGTATTGTCCGGCATATTGTCTTCTTTTAAGATGGCAAACACAACAACGTCATCGTCTGTTATGACGACATTGGGAGTCTGGCTCACCCTTGTCCACCCGGTGGTCCCAGTACACACCAATGCAGTTGCGCTGTCTTCATCTATGCCCGGTTCGCCAGACCTAATTGTTATTTGACCGGCACCCTCTGGGGCTGTCCAACACGAATTTGCTTCTCTTATGTCCCAGCTATCTGACATTTGGTTTGCATTGATTGGATTATCTGGATCATACCAAGGAGCATAAACCTCAACCGTCAACCATGCGCCAAAGTCGCCCTGAGCCGTGAATATGTTTGTGATTGCAGCCGTCCCCTTGCTATAAAGCCACAACCCGCCCCACGGGTTCTCAAAGTCATCACCAGCAGTGTTCATCTCTGCCGCATCCTGATACAATTCAGTGACATCAATTTCAAATGTTCCATTAGCCGCCACCGTAATGCCGCCTATAGCAACGTCACTTAATCCAATGTCTGTGTGGTGAGTCAACCCAGAAATAGGCTCACCCCAGTCAACACCAAGACCCTGTTGCATCTTCGCAAAGGTTGCGTCGGCTGCCGTTGGTGCAGCATTTGGATCAGCAACGACCTTCCAGTCGGCAAGCCGCTCATTCGTGCAACCGATGACATACAGCGAATCGGTTCCAGCCAGCGTCAGCCCTCGCCAGCCCGCGTACAAGTGCAGTGTTGCCGACTTGACCTTCTTTTTGGCCAAGGTGCGCCTCATGTCTGCATCGAATGAGTTCTTTGATCCGTTAAATCCAAGTAACCCGAAAGACCCGGCGGTGCCGCTCATTGGTAGCGTGGTGCTTTCTAGTTCAAAGACATTAACAGCACCGACTGTTGTAGGTTCAGAGGCGTCAAGTTCTGGACCCTTTGCAGCCCCATGGCTATACCCGTCGAAATACCTATCGTATTCGCTGGTTGGTATATTCTCGTTGTACCCGTAGCAGTAGGTGTATGTCTCTTCCCCGTGCCAGTGACTAATCAGTGTGTCGCCCGTATCAGTTACGGCCCAATAATCTGTTTGGTCACCCTCGTCACCTACCGCGAATGATGTGGTAATGTATGCGTCGCCATTTACGAATCGTCCATGGATGTATTCACCAACTTGGCTATAACCTTCAAGCGCACCAAGTGGTGATAGCGTGGTGTGTAGCGAGTTGTCTGGATATGCTATGTTCTTCAGGCTTGTAGACGGCGAGAACCCAACACCAACACAGATAGAGGCAAACATTACAGACTCAAGGTTTGGGCCTTCTGGATCAATCGGACCAGTTGGGTTCATTATCGCATCAGGCCCGCCGGGGGTTTCCTGCCATCTTGCGTATGAAGCAATGCTGATGAACTCATCAATAGTCTCACCAAGCGTAACCTCTGACGTCCTCTTCCCGCCAGCGAGAACATCGCCCATCCCGTTTGTCATAAAGGGCGGCCACTGCGGCAGATCTTCTATAAGAATCGCGTCCCAGTGCCTTACGGCTACGCTATCTGTCCATGCAAGCTGACCATTAAAAACAGAATAATAATGCTCACCGAACTCAGCCTCAAGGCTATCGACTATTGCAATCTGCTGACGCTTGACTACTTCTGACTCACTAATCCCCCAATCCAGATATTCCCAATCGTTATGCGTGGCAATGCCGTCGCCGTCAAGATCAGGCCAGCCGTTAAACCACAGGCCCGTTGAATCAATATAATCTCCGTAGTAGATAGGCGGGCGACCGTCATGGAAGCACCCCCAATATTCCGCCGCTTCTCCAAAGCGATCACTAAGCCTTGACTGCCACTCGCGCATTGTGTTCATGTATGCGGCCATTGCGTCTGGGTCTTCGGTGTGCCAGTAGAAATTCAACTCATGTGAATACGCCACTTCACCGGGATCATCAGCACACATCACGCGGTACGGCCAGAGAGCGTCATACATTGTACGCATCATGTACTCTTCGCCAGCTACCGACTCGGCCCATACGCCGGGATGGTCATATAGACCTATAGTGATTCCTGGATTTAACGCGAATATCTCATCCATCGGAACTTCATTTACAGACTGCCCGCCACCCGCAACTGAGCGCGAATAAAAGAACTCCCGCCCGAATGTATGTGCGTCATAAGATGCCACCATAGCGATGGAGTCCTCTGCGGCGACTGTTGTCCAATCGAAGCCCGATGAGTTCCTCATGCCAAAGGCGAGGGGGGTCTCGAGGTCTACGTCAACAGGTACGTTGTCGTCCCTACCGTGAAGAGGGAACCCGGGCTCAGCCGAATACCCAAGCACAGCCGAGAAGCCACCTGTGGGCTCCGTAGCAGCAACATCTGTTGCGGGGGGTGACGTAATGCCGAAGACAGCCGCAACGGCCATAGCAACGATCACAGACGCCCCTGATGTTTTCTTCGTCATAATGGCCCCTATCGCTTGGCTCGGATGGTTACAGTTCCAGTACCGGTGAACAAGAGCTTCTTGCCGGGCATGTCGTTGAAGATGTTCTCAGAGATAGCGGCCCTTACGGAGCATGTAGTGTCACCCATGTCAGGACGAGGACCAGAGCCATCAGCCGCCTTGCCGCCAAGAGGCATGAGCGTCCAACCAGAGACCGACCCATTGCTTCCATAAGCTGGGTTCACGAAGCGCACTTCAATGTCGTCCGTAGTCACCATCAGGAAATGAGAGTAGACAACCTCAAGCTCTACCGCTTGAGAGCCGCTTACCACGACTGTGAACTCCTCTGTTCCAGAGAAAGCCGGGCACGCCGCGAGAGACAGGAGGGCAAGGATTACGAGAGTTTTCATTTTGAGAACCTTTCTATATCACTGTTTTGTGCAGATAAGCCTGCAGGTTGGCGATCCGAGCGCCATTACGAATAAACGGTACGTTGCTACAGTCTTCAGCCATAATGGGATCAGTGTCGTCCATGGGCTCCCATAGCGGCACGGTGCCAATGGGCGTAAAGGTGTCATCAACGGCACCGACGGCGCCAGTGATTGTCAGGTAATTGAAGCCAGCAACCCGATTGAGAAGGAATTTGACATAAGGCAAGTACCCACCCCCGGTCGTGGAGAGAACAAACGTCAGTTGGCTAACCCCGTAAGGCACGGTGATCGCATCAAGGTCGATATTCGCCTCATTGAAATCGCCAACGAGCGAGGTCCCGACCGTATTGCCATCAAGGACTATGTCCATCGTAGTGAACGCATTCACTGCCCCAATCGGCATGAACTCATTCCAGAATCCATTGATCACCACCAGCACATCTACCTCCTGTGGGACGGCGGAGATCGAGCAAGACCAAGCGGCATCACTCACCTTGACTAGCCGGACGATGCTGGATCTGTGTATGTCTATCTCGTCAGCGAAATCGACAAGGCTATCACACTCGAGCGACCAAGTTTCAACCGTTGAATCGTCCGAACAGACAATAGTCAGGGTCTGGCCGTGCTCAAAACCGAGAGGGCTTGGTACATCCAGCGATATTTCCAAGGGGTTGGTCACCGTGAGAACGATCAACCCGCCGTCTCCAACATCCACTGTGTTTTGAGCCGCAGTCATATTTTTGGTTGTCACATACAGGACGCCGCGTGACAGGTTCGTCAACCGATCACCATGTGACACAAGCGTCAGGATGTTCGTGTCGATCCTGTCGCTGTTGTCGTTAATCCCCGTGTCTTTGTAGTGGTTCAGCTCGGCGGCAACATCCGTCGCACTGGCCCGCTTTCCCGGCTGAATATTGGCATCAGCCTGCCTTGTTACTCGACCCATCAGTTACGTCCCTTCATCTGTTTGCCCTTCTTCTCGGCCTTCTTCATGTATTTCGTGAAGCTCTCTACTGCCTTCTGGTACAGCAGGTCCCTTTTCCTGATGAACTCCTGCCGCTTACGCTTCTTGAGAGCAGGGTCTATGGTGGTGTCGTGCTCAAGTACCTTGATTGACGCAGTGAGAACCTTGGCCTGTTCAGCCGTCGCACGCATCGCCCTACTCACATAAGCCAGAGGTTGCAGGTGTTCGTACCGGCCCATGTCCCTGCGGTCGCCGGTGTTCTTGGCCCTGTTGACAGTACGCTCAGCAGAGGCCGCACTCCTGAGAAGCTCATGGAACCTCGTGGAATGTGACGTATTGGCTGAGTGTTCGTCAACATTAAAAGCAGACAAGAACATGGCCCTGTCCACAAAGTCTCTTGTTTCAAAGCGACCCTCTGGCGGAGAACCGATGCCAAGCTTCCTTGCAACGGAAGAAGCACCGGCCATAGTCCCAGATCCAAGCCCACCGAAGTTGGCCCTGATCATGTAGTCGATCTCAATAGGACTGACGAGCGGCTTTCCACCAACGTCCTCAATGAACTCAACTGCGGCACGAGCCAACCATGAGGTGTTGTGCGTGTACTGCATGCCCTTCTGAGTGTTCTCAAGACCGGGAGGAGTGATCCTTGATCCAGTGAACGGGTCGTGACCTGCAGCAAGTGCCGCAAAAGAGCCAGCAATGGGAGGCATTGGCAGGGTTGCCGCCAGTGACTTCATATCGCCTTGGAGCAGCTTGACCGGATCAATGGTAATCATCATCTGAGCCATCATGCTGGACCAGTCGCGGAAAGCCTTCGGGTCGTTGAGAAGCATCTCGTCGGCCAAGCGTTCTGGCAGAGAAGCAAACAGCATCCCCCAGTCAAACGGCTTAGGGATACGATAGATTGTATCGCCGCCATTAACACTGAACAACCAGAACATGTTCTTCTGCCAAGCAGGCAGTCGCTGGTACCAAGGCTCTTCGGCGTTCATCGCGTAAAGTGCCATGGAGGGCAGAGTCAACATCAGCGTTCCCCTCACGGTGGTGCCCATCGGGTCTTCTTTGAAAGACCGGGCCATCTTGTCGAGGCCCTGTACCTGTGCGTTCCAGAACGGAGACAGCTTGTTGATGACACGACCGTACTCGCCCATACGGGAGAAGTCGATTGTGGCATCACGGGAATCAAGCGAAGCCATCTGGCTCATAATGTGCCAAGGCACGTCTTTCCCGCTGTGTTGCTTCAGCCTCTGCTGGTAGACAGCTACACGAGTGATTGTCTCCATGTTGCTGGACATCTGCTCGAGGAACTGGAGTGGGTGGCGAAGCACTTCTTTGGTTGAGCGAACAAGGCCCTTGCTTCTCAGTCCGGCCACCGTCTGGCGCCGCTCATTGAGATCAGCTTCAGCATCACGAGAACTCATCGTGGCCATACTGCCGCCGTGCATAGCGAACCCAACTGGGATGTCGCCACGGAACACATCGCCAATCGTACCGCCACCAAGGACACCAGCGAGACCGTGAGTTTTGATGGCCTCTATGTATCCTGCGGGCGTGCCCACAATTTGGCCCATAAAGGCACCGAGTTCACCTATGTTATTTACCATCCCAATGGAGCCCATGATAGCCGCCGGAACATCGCGAAGGAAGTTACGAGCCCAGAACCCGGGATCTAGGGTGGCACCTGTTCTCAACAGACGAGTCGACCTTGCGGCCACCTCAATAACTTTCTTGGATGCGTCGACACCTTCTTGCTGAAAGCGATCAGCTATGTCCTGATGGACCCGCATGACACCGAAGCGGCCGTCTTCAAAGTAGGAGATCAGGTCCTTCCCGAGGTCAATCTTTGACATCCAGATCTGCACGTTGAGGTCGGCTTCAGCATCGTTCTCAACAACAGCCTTCATTTTGGAGACCATGATCTCACCGAGGTCATACACCTTGGCCAAGTCGTCGATTGCTGTAAGCAGCTTGCTCACGGTATCGGAGGTCTTGGAGTAACTGCCGATTACCTGTCCGCGAGTGTGAGCGGCCTCGCCTGTCTGCAGGTCGAGGACCTCACCGAGAAGCGGGTTGAGTTGATCACCCAAGAGCTCCTTGAGTTTGACCTTCACATGGTTGCTGTAACCGGCATGGACTACCTGTGCTACCTGTGCGGCCAGCTCGTCCAGTGGTGGGCTTACTTGAGTCTCCTCAATCTGTCCCATCCTGTCGACACCCTTGACTGCCGCTTGGTTGGTACCTGCTCCGCCGATATGCTCAAGTGCCGCAGCGTGGAGCGGGATGTAAAACCCAGTAGCCAGCATTGCGTCAGCGGACTTCGAGGTGATGTTTCCCATCTCTACCAAGAACTCGATCATCCCACGGGCGAACAGGTCGATCTCTGTGCCTGTCTTCTTAAAGTCAGGACGACCGTCCTTGCCGTCATACTTCGACTCCATCTCGGCCAACGTCTGGACCTGAATAGCCATGTCGTAGAGAGGGTGAATCTTCTCTGGAGTTTCGTTGTGGATAGTGGTGACACGACGAGCCTCGAGGTAGGCATTAATGTCCCCCCATGACTCCTCGTCCATGCCGATACCGTTGGCGTCGAGGATGTTCCCGAGGCCGCCGCTATGTACGCCGCGCTTCTCTTGGAGGCCGTGCTTCACTTCTGTTTTGTTGCCCTCTTCATAAGTGTGCCAGCCGTTCTTCACGATGAAGTCTGCCGCCCCACCCCAGCCAGTCATCAAGCCCTTCATGTTGTGGTAGAACGAGCGGCCCTGCAGAAGTAGATCTTCGGTACTCGGGTCGGTCATCAGCTCAACAATGTACTTGGCCTGATGGCCCTGATCGACGAAGTTACTATAGAACCCAAGAGAGCCTTCATGGAGCTTATCGCGGAAAGATTGGTGCTTCTTGCGTGCTCCCTCAAATTGGCGGTTCTTCACGGTTTGAGTTGCCGGATAGTCTGGGTCCTGATGTGCTTCTTTGGCGGACTTGCCGAAAGGAAGCCCAAGGAACTCATAGGTCTCGTGTTGCTTCTCCATGCCGAACACAGCGAGGTCGTCCTCGATCTGTTGGAGCCTAGCCGCTTCTTCTTTCTCGGCTATGTTGGCATCATAGGCTGCTCCTCTTCGGGTGGAGTCGCTTTCGTTCTGGAGAACCACTGAATCCTGTTTGTTGATTAACTGCATGCCGAGATCAATATTTCCATCACCGGTATTCTTGGCTGCCACGAGAAGCGTTGCGAGGTCCTCAATGGAATACTGCTGTCCGCCTACGCCTGTATAAGAAGAACGGCCAGAAAGTCTCGAAAGCTCAGCCGGATCGACGCCGGACCTTCTCAGTATATCCTCAGCATCAATTCTACCAATGTTACCAGTTTTGCTGTTGACGGCGTCCTTGATGTGTTGAGTCCATCGAGCAATCCTCTTCCCGTGGGGGCCGTATTTGATGTCCTCAGACAAGAGCTCATTGGCGCGGCTCTCGGACGTGTAGTCGATCTCAGCGCCGGGGCCCGTCTCGTCCAAGAACAAGGCCTCGTCTAGCCCCTGATTGGCGGTACCCTCTGCGATAGCATCGTACAAGGAATCCTCGCCAAGAACGGAAGCCAGCTGGAGAGCCAGTCCCTTCTCGTCTGAACTCATTCGTTCCCCACTGGCAAGCTCATGTAAGGCATTAACGCCTTCATCTATTCCGGCCCCCGTGGTCCCTTCATCTCCGGGGAGAGAGTCTAAGAACTCCTTCTTGTCTGGGTCTCTTGATGCGTTAAGAAAGCTCAATGCTGAACTGAGCTGGCTGATCCTTCTCTTCGAGTCCTCGACAAACGATTGAGGAAAGGATCGACCTGCCGCCTCGAGTGCATCGAGTCCTTTGCCGCCAGAGCGAGGCTTGCCGTCGTTAGGCAAAAGCTTCTCAACTCCACGCTGCTTGGTTTTTGCCGGATTGCGCCGGTACTGGTCCAAGCCAATCTCCACCGTGGACTTTTGTTCGTTGTAACGACGCGAGAACTCCGGGTTGAGCTGCTCAAACAACGCGATCTCGGCATTGGCGTCAGCTAGGTTTCGCTCGTTGGTATCCCGCTTCTCTTGTGCGCTAGAAGGAGAGACTGATTTCTTGAACAACTTGACAGCCCCTGACCCGCCGCCCCTGATCTTCTTGAGGTTGCGCTCAGCAAGACTTTTATGGCCCTGCTGCGTGTTCATCTTCCGCTCGAAAGTTTCGTACCTGTCGAACACAGGGCCTTGGGGGCTTGCTACACCATCGTTCATCGCCTGAGAGGGTTCGGCGGTAGTGAGGCCGGGCTTCTCTGTCGAGAGGCCAGCAAGCCGCTCCATCTGCTGTTCAGGCGTCCTGACGTTACTCGGAGACTGTGCCCTGACTTCATTAAGTAAACGCTTCTCGAGTTCTTCCAGACGCCGTAGCTGAGCCTTGATGAACTGGGACTCATCGCCGCCAACTTGACGCCACAACTTACGGAGCCATTTCTTGGCAAGCTGAACCATGGTCAGAGCCGATCCGGCCTTGTCTTGGTTCATAGCTATGTAAGCTTCGAGGCGCTTGAGGCCGTCTTCAGTGAGAAGAACATCGGCGACAAAGTCGGCCATTACCTCAGAGGTAACCTTGCCCTCTTTGTATCCGCGCTCGTACCGCTCGCGAACCTCTCCGGCCAGTTCTGCATCACTCACTTCAAGGTCAGCCAACAGGGCTTGAACAAGCTCCCTGTGCTCGTTACGCTTGCCACCAAACTCAGTGGACAAGGCATGACCAAGCTCGTGAGCCAAGACAGCCTGAATTATTTCATTTAAGTATTCTTCAGTGGCCTCTTCGCCCTTGCCCTCAAGCTCGGCCTTGATGTTCTCAGGGCTCAAGCTAACGGTACCGCCGCCATCTGGGTTTCTTGAGACACTACCCCACGGAGAAGGAGCCCCCTCCTCGGATGGGTCTATCTGTGCATCCATTTCAACGGTGTAGCCAAGTGCTTCGGTGACGCCCTTGAGTCTGTTGATGCTTTCGAGAGTGGCCGCAGGAAGGTCGGCTTGTTTAATGCGCTTCTCGCCGGGAAGACCAAACAAAGAACCTTGGCCGTTCTCGTCTACTTTTGGAGCATCCTCCACTGGCGCTTCATCAACCTCGCCAAGCGTATCAGCAAACGTCTCTTCCTCGAGCTCAATAATAGGCTGTGCTGGCTCGTTCCGTGGGTCTGGTCCAACCTCGGGCTCCTCGACAGGCGGGGCGGCTTGTTTAGCACGCTTCTTGCCGGGGCGATTAAGTTCTCCACGACGACGCTCTATGTCATACTGTTGACGGACCAGCTCATCGTAACGCTTACTGGCCGCCGCGTGTTCCGGCGACCCCCAATCCGCGTCTTTAAGATCCTGCATGACGCCGTAGATCTCAGAAGAGACTGCCTGTTCTTCCTTATTGAGTTCAGCCAATGAATCTTGTCCATCATCAGGCTCTTCGGCAGGAGGTGGCTCCTCTTGCTCGGGAATATCCTGCTCGCGTTCTTCCTGCGTAGGCTGAGTGCTTCCATCCATGGTGTCCTGTCCGGGCTCTGTGGGCTCGTCCTGAAGACCCTCCTCCGGCTTGCTTGTGTTCTCTACTGTACGCTGTGCGACAGCCAGAGGCTCCTGAAGCGAATTGATCTCTTCAGTCAGCCGGGTCACTTCCTGAACAGCCTTACTGTGCTCGTCCAAGGTCATGGGGTGTTCAGCAGGACTGGAAGACAATGCGTCTTGGATCTTGGTACGCTTCTTGGTCTGCTTGTCGATCTGAGCAGTGATCCTGTCGATGGCATCTTGAGGGCTTTCGCCCTTATCACGGCGCTCCTTCTCTTCAAGCTTGGTACGCATTGCAGTAGCGCTCTCCATGCCGAAGTCTTCAGGAGTCAGGATGTTCTCAGAGAGCTCACGGTACTTAGCCTTGGCCTCAGCCTCAGTGTCGAACTGAGCCACATGCTGTACTGTCCCGCCGAGGGTCGTGTACACCAGATCATATCCGACTGCTTCCGCAGTCCCCGGACTCTCGCCTTCGGCGTATCGGGGCACCACCTGACCCGAGTAGCGTGGGAGTCCTTTCCCGTTAGCCAGTGCCGACATCCCCTGCCATTGCGGTGACACAGCAGAAATGGCGTCGATGGTCTCTTGTGAGAGCGCGTCCTTTGCCGCAAGATTACGAAGAGCTCCGGCGATTGCCAGCGTCTGCCGTGGAGTAAGCGTCTCGCCGTTTCGGAGCTTCTCGATCATGCGCTGGACTGCGGCCTGCTGTTGCTTGATGGTGTGGCTCTTGTTCATCGACTGTGCATAGGTCTCGATGATGATGTGGCTCTCAAGGGCGTTCATCAGTAAGAGGTGTGCTCGTTGTTGCTCAGGGCTCAACGAGGCGAACAGCTTCTTGTTGGTGATCTTTTCGGCCACATCCTTATACAGGGCGTCGACCTCGACAGACACACCGGTGTCGGACACCTTTTTGCTTCCCTGATCCAGTGCATCAACAAGGATCTGGAACTGCATGAGCATGTTGGTTTCTTCGGGGCCGGACCTTACGAGATCGCCGGTGAGCAGCTTGTCCTCGATGTCCTTCTTGATTCTTGCCGACGTACCAACCTTCAGGCCAGCATCGGTGTCTTCGGCAAAGACCTTCTCAGCAATCTTGCGCTTCTTCTGTGTTGTTGGACTACCTTCTTGGGCATACGCTATACCGGTACCAACGACGGCACCAAGAACGAAGCCTACTCCGGCTTCTGTAAGCATGTCCTGATCATAAAGGTGGAACCCGGTCTCGCTGTAGTCCCGCAACTGCCACCGCTGGCTGACTCCCTGAAGGACTTCCTGCAGAGCCTCACTGCCACCACGAGCCATTGTGTTCAGGAGTATCCTTCGGCCGGAAGAACCAAGACCCATGGTGAAGACCATGTCGCTTGCGCCGAGAACGCCAATGTTGATTAGAATATCATTGCGAGAAGCGGACCATGCTTCATCCTCTGATGCACCCTGCTGGATTGCCG
>Ga0164315_10003860_pt1 | contig 11657 bp, 8 predicted proteins | sample GuaBasSedimGuay6_FD_113737 | JGI IMG/M metagenome (GOLD analysis project Ga0164315, IMG submission 113737) | Subseafloor sediment microbial communities from Guaymas Basin, Gulf of California, Mexico - Guay6, Core 4569-2, 0-3 cm | ecosystem: Environmental > Aquatic > Marine > Hydrothermal vents >... | reverse complement strand
GGTTCGCAATACGTTTTTACAGTAGAAAATAAACTGATTACATTGAATGGCATTTTTTTGCCTTTATCAGTAAAAACATTAAAAAAATGTTTGTTGCTCACTTTATTTCCAAAAGCATCAATTGAATTAATTTCGGCTACATACCTGCCCGTTTCAAAACCTTTTACTATGGAAAAATCCAGTTTTTTTTGCTCTTTGGTATCAAAAGCGATCATAAAAACCTGTTTCTCTTTCTCGAGCTGTAAACTTTCCGATTCATTATCAAAAATGTTCCCCGGGAAGGCTTTATACCATTCCTCTTTTGAGTACAAATGCTTATCCGGCCTAGTCCAATATCTTGATCGAATTACATCTGGTGTATCTTTTAATTTGAAGATTTTGATTTCTCCTTTTGCAGAAACATATTCATAATTAAAATTGTATGTGCCAATTTCAATTAATTTCAATACTTTATCATCGTATTTTTTGTCATTTTTATTAATTAATCCTGATAAAGGTAAACTTACCTTCAGGGCACGATAACCTACATTCATGCTTTTTGAGGTGCTCTGGGTTTCCCCATTTATATCGGTTACATCTGTTATAATCTGGTAACTAAATGACAAGTATTCACTTTCCGGGAAAGATAAATCCGGTAAAGCTTTAAACTTCAATTTAAAATGTCCACTATCATTAGTGGTAATTTCACCATTTTTAATTTCCACAGGGGCACTGTTAAAATTCCAGTTCCACCAACCACTCCACTGAGGTGTCCGTACTACTCGATATTTTACATTTGCATCACTCAATGCTGCACCGGAAAAACTAACTGCTTTTCCTTCTATTTCCACTTCATCATTTAATAAATAGTTTCCTTTAAACGGAAGTATTTCCACTTCAAACTTTGGCCTTTTGTATTCTTCAACAGAAATGTATTTTGAGCCGTTATAACTTTCCAGGACAAAATTACCATTTAATAAACCCAGCGGGATATTAAAAGAACCACTAAAAGTGCCGTATTCATTCGTCGTTAACTCTAAATCAGATACTTTTTGATAGTTAACATCTTTTAAAGTTACAGTTAAGTTATGTTTCGTTTCAATTTTATTGGTTTCACCATCAGAACGAATACTTATTCCTTTGAAATAAATGGTTTGTCCGGGCCTATAAATAGCTCTATCCGTAAAGAAAGTTGTATGAATAGTTGAATGTTTTTCATGACTTTGATAATATATGTATGAAGAGCTGGCTGTAGTAAGAAAATCGTCAGCAAGTTTAAAATCAAAATTCCAGCTTTCAGAACCCTTACTTTTTTGGGAATTTACTATGAAGCTTCCGTTTTTGTCTGTTACGTAGCTTTTCCCCAATCTTTTAACATACTTTCTTTTTGAATAATTGTATTTTGAATACCATGACTGGCAAGAAACATTTTCGATAGGCATTCCTGTTGTACGGTTAAGTATCACAAAACGATAAGAACCATCATAAAGCTGTTGCTTGATATAACTGAGATTTGAAACAGTAAAAGCCTTATAGGAAGCCATCGCTTTTTTGTAGGTAAATTTCTCATTATTTGAAATAAACAAGACATAAAACCCAACAGGAAGTTCGTTCAGGATTACTTCTACGGAATGTTGATTAAAGTCTTTATCATCAGGTAGCTTATGGCTAAGCTGATATATTTTCGTAGCATTTTTCTTTATTTTATCATAAAAATCATCGCTATAATATTTCTCACCCAATTTTTCATAGTTTGCTCGGTCCATTTTTTCAGCCCTGATAAATATTTCTTTTGTATACCGATACGTAACTTTTGCCGAAAACTTACTTCCTGGTATTACCGTACTTTCTATATTAAAGCTTAAATTGTGATTTTCAATACTGATTATTAATTGCTTGCAATGCTCTGCTGCATTTGTTTTTGGAAATTTCTCAATAACACTATTACAAATCTCATGAGCAGTTTTTTTATAGAATTTATATTTATCGGTTTCCTTTTCTAATGGGTTATATTTGCCCGATAAGTTATTGTGATATTGAGCAATGGCAAGCGATATCTCTGCTGAAAATGACTTAGTTTTGTAATCTTCTTCAAGCTTTTTTAGTGCTTTTAGATATAAGGCTTCTTTATTATTGTTTACAGAATGAGCATAGACAAATTTTAAGCGCTTCAGGTCAACATCAATCAAAGCATCTATATTTTTATCATCTTCTAAACGAAACTTGAGCAAATCCTGCAAAAGCTGTTGGGCTTGAAAATGCAATGATAAAGTGTCGGATGAGCTAATATCCTGACTTATGAAGGTCTGAGCTTCAGTAAAATAAAAATCTTCTTTTAGCTCAAAATTATCTGCTGGTTTTGTAAGGGCAATTTCTGTATTTGAATAAAAATCAATAGCCTTATGTGCTAAAAAATCATAAAGAGTGGGTCGAAGATTATCTGCTTTGCTTCCAAATTCTACTAATTCCTGATAATCTTTAACTTTAATTTTTTTAAGACCTTCAATATTTGAAAGTGAAAGTGTATAGTTTTTAATTATTTCAGCAACAAGATTATCCAGTGTCCAGGTTTGCATGTCCTTGTTGTCAAAATTAACCGTATTGCTCCGGTTTCTGAATTTGTAACGGTTATTTTGATAATACCACCAGTACATATCAGCCAACATGGTGTGCATAATAGCATTATCAGGGAAAATGGCTTCTTTTGCGGCAGAGTCAAGTTCGTGACAAAGTGCCTCAAAAGCATTTTCCTCATTTGTATTTTTATATTTTAAGCGGTAAATAAAGGATTTTATTACTTGCTCGGAAATTTTATCTGTTTTTGCTTGTGCCAGAATTTCATTAACTACATCAAGTGCAGATTTTGGTAGGCTCTTTTGCTCAAGACTGTCAATTTTGTCCCATTTTTCTTCATAAAATTTCATGTTCTGGGCATTAAGGTTATTGAATATAGTGAACAATAATACGGTTAGGATTAGGGGAATAAGTTTTGTTTTCATCTGTTTATTTTTAATTATTTTTAATTACCAGATGGAACCGCAAGTTAAAAATAATCATTCTTCCCGATAAATCGGGACAGGCTGTGTGTGTTAATAATGATTTTTAACATGCTTGTTTCATTTGTTTTAAGTTATGTTAAATTTTAACAATTATTCAGTTGCCCTACGAAGGTTAATCTGTTTAATCTGTACATAATTTTATAAGCGTCTGACTATTTGAAAACCCTTGTAGAGCTTGTGTTAATATGATGTTTGTTAAAAAAACCTCTAGTAAGAGTTTGTTAAAGATACAATAATTAGATGCAGAAAAAGCGGGGATTCCATAAAATTTTATAGAATTACATTAAGTTCGGATGAATATTTTTATACTCCTGTAATTTGTTTTTTTTATAAATCCGTTAACAAATATTAAATTTAATTAAAAATGTTGAAATCCTGAGTAAGAATAATAAAAAATCAAATAGAAAGGCTACTTTTGCTGCAAAATGGCAGGATTGAAACAATATATCTCAAATAAGATTATCCATCCTCTTTTATCTTTTCTAAAACAAGGTATTAGTTCGGAAAAATTATCACTGACACTTGCCTTAGGTGTTAGTTTTGGAATAATGCCTTTTTTGGGGATAAATTCAATAATATTGACAGGTCTGGCACTGATGTTCCACTTAAATATTGCAGCAATACAGCTTGTTAATTATGCAGTTTATTTGCTGCAAATAGTGTTTTTCGTTCCATTTTTAAAACTTGGCCAGTTTATTTTTTTAAGTTCTGAAACTACATTAAATTTTGACGGAATATTCGACCAAATTACCCTACACTTTTGGGAAAGTATTGCCGAAATATGGCATATTGTTTTTTCAGGTTTACTTATCTGGGTATTAATATCAATTCCTTTGAGTTTTATTATTTATTATTCAAGTAAGCCATTTTTCTATAAGCAAGAACAGAAATTAAAATTATCGCATAAAGCTATTAGCTCTTCAGCTCTGCTCAGGCTAAAAAATTAGGACTGGGACATTTTTTAGTATGTAATTATCTAATGACTAATTACCGAAAGCGAGTTTTATTAGAGATGTGAAAAATAAGTGTTAGTACCACAGATATTTTAAAACTTTATATCAACAGCAACCGGACAATGGTCTGATTGCATTGCTTCGGGGTGAATAGCTGCACCCAGAAGTTTTTCTCTCATATTTTCTGTCACCATATGATAATCAATACGCCAACCTTTATTTTTTCCACGGGCTCCGGCACGATAACTCCACCAACTATAATGATCTGGTTCTTCATTAAATACCCTGAAACTATCTATAAAACCATCATCAACAAAACCCTGAAACCAATCTCGTTCTTCGGGTAAAAAACCAGATGTTTTTTGCTGTTTAGTTGGGTTGTGGATGTCAATCCAAAGCCGACAAATATTATAGTCTCCTGCAATGACTAGTTTAGAACGGGTTTTTTCTAATTCTTTAATATAGTCCTGAAAATCAGACAGCCATTGTATTTTGAATGCCTGACGATCCTCACCACTTGAACCGGAAGGATGATAAACACTTATTACGGAAACATTACCAAAGTCGGCACGTATGAATCTCCCTTCATTATCATATTTTTCAAGGCCCATACCATACTCCACGTGATCCGGTTTTTCTTTTGTAATCAAGCCAACACCACTATATCCTTTTTTTTGTGCACTATACCAATAACAGTGATAACCCATTTTCTCGAATTCAGAATTATCTATTTGCTCAGGTTGCGCTTTTGTTTCCTGTATACACAAAATATCTGGGTCAACTTGTTTTACCCATTCAATTAAACCTTTGTTAAAAGCGGCACGTATTCCATTTACATTATAAGAAATAATCTTTTTTGTCATATCCTTTATCTATTTTTAAAGCTCTCTAATAGCATTGCCATATTATAAATAACAAGTTAAATTGAAAGTAATATAAAGTGATGTATAGCGAAGCTTTCGAGTATTCCAATTTAAAGGTGCAATTTAATCTGGGATTATTAATTAAAAAGCTGTTACTTTCGTGAGTTTTGGTTTTATATTCTTATTCCTACAACCATAATATCATCTATCTGTGTCATACTTCCCTGCCATTCCATTAATGTTTTATCCAATTCATCTTTTTGCATTTCCATTGGTTTGCCAGCAACTGAAACAAGTAATTTTCTGAAATTTATGGTTAAGAACTTTTTTAGTTTTTTACCACCAAATTGGTCAGCATAACCGTCAGAAAACAAATACAATAAATCGCCTTTATTTATATTGATAATGGTTGTTTGGTATGTGTGCTCTTTAAAATCGGTCATACTTATAGGGTGAACATCCGGCTTCATTGTGCTGAGCTCATATTTTTCTGGTTTTTCAGAAACTTTTTTAACCAGATATACGGGTTGTAAAGCACCGGCATACTCCAATGTATTTTGTTTTTTATCGATCATACAAATGGATATATCCATTCCATCATAAGTGTCTTCTTTGTTTTCTGTTCTGACAATTGATGAAACCATTCGATCTCTTAACCGGTTTAACATAATGGCCGGATTAAGGTATTCACCGTTAGAAACTGCCCTTTGCAGAATTTCATTAAGGATGGAAATACCTAATGCTGAAACAAAAGCACCTGGTACACCATGACCTGTACAATCAGAAGCGGCAATAACCGTTTTGTCATTATATTGGTCCAACCAATAAAAATCACCGCTTACAATATCCCTTGGCTTATAATAAAGAAAATGTTCACCAAGTAATCTTTTCATTTTTCCTTCAGACGGAAGCAATGCATTTTGAATTTTACTTGCATATTTAATACTATCTGTAATATCCTTATTTTGTGCTTCAATTTTTTCCTGATGAATTAATATTTTTTCCCTATGTTCTATCAGTTGTTCATTTTGGGTAAGAATTTCTTCCTTTTGTTGTTCAATTTCCGCTTTTTGTGTTAGGATTAAATTTAACTGTGCTTGAGTAAACTTTGACCACAAAAATTGTGTTTCAATTACAATTAAAATCGTTGCGGCTAAACTAAAATATTTTGCATAGGTAGCATGAAAATTGAAACTTTCATTACCTAAGTGTTGTTCAAAGTTATATGAAAATAAAAAAGCGGTTAATCCTATAAAAAGAGTTAAGAAAACTAATTGAAATATCAATATCTGCTTTTTTGTTAAATCAAAAAGCCCCCAAACCTCAACTTTAAATTCTTCTTTAGCCATAACCTTTAATTTAATCAATAAAAATATATAAAATTTGTAAATCTACAAGTTAATATATTTTTTTGTCCTTGGTATTAATAGCAATTCTTAATATAAATAGCAAGTGTTTGTTTTTAAAGTTTTGAAATTATTATTTTACTAATTTGTTGAAAAATAAGAATATAGCATCTTAACAATTAAATAATTTATAGAGAAAAATCAATATATTTTTGTGATTTTTGGTTAAGATAACATATTTTACTGATTTTAGATTTTATCTTATTAATTATAATAGTTAATTTTGATCTCCTAATCAAAACAAATATTACAAAGGCAAAATACACTGAACCATCATTAGCAATATTTTAACCGAGTAATATAGAAACAAAGATGGCTGAAAGAAAAAATAAAAAGAAAGTAATTTTAGGCGGTATTTTTTTAGGCGCAATTCCTATCCTTTTTCTGATATATATAGTATTGGGGCCTATTTTAAGTGTTCTTCAAAAAGATCTCTCGGCAGAAGAGATGTATGTAATTTCGGATGGAGTTAATGTTCGCTCTCAGGCTGAAAAAACATCTTTTAAGATGGGAAGAATAGAGTATGGTACAAAACTATTGGTCTATAAAATTGAAGAGCAATGGGCTGAGGTATTAATTGAAGGACAAAAAGGATATGTCTCAAAAAATTACATTGGAACTCCTGAAACATACTATATGCTTGAAGGCCTTTTTGGTGATGAAAGGTGTAAAAAAAGGGTTAATAAAACCCAATACCGTCTTGCTATTTTAAGGTATTTAAAAGAAGAAGGGTATATAACTAAAATTCCTGATGAATATAAAGAATTTTTTGAGGATGAAGATCTAAACAAAGAAGTTTTCCAGATATTTAGTGAACCTGGAAAATCGAGATATAACTCAACAGCGTATGGTGATTTTGATGGTGATTTTGTTTGGGATGCTGCATTTGTTTTAAAAAACCCAGATACAGAAAAAAAACTATTGGTTATATTAAGTTTTGATAAAAATGAACCGCTAAGCAATAGTAAATCTATTTTTGAAATGGAACTTGATGAGCCATGGATTTTCATTAGAAGATCTGCTAAAGGCAATCGTTGGTATCTCAATGATAAGGGGACTGAAAATGAAAATGAATCTGATACAGAACCAGTGAAAACTAAGATAAAAATTGATGGTATCAGCATTGGAACTAACCGAAACAGGAATCTTAAAGATCCGGTTACCCTCCTTTTATATAATGGCGATAAGTTTGAGATTCACGAACAGGATTTGTAATCAGTTGATAGTTTTCATTGAGCAGTAAGTAAATCACAGGCTGAAGGCTGAGAACTTTGGACTTAATATATCATGCTATGCTGAAAGCATTTTCTGATTTATTTAATCTATTCTTCCCTCGAAAATGCAACCATTGTGGAATCAATCTTGATAAAACAGAACTTGAGGTGTGTAAAAAATGCCTTTTTGAGATTCCAAAAACTAATTTTCATACCGACCCGGACAATCCTGTCAATAAAACTTTTTGGGGAAGGGTAAATGTCGAGTTTGCCACTGCAGGGTATTATTTTACAAAAAAATCGATTTTGCAGAACCTGCTGCATCATATAAAATATCATCATAAAAAAGAACTCGCATTTGAACTTGGTAAATACCTGGGAACAGAACTTTCATTAGTTGAAAATTTTAAAGATTGTGATGTTATAATGCCTGTGCCTTTACACCCTTTAAAGAAGAAAAAAAGAGGTTATAATCAAAGCGAATGGATTGCCAAAGGGATATCTGAAAAAATGGATATACCTGTCAACATCACTATTCTGTTGAGACATGTAAATTCAAAATCGCAAACAAAAAAGAACAGGGTAGAAAGATGGGAGAATGTTCGTTCCGCATTTAATGTGAAAGTTCCCGATCAACTTTCCATAAAGCATATTCTGCTTATTGATGATGTAATAACTACCGGGGCAACGATTGAAGCATGTGCATCACAACTAATTGAGCATCTGGGAATCAAAGTAAGCATAGCTTCCCTGGCTTATGCTTCTGATGTATAGTAGGCTTAATAACCTGTTTTATCTTCTTTTAGCTGCCATATTTTAAAAGCCTTTTGTGCTTTTTTATGCTCTAACTGTACAAATTTAACTTTACGATTTTCTAAAGGTAACTCCATTTCATCATAAATAAACGAGTCGTCAAAACCAATATTTTTAGCATCATTTTTTGTATTCCCGTAGTAGATTTTGTCAATTCTAGCCCAATAAATAGCACCTAGACACATAGGGCAGGGTTCGCAAGATGTGTAAATTTCACAGCCGGAAAGGTCAAATGAATTTAGTTTTGAAGAAGCAAGCCTTATAGCATTAACTTCAGCATGAGCAGTTGGGTCATTCGTTTGAGTTACTGAATTTGCTGCTTTAGCTATTATTTCACCATTTTTTACGATAACTGCCCCAAAAGGCCCACCACCATTTTTTACACTAAGCAATGATTGGTTTACTGCTTCGTGCATAAATTCTTTCTTTTCTTTACACATATAAGGATTATTTACAATTGCCAAAAGTAAATATAAGTACTTTATGTGGCAATAAAATTATAAAAAACAATATGGAATATTAAAAAATATTTGGCACATATCCTATTGCCTAAACTTCGGTTCTTTATAAAAGTATGTATAAGAATTTGTGTATATCAGGTAATCCATAGCATGTTTTTTTTGGAATACTTGTGGGTTTTTTGCACCTATGGGCACGAGCATTAAGCTTGATTTATCCTTACATTTTATCTTGTTTGTTTCATAATTCTCTCTATTGTCAAAACGCGCACTAAAAAAGTATAAATATCGACCTACCCATTTTATATAGCTTTCAGAATCATTTTTGTCTGCAATTTTATTAATACTACGCAATTGAATTTTCTCTTTATTATTGAATATTGCCTTTTGAAACTCTACTGCATTTAATGGTTTATCATCTAAAAAGGGAATTAAATTCATTTGTCCATCAATAAAAATCCATTTTTCTAAATTATTTAAATAAGCCTCGGTTACAACGTGACCTGCACCATGTCGTGTTTTCTCTACATCTTTTGTTTTTAAACCGAGTGTCCTTGCAGAAATCCCAATTGAATTTAGGGCGGTAGCTGCCACAATTCCATATTCAACACATCTAAAACTATTTCCTTGCTTCGCCTCTTCTAAAATGGTAAATGCATCTGATTTTTTTGGTGTATTACTTCCGCTATGTTCCCACCGGCTATTAGTCCAATTTAGAACGATAAATATTTTTTCTAAATCGGTTTTAACTTCCCTGGTCAATTCATTAATTTTATATTCGTTTCTAAATTTTTTTAAATATTCATTATTTGTTGTATCTGAAAAGATAAAATCACAATCTTCTTTATTGTCAATATTCTCAAATGAGATTTTGTGAATTTTCTTACTAGGTGTGATATTTAAAATGGAACAGGAATTTAGCCATGCTAATATTATTACTATAATTAGCATGTTGGATGATGTTTTTTTAAATCTAATGGGTTTCATTTTTTAGTTTCTTTGGCGTGTATCTAAAAAAAACTTGTTCAACTTTCAACGAATTTAAAAACCAAGGCTTCCAAATTCACAGTGAGCAGAACAAGTTAATGCTTTTTAGAGTTTATCTATATTAAATGATATTTATTGAAATCAATCGATACTTTTAATAGAACCTGAACCGGCAACTTTACCATTTATAATAGGTCGTCCCTTGTAATAAATATCCCCGCTGCCGGATACGGTAGCATCAAGGCGGTCAATTGCATTTACCTTACAATCACCTGAGCCGCTTATTTTCACCCTTACATTTTTTGCTTGAAGTTTGGATGCTTTTACATCACCTGAACCACTAATGGAAACAGAAAGAGTATTAGCTGTTTGTGAACCGGCAAGGTAAATATCTGCCGAACCTGAAATTTTTGATTTAATATCGTTTGCTTCTAAATCGCTAAAGGACATATCTCCACTTCCACTAATGGCAAGTTCAAGTTTATCTGTTTTAATTTTTCCGTCTGCAATTATATCGCCCGATCCTGATATAGCAACACCTTCAATTTCTTCCATTGAAATGTAAATTTTGATTTTTTCACTGTGTCGAACATTGTTTTTTGACCATTTAATAGTTAATTTTCCATCTTTTACTTTAGTTTCAATTAATTGAACTAATTTGTCACTGGCCTCAATACGGAAGCTTTGCTTATTGCTTTGAGTGAGGTAGACATTAGCACTAATCGCCAGTTTTACACTTGTGAACTTTGGTAAGTTACGATTTCTTGAATTTTGTAAAGTTTCAGCATTTATCTGAAAGTTGGTTATCAATAAAATACTAAATACCGAAATGAATAATTGAAATTTTGTTTTCATAAGTTTGCTTTTTAATTGTTTTTTAATGCCTTATAACATAATCCATCCTTTAAGTAGAACAGTACAGCCTGTTTCACAAGACATATCTAGTTAAAATTATATTTAGTTACCATAGTAAAGACGAATTTATTTTTTACATGCTGCATTTATATTGATAATTTTTAGTTTTGCGACTTATTTTAACATGTTTAACCTTAAAAAATAGATAAATGAAAAAGTTGATTTTATTTGCCTTGTTAGGGCTTTTAACCCATAGTATAATTGCCCAAAAAGCAAAAAACCGTTCCGTTGAGTTTAGATATTATCATCTTCCATCTAACCCATTAAGAGGGAATGTTAGTAAATACGCGATAATTGTAAATAATACATCAACAAAAGTTAAAATTGGAAATGATCGTATAAGTAAATATTTGATGTTACAAGGATTTGAAAAAACGGAGCTTTCAGAAGCAGATGTTATCATGGATTTTTCAATTTATGGTGTGCAAACAAATGCTGACATAAAATCAAAAGAAGTAGAAGAAAAAGTGGATGATGAGAAAGTTAAGAAAACAAAATATTATTACTATGTAAGCTCTAAAACTTCGGCAAGGTTTAAGCTGAAATATAAAACAGGCACCATGATTAAATCCATGAATTTTAATGGTGGCGAGTTTTTATATGAAAAAGAATCGGGTCTTTATGATACCAAAACCGAAGCACAAAATGCTTTCAACAAAAGTAAGAAGGCATTATTGCAAAATGCGGATGATTCTGGCCTGGAATCAATCCTGGAAAATGTAAGTGGGTATGTGAATAATCATTATGCATATTATTTTGTTAACAAGTTTGAGTCCATTGCCACAGGAAAAGGGAAAAAGTATGATTATACTGAGCTTGATGAAGCTATAGAGGTTTATAAAGAAGCTGCTGCCGAATATGGTGTTAAAGGGGTTTCAGAAGGCTTTATTAAAAAATCAAATGAATGTATTGAAGTTTGGAAATCAGCCATATCAGAATATGATGCGAATGATAAAAACGCGCGTATTTCTAAAAAGAATATTGATCGGTTTTACTGGAATGTAGCTGTT
>Ga0164315_10003858_pt1 | contig 11661 bp, 10 predicted proteins | sample GuaBasSedimGuay6_FD_113737 | JGI IMG/M metagenome (GOLD analysis project Ga0164315, IMG submission 113737) | Subseafloor sediment microbial communities from Guaymas Basin, Gulf of California, Mexico - Guay6, Core 4569-2, 0-3 cm | ecosystem: Environmental > Aquatic > Marine > Hydrothermal vents... | reverse complement strand
TACAGTATCTACTCCATCTTCATCTGTGTAAGTAATGGTTCCAGCTACTGAATCACTCGTAATGGCTGTTACAGTCTCGAAATTATCGATTACTGTTTCTAAATCTATTTGGGTAAGTACCCCATCCTCATCGGTGTAATCTAAATTATGACCATCTGCATTTAACTCTAATACTGTTAAGGTCTCATAAGTATCAATAATGGTTGGTAAATCCATTATTGTTTCAACGCCCAACTCATCAGTATATACAAATGTGCCATCTCCATTATCCACCAAAGTAGAAACTATTAAAGAAGCAGCTAAATCATCAGCATTAATAATTCGGTTCCATTGGTTATCATACCAATAGTAATACCCTGGCGTTACATCGCCAGTATTTTGTGTGTTAAACACAAGTAAGCTTTCGACATTTCCGTTAGAGATTGTTGACGTATCAGAAATACTCGACAAAGACACACGAGGAATTAACACCCCCATATCGTTTGCTACTACATCTAATTGTGCCGAAGCGTTAGGAAGCGGAGTTCCAACACCAACTTGTGCATAAATTGTTCCTACAAAAAGGAATACTAACAGAGTAAATAATTTTTTCATAATTGTTGTTATAAATGATTGTACAAATTCATAATTAAATTTAGTATGTAAAACCTATATTTTAGCCTTTTTTAATGATTAAATAATCCGTTATTACATAAGAAATCAAGTGCAAGTTAACCCCATTTAATAAGGTTAAGTGGTGTTAAGTAATAGCTGGCTCAATAAATTAATATTCGCGACAAATAGGGTTTAAGTGGAAAGTGGGGTTGTTAAAAAGATATTAAAACAACCTTATATCTCAATAGAATTATTTTATTATATTATATCTATCTTTTAAGATTTAAGTACTTATAAAGCAAGGGATATTTTCTTGTAGAAATAGGTATTGCTATTTTATTAAATAACACACTAGATGCGCCTCCCACTCTCTCAATCTTATTTACTAAATTTAAATTAACTAAATACCTGTTATGTATTCTAAAAAAGAATTTATTCTCAAGTATCCATTCATATTTTCCAAGGCTTTTATCTGAAATAAATTCTTCTCCATCGATTGTATGGAATATGGTTTGACCTCCTAAAGCTTCGCAATAAGTCACTTTATCAGCTCTTACAAACAAGGTTGTATTTGATAATGAATCTGATGCAGTTGTAATAGAAATAAACTTAAAGTTTGTTTTTGTCTTATTCATTTCCCTGATCCCAGCTTCTATTCTTTCTTTCTTCACCTCATAAACAGCCTTGCGTAAAGCATTAGCTATACCAAATTCATCTATAGGCTTAAGAACAAAGTCAACTGCCTGATATTTTAGTGCCCTTATTGCAAATTCTTCATTTTCGCTAATTATAATAAATTGAAAATTCAAAGAGTCTTGATCTTTTATTTCCAGAAATTTAATAAGTTCACTTTCTCCCAAATCACTATTTACAATAATAATTTTTGGAAGAATCTTCCTAATCTTATTTATACTTCCATCAAGTGTCGAAAAAACATCAACTACAAATAATTTATTTAAAAATAATTTATCTATATACTTTTTTATAAGGTTAACACTTTCCCTTTCATTATCGATTATTATAACGCTATAAAGAGCCAATTGCATAAATAAAATTTATAGAAATTTATTGCAATTTATTCTTTAATCCTTTTTTAAAATAAGACAAATTATTAAATGGGCTTACCTTAACATAACCGTGGAGAATAAAGCATAATCGTTTTTAATTCATTTAGGGAAGTTTAAAAAGAGCATTCATTATTGTAATTCAGTGGTTTCTACTTATTACTTTTGAAAAAGAACCTTTTTTAGGTTTCAGGTTTATTTTTTTATCCTCCCAAATAACAGTGTAGATTATTAATTCTCCTTTTAAACATTTAACATTCTAGTGACACTAATTCAATAAATCTTTTAATTTATTTTTATCTTGTTCTATTTCATATCTGGTAAATACTTTCTCTATTCCTAATTTTAACTAAGATATTAATTATATTCGCATACTCTTAAGTAACCAAATATAAAATGAGAAAAAAAATTGAAGCCATCATTGTAGATGACGATATTAATAATATTGAATTACTAAATATCTATATAAAAAAGTGTTGCCCTTTTGTAACAGTAGTAGGTGAGGCGTGCTCTATAGATGATGCTGTAACTTTAATCAAGGAGAAAAAACCAAAACTTCTTTTTTTAGATATAGTTTTAGAAGAAGGAACTGGCTTTGATATTCTTGAACAACTTGGAAACGAAGATTTTAAAATAATTTTCGTTACTTCTCATGACGGTTTTGCTGTTAAAGCTTTTAAGTATAGCGCAATTGATTATATTCTAAAACCTGTACAGCAAGAAGAGCTTTTCCATGCTGTGAATAAATCACTAAATGATATTGAAAAAGACGAATATACAAACAATCAACAAATAGAATTATTAAGTAGCTCTTTCAATAACCAACAAGCATTAAATTTTATTGCTGTGCCTTCTGTAAATAAAATTGAATTTTTAAAACTAAAAAATATCATTTATTTAAAATCAGATGGAAGGTATACTAATTTTATTCTTTCTAATGGAAAAAAAGTTACTGCTTCAAGAAATTTAGGTGAATATGAAAACATAATAGACAAATCATTATTTTTTAGAATACATAATAGCTTTATAGTGAATTTATCTCATGTTGAAAAAATAAGCAAAACTGATGGCAGTTATTGCAAAATGACTAATAACGAATCTTTGCCTATTGCTAAAAGAAGACAAGAATCATTAAGCCGTTTTTTAAGAATTAAATAACTACCTGAAATTTTATATTTATTATTTTCTGTAAAATATCTGGGTAAAATAATATCTCCCTTGTTCATTAATTAACACTCCATAGCCTGTATGTGTATAATTCCCTTCAATTATATCTTTGTGTGAAGGACTGTGCAACCATGCAAAAACAACATCTTCAGCAGTAGTATAACCATAAGCTATATTTTCAGCCACAGCTATTGCTCCTTTACTTTTTAAAGCATTTGAACGATAATTAAAATTATCATGATTTATACGTCCAAAATCTATCATGTATTTTGTGTGCTCTACTGCATATGCTGATGCATATTGATTATCCACGTCTACTGGTAGTAACCCAATAGATGTTCTATGTTCATTAATTAATAAGTTTATTTGATTTGCTATTTCCCAATCTGTCTCAAAAGAAAGAGACAAGTCTATATAATAATTTTCGTTTTCTGAAGAACTATCTTCGTTAGTAGAACAAGAAATGATAAATACAAAAGTTAATAGAATATAGATTATTTGTTTTTTCATATCAGAAGTATTAATTTCTAATACAAAAGAACTTACAAGTAAACTCCTACAAAAGCTCCATGTAATAAGTGGGGGATATAGTAAATGAATGATTTATGAAAAAACGACAGCAAGTTCTAAAGTATTATATACAAGGAACATTTAATTGGTTTTATTCGAATTACCTTTTTTTAAAATTTCTATCATATAATCGTTGTACTTGCGTCCGAGAAAATTTGCAGTCTCTTCTTGTCTTATAATCATATTCATTAAGTTTACTAGCAATTTGATTAAAACTCAGCCCTTTTTCTCGGAGACTTACAATTAGGATTGTGGCTTTACGGTTATTGTCATTGTTTGATGCTTTCTCCATTCGGATTTTCAGTCCTTTCTCTCTCGCCTCCTTCGTGAGGTTTTTTCTTATTAATTAATAATATGTAATTGCACACCTTGAAGAAATTGTGCACACCTCACAGCACCCTTTTTTGAGACAATTTAGGGGTATTTCAATAAGAATCTCCCCTAAACAAAAAAAGCCTCTCCAGTATGGAAAAGCTTCTCATCGGTTTAAAACATGAACTTTCCTCCTTCGCATAAAGCTTTGGAGGACAACACAACACTTTAAACAGCCAGAGCGCCGCCTGGCCCCTTCACTAAAAATGTCTACTGGACATTTTCTACACGCTCGGTCCTGGTCTGGACGAGACTTTGAAACTCTCGCCTAAAGTATTCTTTATGTATTAATTACAGTTATAAATTTAATTAATCTCCCTTTTTATAAGCTACAATTACCGTCAATAATATTTTGTTGAGTTGGGTTATAGGCATTACCATCTACTAAATAATCACCAGTTAAGCCATTATTTTGTATTAGAGAACTAATTCCACACAAATTATATAATAAAGCATTATTCTTAACCCTTAATTGTCCACCAATATGTTGCATATTATTTAGCCCATCAATATTTAAAAGATTATCATTATAACTAATTTTTAATGTTCCGTTAATAGAATTAATATTGCTTAATCCGTCGACATTCCCAAGTAATGGATTATAATAAACCGATACATTCCCACTTATTGATGAAGTTATTGATATTAAACTATCTATATTTGTTAATGACAAGCAATAATTTATAGTAATATTATCTTCTACTGATATTAGATTTAATCCATCAAGATTATTAAAATCATACCCGAATATATATAAACTTCCTCCTACATTTTTTACAGAACCTAAAGGTGAAAAATCTATAATAGGACAAATATTATTGCCAAAACAAGAATTAATAGATAAATTTCCCGTTATTTCTGTATAGTTATTACTTCCAAACTCATTTAAATCTTCTTGAGTAATTAGTTCAATATCACCTTCAAATATATTTACTTCTTCAACATCATTAACATTTACAGAAATAATAGAATTTTCAAAAACAGACCCATTAGCGACTTTTACAATTCCTGTTATTGTGGGATTAACTTCATAATCATAAAGAGATTCATTTGCAACACATAGTTCTCCTGTATTACTATCTATAGTAAACGCTCCAGAAGGTGATTGCTCTGTTATTGAAAATATAACACTGCCTTGATTAGTAGAGCCTGATACAGTACCTATAACTTGTCCCGTGGCAGGGTTTTCATCAATATTAGCTGTAAAGTCTGAGGTTGATACTGTAATTTCTATAGGGTCATCTGAAGAATCACTACTACATGAATTTAATCCCAAAAAAAATATTAATACCAATCCTATTTTTAAAAAATTATATTTTTTCATGTTTTTTTATTTTAAAGACTACAGTTACCATCTATAATGTCTTGCTGGGTTGGGTTATAAGCATTCCCCATAGTTTGATAGTTATTTATATTTCCATTAATAACTAAATTACTAAGACCACATAAATCTTGTAATGTATTATTTAATAGTATTTTTATTTCATAAGCAGAGTTTAGGTTATTTAAACCGTCAAGATTTATTAGCTCATCATTATCAAAAATAGTTAACCCAAAACCTATAGCGTTTATATTGCTTAATCCATCAATATTAACTAATAATGGATTTTCATAAATAGATACAGTATCTCCCACATAAGTAATATTATTTAATTCATTAATATTAATAATTAAATCATTTCCTCCAATACTTAAATTTCCTTCTATATAAGTTATATTTTCAATACCATTTAAACTAACTAACATAGGGTTCCCTCCAATTCCTAATCCACCATTTAAAAATGTAATACTTTCCAATCCATTGATACTTACAAGTGAATTATTATCAATAATATCAATACCTCCAAAAGAATCATTCCCTGCTGAAACTACATTACTCAATCCATCAATATTTAATAACACATTATTATTAGATACATAAATTCCTTCACCTAAAACATTTAAATTAATTAATCCATCAATATTTTCCAATGAATAATTATGTTGAATTAAAAGGCTAGTTCCGATTGTTGTAATACCGTTCAACCCTTCAAGATTTGTTAAAATATCATTTTCATAAATAAATAAGTCCTCATATACGTTTTGGATATTACTTAAAGCTGTGATGTCTGTTAATATATCATTATCAATAATTCGTAAATAACCTCCAATAGAACTTATTGTATTCAAACCATTAAGATTAACTAACCCATTGTTATGTGCAATATATAATCTATATCCTATAGTATTTAAAGAAGACAATGGACTTAAATTTGTTATTGATACATTATCTGGCAATGTCCAATCACCAATATATAATGAACCTGTTATCTCGGTATAGTTATTATTTCCAAATTCCTCAACATCTTCCTGAGTTAATAATTGTACATCTCCTACATAGGTATTAACTTCATTTATATCATTTACACCAATTACAATATTTGAGTTTTCAAACACATCTCCATTGGCAACTTTTACTATTCCTGTTATCGTAGGGTTGGTTTCATAATCATACAGCGTTTCATTTGCTACAGTTAATTCACCTGTATTACTATCAATTGCAAAAGCACTAGAAGGTGTTTGTTCTGTAATTGAAAATATAACACTGCCTTGATTAGTTGCGCCTGCTACAGTCCCTATAACCTGCCCATTAGAAGGGTTTTCATCAATATTAACTGTAAAATCTGATGTTGTTACTGTAATCTCAACAGGGTCATCTGATGAATCGCTACTGCAAGAACTGAATCCTAGAATAAGTAATAAGATTAGGCTAAAAGTGGTAAAGTTTTTGATTTTCATATTATTACTTCTTTTTATTAGACATTTCCTTAGTTAGATCATTCAACATTTTAAGTTGAACCGTTTGTAGCGCTCCATTACCACCATCAGATTCTCCTCCAGAAACCACAATCCTAGGAAACACTATACCATTAGGACCTGCTAATGCTTTAGCTACACCAATAGCAGTCTCTTTGTCTATTCTAGCTTGTTCTAACGGAGATAATCCAGCCATTACTTTAAGTTTATCTCCTTCAGCTTCAGCTTTCTTTAATGCTAGTGTAGAAGCAGCTTTATACTTGTCTTCTTCTAACTTTTCGGCAGCTACTAGTTTAGCTTTACGTGCTCTAATAACTGACTCAATCTCATCGGCTTCTTCAGTTGCAGTTCGTTCAGCAATTAATTTTCTACCTTTAACAATAGCTGTTTGCTCTTCTTGTTGAGCAGCAATTAATTCTTGTTTAGAGTTCGCCTTATCTGCAGCATATTTAATTTTCTGTCTTAATTTTACATCAATTTCTTCTACATAATGTACATTATCCATTGATGTATACGTTGATAAGATCCCAAATGTTTGAATATCACTTTCAACCCTTACCATTTCGTCTTTATTATCAAGCTTAGGTTTTACATCGATATATGTCTCTTGGCTACCGTCTTCTAGCATTCTGGTTTTAGTACTAGTTACTAATAATACTTGCCCATTACGTAATTGGTCTTGAAAGTACTGATCTAACTGTGATTTACCTCCAGAATAATGTGCTTCAGATGACATACGTTGTGTACTGAAAGATGCAATCTTCTTTTGATATGATAATAATGTTGTACTCATTAAGTTCTCATAATTATTATATGTAATGTGCAAATCTAACATCATAGCCTCACTACCTGGTAAATCCCATTTAACGGTATGTTCAAGCTCAGCATTATCACCTTCACTAAATGTACCATCCTTTGGATTACTAGAAACCCATAAGTCAGCATCAGGGCTTTTATTATCTTCACGGCTCACTTGAATAGTAAAATTATTAGGCCATACTGTCTTTTTGCTAAAAAATCCAGAGAAATATAAACCAGAGTTAAACTGTGTCCATAATGCGCCTTTGATTGGTTGAACTACTGTTCTCTCTCCTGCGTCATTGATACTAAATGGGTTTGCAACTCCTGAGAATATAAATAAAACACCAAGCATTGTGCTTAACCACCATTTAACAGGCATCTCTATCACTGCGTTTAATTCTTTGTATTCCTTTGCATCTTCTGTTGCATCATTAAAGGCCCTAATGGTATCATTCTTTTTCCTTGCATTGTCGTTGTACTTTTTAAGTATGAATAATCCTAAACCTACTAATATTAAAGCAATTCCAATAAATGTCATCATAATTTTCTAATTGATTTTGATATAATAGAACACATTAGCGCACTATCATAATAGTTAATTGTTTTTGAACCCATTTTAACTAAATAATTTAACGTAGGGTTATTCACGTTAATATATATATATTACTTTTTTATAGTTAAAACATTGTGTTCTCTATTAATGGTATTTAATATTAATTACATTCATTATTATAAAAGTTAACAATACTTTTCATATCTTTTCTTGTAAAACCTTTTTCTTCTTTTTTGATTTTATCAACAAGTATTGGACAATCTTCAAAATATTCAGCTGTTCCTCCCTTAAAACTATCAACTATGGTAATAAATGCGGCTGAGAAGTCTTTATTTCCAAATGATGTTAAATATGATTCACTTGGCCTTTTAACTCTATAAATAGTAATTTTCTTTTTCTTATTACTACCTGTTGGCATTAAGGTATTTGGCTGTCCTCCCATTGAATTCGTCCAAACAGCCCCATTTGAGCTATTAATTGTCCTTTTATAGAGACAAACCTCTCCTTTTATAACTAATTCATAAACCTCATAATGTTTCTCTTTTTTTCCCTCTGGCAAAAAATAAAAGACTTTAGGTTCTCTACTAGTATTTTTAGCTCTCTTACTAATATAGTTTGTGGTATAATCTAATAATTGATAATCTATCTTTTGCTTTTTATCTTTTTTAGATTCTTGAAATTTCACATATTTTTTCTCATAAGTTACATATCCCGTTTGAGAAGTACCATCTTTGAAATGCAAAACCATCTTCTTCTGTCCATAAACACTTATACTCGCAAAAAATATAATCGAAATCACTACATGTCTTCTAAAATTCATACTATTCTTTTATAAATTTCTTAATAATTGTTTTTCCTTCAATGGTAACTTGTACAAAATACAATCCAGCATCTAATTGAGAAACATCTATATTACTTTTAGAACTCTTTTTAATTAATTGTCCTTGTAAAGTGTATATAGCAATAGATTCTATTTGCTGTTGGGATTCTATAAATAAGTTGTTTTGAGTAGGATTAGGATATATTTTAAAACTAATAATGTTATTATCTTCTAATCCTAATATACATTCTTCACTATAACTTGCCCAATTATCCTTAAACCAATTAGGAGCATTATTAGCATAATTTTCATCATCTACCTGAATACAAAATAATTCCTCATTATTTCTTGTATCTAAATTTATAATATTCGTATTATACCCATTACTAATTTTTAAACTTGACAATTGATTTTCACTACAGTCTAAGCTTGTTAAGTTTATAAAACTTCGTATGCCTTCCATAGATGTAATACCATAATTACTTACATACAAACCATACACAGCTTCTGCTTCAATAATTTGTATTACACCATCATCATTAGTATCTACATCATCATCTATAGTTCCATTTCCATCTAAATCTGCACAATTGGTATTTACCAATGTATTTAAAAAATTAATATCTAGGATAGATACAAAAGGTTCTGAACAATTTTCATTATAAATTGTCCATTCACCCTTACACCAACCAGAAAGTTCAAGTGGTTCATTGATGCACTCTTGATTATTTGAATAAATAGCATCATCTACTTGAATACAAGTTAAATTAGGATTGTCTAACGATGTCATCCTTACAATATTTGAATTATTCCCGTTTTGAATATTTAAATTTGAAATTGATGTTTCTTTTAAATAAATACTAATTAAATTACTATTTTGAGATAAATCCAAGATAGCTATTTGATTATTTATAATACTTATCCCTTCTAGTTCTTGATTTTGACTTACATCTAAAGATATAATATTAGTATCAGAAAAACCTAAACTAGTAAGCTCTAAATTATTTGTAACATCTATTGCTGTTAAACTTGTGTTATAAGCACTAATTACTTCTACATTTAAATTTTGAGAAAAATCCATATTAGAAATTGGATTACCTGATATATCAATTTTTATTAAATTATAATTTTGAGAAATATCTAACTCTGTAATACTATTATAATCACAATACAACCTATCTAGGTTTGAATGTGATGTTACATTTAGGTTAGTAATTTGATTCTGCGAAATAAATATTAATTCTAATAATAAGTTTTGGGAAATATCTATTTCTGAAATTTGATTATCTACAAATGTTAAAGTATTTAAATTCGGATTTTGTGTAACATCTAGCTCTGTTAATTGATTATGAGAACATCTTAATAATTCTAAATTTGGGTTTTGAGATAAATTAAGAGCACTAATTTCATTACCTGTGCACCATAAAAAATTTAAATTTGGATTTTGACTTACATCTAAATTTGCTATATAATTACTTCTACAATTTAAATGTTCTAAATTTGGGTTTTGACTTACATCTAAATTGATTAAACCATTACTTGTACAGTTTAAATACTCTAAATCTACCAATAAAGTAATATCAAAAGATTCAATAGAATTAAACTCACAATTTAATGTTTTTAGGTTTATAAAGTATTCAATACCTACTATTGAATCTATATCGCCTGGTAATCCAATTTCATATGGGTTGCTCACATCTAACCATATTACAGCTTCTGCTTCACTCACTTGAATCTCACCATCATTATTAACATCTGCATCACTATCTGCTATATCATCCCCATCTGTATCAATACAATTATAATTAACTAAATAATCTTTAAAAACAACATCAGGAATATTTACTATTTGAGCATTGCTATAAGTAAAAGTAAATAATGTAATAAGGAGAAAGTATAGGTTTTTCATAAGTAGGGTATTAGGCTAACAAAGGTAAAATATTAATACTATTTTATCTGAATTTACATATAGTAAATACCAGACCATCTAGATTTAATAGATAATTACTTTAATAAATTAATTGCTTAACACTAATTAGGGAAGCACGAAAATAGTGAAAATTTTATAAAAATGAATAACTAATTAGTCCTCAGCAATTGCATACTTTACTACCTTCCTAAAACACTGTATCGCTTTATTTAAGGTGCTTTGTTGTAGTTTTTTCTCTGTTTTAAGGAAGTATTCATAATCATTTAGAAAGTTGCTCTTTAGCATGTTAAAATGGATATCTCTGGATTTAAACTTATGTTTTATATAATCCTGCAAATGCTTACCAGATTCTAGATATTTACTATAAGTAACTTGCTTAATTTCTATACCTACTAGTTTCTTAATTCTAGCATTATGTAGCTTATAAACTTCCATTACTCCAAGCTCATCTTCAGGGGTTTCTCCTTTGTACTGCATATAGATATCTAATACTGTAAAAGAAGTTCCCTTCACCTGTAGAAATAAAAAAGCCTGATTAAGATTTTGTCTTATCAGGCTCAGTTGAGTGTTAATGTAATTTTCATCAGGTTCAGGTGGTTCTGCTAGTTGTTGTTTGCTGTTCCAGCTAGTAGGATTAACAACAAGACCTGTACTAAAGGACTTTCTTGATTTCCTATAGGTTATCCTACATAGGAGAGCACATTTTCCAGTATTATTTGCTTTATGTTTATTAGCAATAAATAATATATTTAGTTTCATAATTTTTGAATTTTGATTAATGGGTGTCTTTTGAATTTTTTGGGTGTCCCCAGAGGTGTCTTTTCTAGATGTAAAATGGAAGAAATTATAAGATATGACTAGAAACAAAAAAAGCCTCTCCAGTATGGAAAAGCTTCTCATCGGTTTAACTACATAAACCTAGCCCTATTTAAAGGACTCAACACAACGTTTTAGTTGCGGTCTGGACGAGACTCGAACTCGCGACCCCCTGCGT
>Ga0164315_10003857_pt1 | contig 11661 bp, 12 predicted proteins | sample GuaBasSedimGuay6_FD_113737 | JGI IMG/M metagenome (GOLD analysis project Ga0164315, IMG submission 113737) | Subseafloor sediment microbial communities from Guaymas Basin, Gulf of California, Mexico - Guay6, Core 4569-2, 0-3 cm | ecosystem: Environmental > Aquatic > Marine > Hydrothermal vents... | reverse complement strand
GTGGGCTTTGGCGGACCAGCGACTCATGTGGGTGCGTCATTAATGTCATCATTGGGTAAGGCGGCTAATTTCCCTTCCCATTATATGAGCAAAGGCTTGCTATTAGCGGGGAGTGCTGCTGGTTTTGCCGCCATGTTTAGCGCGCCTTTAGCCGGTATTATGTTTGCCATTGAAGAAATGGGACGTACCTTAGAAGAGCGCGTTAGTAGTCTTGTTTTAACTGCCATTATCTTTTCGGGTGTGACAGCCTATTCCATTTTAAATCACAGCGTTTTTTTTGCTGAAAATTCATTAGCTTTTCCTGGCGGTGAAAGCTGGCTAGCTATTCCCTTGTGCGGTATCGTTGGCGGCCTGTTAGGAGGAATTTTTAGCCGCATTATTGTGAGTGGCAATCACCTACTAAAAAAGCTAAAATTCCCCCTCGTTTTAGTCGCTTTTGTTTGCGGACTAATCATTGCTTTACTCGGTTTTTTATCTCACGGTGATAGCTTTGGAACGGGCTACCAATTAGCAAAAAACATCATATACAATAATACCCCTGTAGACCCTCTCTTCCCTATTTATAAAATGCTGGCGACTTGTGCCACATTTTTTAGCGGCATTCCCAGCGGAATCTTCGTTCCAGCCATTGCAACAGGCGCAGGTTTTGGTGCAAACCTAGCGCACTGGTTTCCTATCGCACCTACATCAGTCATGATATTGCTCACTATTACAGCCTATTTTTCTGGAATGCTGCAATCACCACTCACTTCATTTGCCATCGTATTAGAAATAACTCATAGCCACGAAATTTCCATGCCCATCATGGCGGCAGCTTTTATTGCCTCAGGAGTCTCTAAGTTAATTAATCCACAACCATTATATAGAGCCTTATGCGATGCCTATCAACAATACCCAGTACAACCACTAGACTATGACCAGCAGCAAAACAAATAAATACCTGACTCTTTCTTTGCTGAGCTTAATAATCATTGGCATTGCGCTATATGGGCTGTTAGCTCATACATTTCCAACGCCTGCACCCAACACCCATTTTAAAACCATTACTAATAAACAGGTATCACTCAAACAACTGCAAGGAAAAGTGGTTTTAGTAACCTTCTGGGCGAGTAATTGCCCAAGCTGCTTAAAGGAAATCCCTCACTTAATCAGCCTATATAACGACTATCATCAACGCGGGCTAGAATTATTTGCCATTGCCATGCGCTACGACCGACCTAATTATGTCGTTAACACCAGTAAATCCTATCAAATCCCCTATGATATAGTACTAGATTTACACGGGCAGTTAGCCACAGCCTTTGGTGATGTAAGCCTGACACCGACAACTTTACTCATTAACCCAAACGGCGAAATTATCTATCAAAATACCGGTATTTTCGACTTACAGGCCATACAAATTCTTATTGAATCTTTATTACCTATACAAGGAAACAAATAATGCTCTGGTTAAAAGCGCTCCATCTTATTTTTATGGTTACTTGGTTTGCCGGCTTGTTCTATCTGCCGCGCTTATACGTTTATCACGCGATGAGTGATGATGAAATAAGCAATGAACGTTTTAAAGTGATGGAACGGAAATTATTCTACGGCATCATGACACCCGGCATGATTATCACTTTTATCTTTGGTATCTGGATGCTGGTTGATTATGCCTGGGGCATGTACCGTTCAATGGGCTGGCTACATGCAAAATTAGCCGTATTAGCTCTTGCAGTGGTCTACCATTATTATTGCTATCGCTATTTATTAGATTTTAAACTTGATCGTAATCAACGCAGCCATGTATTTTATCGCTGGTTTAATGAAGTGCCGGTGTTATTTCTAGTGATTATTATTATTTTGGCGGTAGTTAAGCCTTTTTAAAGTATTTTATACGTGGTCCGTAGGGTGGACTTCAGTCCGCCTTTTAGGAAAAGGAGTGACACGCTTTAACTGTTTCACTCCAAAAAACTTACCCCTCATCATGCCTATAATCACTTTTTCGTGGCTACGCGCGACATGCGGACTAAAGTCTGCCCTACTTAGAGACACCTACCATCTAGCACCCTGCTCAACTATTTCACCCATTTTCTTACCCGGCTTAACTTGTCCCTGATAAGTTAAAACTGAACCAATAGCAAAACCACCCTCAGGATCATGCAGTTTAGTATTTTGCTCCAAAATCCACATATGCCCATCACGCGAATCAATAACGAATACTTTAGGCGTCAAACTTCCCGGCTGACCTGACTGACCACCTTCATGTAAAACCACCGCCCTATATCGCCCGTCATCATCAGCCAACACGGGCTGTACTAATAGTAATATTGAAAAAACCAACAGAAATAATTTACACGCAATACCATACTGCCTATATTTTGATGTCATAGCTAAAAACCTCATTTGTAAAAACAAAAATCAATTTTGTGGGTAAACGTCAAGGTGACGATGCTAATAGCTTTACCCTACCCGGGTATATTCGCGCTGATTTGTTTGCTCGTTATCAAGTTGAATGGTTCAGTCTATAAGTGAATATCGAGAATTTCCTGGATAAGTACTATGCTAGTTCAACTATTTATGATGATACCATGGTACAAGCTAATCGACGTTTGGTCCGCGCTTTGCTTAGTGTGCAATTGTAATTCAACACTAAACCTGACCTATAGCTTGAATTAGTGCAGCGCCTGCTGAAAAATTATCTGCTGGTTTTGCATTTGTAAAAAAATCTTCAATATCCGCTTTATACGCCTTTCTGGCATCGTATACAAAAACACCAATTTCATCATCAGGCTTTAAAAATCCAGTTTCACCAAATTCGGTATAGCGCGTCGCACCTAAGGAAATAATAATTTGTTTGGGCTGTTTAAGTTGGACTAAATAATGCTGCAAATGCTCTAAAGGGCCGAAATCATTTTGACTATTAAAAGTTTTGATAATCCAGTTTAAAAGTTTACCGTAAAAATACTGATAACCCGTTACTGGGCTATCGACTCCATATTGGATCACCTCTCCATTACGACGCAAATAAGAGGCAATATGGATATGGTCTAAAATTCCACCAGCCTGAAATTGATCAATCTCGATCCATTGCTGCCCTATTCCCGTACACGATAGACCCCAATTCTTTTTTTCACTGATTTTTTTCGCATTGGGCTTACGAATCGAGCAATCATTAAAAGCGGTAAAGGCTAATGAACCTAAAGATTCGACTAGCTCGCCCGTGTAATTAACATTAAATAGTACACACATTTCCGGTTCCATATGTAAATTCACTGGCTCGGAAAAATCAGCATCAATATGGCTATGCGATAAAGGAAACGTACTTAGAAAAGTAGGGAACTGCGGCAAGTAAATAGGAAAAATACCTTTGGGAGCATTTTTTTCTTCGGTAATTACATTTACAAAATCTGCATCTTCACCAGCTTGGCTTAAGTGCTCGGTAAAATTACCCGCAATACCAAAAACAGGCAACTCTTTAAGCTTATCAATACTTATGTTCATCATTCGTTACTTTCTTTTATGCATTTTCAGGGTCTATTTCTAAAAATACATTCCTAATATATTCGGCATGATCTTCTAGCAAATAACCTTTATTAACTACGAAATCTAGGTTAACCACTTTGGTTTTTTCTAAACCATCTTCTTTGCCTATTTCTCGCACTGTATGTTCTTTTATATCGAGTATATATTTCTTTTTGTTATAGTGGTTTTTCTGTAAATATTGCGTCGTAATCGGCATGGTTTTATGATTAATTCTTTCCCAACCGATCACTTGATGCCTTTCCATCCAGCCTACGGCATCACTCGCATTATTTTCGAGATCAACATTAAAAACCACGATATAACGATTTTCTTCGGCAGGTATGGTATTCACATGATGCACATTAGTGACCGATTCAAATTCAAAATCATCGGGCACAAAATACTTCTCACTTGCACCATCACTAAAGGTAATATAAACCGAGCTAGTGCTTTTGTGGTATCTAAACGAGCGCACTAAATCTAAGTTTATTTTGGTATCTTCGTTGATTAAAAGGAAATTACTCATAAAAATTCAAAAAATGGTTGTCAAAGTATTAATAAAATCAGCGTTAAAAAATACGCGTCCAACTGACTGTTTTACTGATAAGGGAAATGTAATAATAGAGCTCTGATTATTCGTTATTTATCGGTTTAATTTACCATGAAAAATGCGCTCGTCCCAATTTTAGGCTTTGCCGCACCTAGCGGTACGGGAAAAACAACCTTATTAACGCAACTCATTCCACAGCTTAAAGAAAAGGGAATTCGTGTCGGCTTAATAAAACATAGCCATCATAACTTTCAAATCGACAAACCTGGGAAAGATAGCTTTCGTTTGCGCGAAGCAGGGGCAACCCCAGTCATGCTAATATCTAGCCATAGACGCGCTATTATTACCGAATTTCCTAGCCCACAAGAGCCTGTATTAAACGAGCAGCTTAGTCATTTCGACCAATCTTGTTTAGATTTAATTTTAGTTGAAGGCTTTAAGCGTGAAAATTTCCCAAAAATTGAATTGCACCGCCCTAGCCTAGAAAAACCACTACGCTATATTGATGATCATTCAATCATTGCTATTGCCTCTGATCAAGAACTATCGCTTGAACGCGAGTTAATGCAAATGGACTTAAATAATACCCCTCAAATAACGCATTTTATTATGCATACGTTTTTGCAAAACCATGACTGATCAATGCTATTCTAATTCATTAATTAGCATTAATGAGGCCTTAGAAAACATTCGCGCGGCGCTTTCACCTATTAAAGACGAAGAAACCGTTAATTTACATGAAGCTTTAGATCGTGTATTAGCTCAATCCTGTATTGCGCCCTTTCATCTGCCTGCCTTTCCTAATTCATCTATGGATGGTTATGCGTTTAACAGCCCTGACATAAAAAATACGCCTTTTAATTTAGAACAAATTGGCATCTCTTGGGCTGGACAGCCTTTTACTGGGAAATTATCACCGGGGCAATGTGTACGAATTTTTACTGGCGCTGTTGTACCTGCTGGAGCTGATAGCGTGATTATGCAAGAACAAGTCACCATCAATGAGAAAATTATTCATTTCCCTAACAATACGCAAGAAAAACAAAATATTCGTTATATCGGCGAGGATGTTCAACAAGATGATTGTTTATTAGCGGCTCCCAAGCAATTATCGGCTATTGATTTAGGCTTACTAGCTTCTGCCGGCATTTATGAAATTCGCGTCAAGCGCAAAATTCGTATCGCTTTCTTTTCTACAGGTGATGAACTCAGTGCTATTGGCAGTCCTTTAGCCGCTGGGCAGATTTACGATAGTAATCGCTATTCCTTAACTGCCTTATTAAATAATCCTTGCTACTCCGTTACTGACTTAGGCGTTATTAAAGATGATAAATCCCGTATACATGCTTGTTTATTAGCTGCAGCGAAAAGCAATGATGTGATTATCAGTACCGGTGGGGCTTCTGTCGGCGACGCGGATTTCATTAAAGAAATTTTAGATGAAATAGGTCAGGTCAATTTCTGGAAATTGGCGATTAAACCAGGAAAACCTTTAGCATTTGGGCGTATTCAAGCATGCCACTTTTTTGGTTTGCCTGGTAATCCGATCTCAGTAATTACGACTTTTCAGCAAATCGTAACGCCCGCTTTACGCCAATTAAGTAGCTTAAATAATAATACACCACTGCGCTTTAAAGCGGTATGTCAAAGCAAGTTACGCAAGCAAGCAGGACGGCAAGAATTTCAGCGCGGCATTTTGAGCCAAATAGAATCCGGAGAATTTGAAGTTATCTCGGCAGGTAAGCAAGGTTCTAATATATTAAGCGCCAGTAGTCGTGCGAATTGCTATATAGTCTTAGCACGCGAACAAACAAATGTGGAGGCTGGAACTGAAGTTCTGATCGAACCATTTAGTTTATTTTTATAATCCACCGAGGAATCATTATGCTCACTATTAATCAATCAGCACCTAATTTCTCACTTTATGATGCTCATGACGCTGCGCATAAGCTAGATGATTATAAGAGTCACTGGCTAGTTATTTACTTTTACCCTAAAGATAATACGCCAGGTTGCACTAAAGAGGCTTGCACATTACGTGATGATAACGCCAAATTTGAAGCTTTAAACACTCAAATCGTTGGTATTAGTACTGATAGCAGTAAAAGCCATCAAAGCTTTAGCCAAAAACAAAACTTAACATTTACTCTGCTCGCTGACCCTAAAGGTGAAGTAAGTAAAGCTTATGGAGCATTATTCAAACTAGGTCCAGTCAAATTTAGTAAACGCCATAGCTTTATCATCGACCCAGCAGGAAAGGTGTCGAAAATTTATCGTTCAGTTTCACCTAGTCTACATAGCCAAGAATTACTCAATGATTTAAAACAATTACAGGCTGAATTTAAAGACTAATAAGAAAACGCTCCGAGAGTAGATTGTCAAAATTAGCCTTTGTCTACGTACTTTTCTAGTTTATGGATAACCTTATATAAAGGTGTGCCAACGCAAGAGGAGCATCGACGGCTATTCCTGCGCTTCGCTCTCAGGCATCACCCTATGAGTTAACTAGTTCCCATCGCTCCGAGGCTGTGTGGGAACGAGTGCTATTAAGTTGTACCTAACACCAGTGACTAATAAGTAAATATTCCGAGAATAGCCAAGATTTTATTTATTTTTTAACAATAGAAGACCAAGCTGACAACCATGCATCAGGCTGGTAATAATCTGCTTTTTTGGTTAAATTGCCCTTGAGTACTTGCTTTAAAGTACTCTCGATAATACCAAAAAAATGACAATAAGCACGCTGTGCATCTAACGCTTTAATTTCGCCATCTTTAATGCCATTTTGTAGGATTCTTATGATCTTTGAAAACGGTGGTGTTTCCATCAATGGCTTTTCTTCCGGCAAAAACTCACTAACATTTAACACTAAGAGGAATTTCATTATTTCCGGCGCGTGATCGGTTAAATGAAACCATAAATCAACAATCTCTCTTAATTGTTCGGACGCCTTACGGTTTCTACGACGGATATCATCAATAGAAACACTTAGTCGATCGATAATCCACTGATACAATGCCAGGGCAATTTCTTGTTTATTCTTAAAGTGTTTATAAATCCCTGCACTATTTTTAACACCAGAAAGCTCAGCAATATCTGTTAATGAGGTATTAAAATATCCTTTTTCAGTAAATAATTTTAATGCCGCAGCTAAAATATCATTATGCAGCTCTTCTTTATCTTTTTGTAGTTCCTGATCCATGTTGTTTTTTTATCCTAGCTTCGTTAACGCTATTTTTTATTTTTAATAAGATTATTCAGTCATCGAAGTAAAGGCTGCTTTTAAATAACTTATCATTGACCATAAAGTTAAAGTTGCCGCAATATACATCATAACCAAACCGAATAAACTCATTGACACACCTGCGATGTCATCGTGATATAACAAACAGCCTATAGCCAACATCTGCGCTGTCGTTTTCCATTTTCCTATTGGTGAAACTTTCACCGTTGCACGCTGACCTAACTCGGCCATCCACTCACGTAACGATGAAATAGCAATCTCTCGACCAATAATGACCGCTGCGGGCAAAGTCATCCAAATACTAGACTCTGATTCGACTAATAAAACCAAAATAAAGGCGACCATAATCTTGTCTGCGACAGGATCTAAAAAAGCACCAAATTTTGTCTCTACCTGCATTTTTCTGGCTAAATAGCCATCCAACCAATCGGTAACACCAGCAATGAAGAAAATTAAGGTCGTTGCTATATTAGAATATTCCCAAGGCACATAGAAAAAAATGGCTAAAACGGGGATTAACGCAATGCGTAGCAGCGTTAGTAATGTAGGTAAATTTATTGTATCAATCATCTTGATGATGGAATGTATCGTATATTCGTTGTGCTAATTGCCGGCTAATCCCCTCTATACTACAAAGTGCGTCAACACCCGCGCGAGAAATTCCTTGCATGCCGCCAAACTGCTTTAATAAAATCTGTCGCCTTTTAGGCCCTAGCCCGGCTATTGTTTCTAGCACGGATTCTTTTTTTGCTTTACCTCTGCGTGCTCGATGCCCAGTAATAGCAAAACGATGCGCCTCATCTCGGATATGCTGAATTAATAATAAAGCACTCGCATTAGGCGTGACATCAAGGGGAAGTTCTTGCCCCGGTAAAATCAGATTTTCCATGCCTGCTTTTCTATCAGGCCCTTTTGAAACACCCACTATCATAACACTATTTACCGCTAATTCAGCTAATGCCTTTTCAGCTTGATGTACCTGCCCTTTACCCCCATCAATAAATAAAATATCCGGCGCTTCATGCTCGCCTTTTACTAAGCGCTTAAAGCGCCTAGAAACGGCTTGATAAATAGCTGCGCAATCATCTCCAGGTGTTATACCTTCAATATTAAAACGCCTATAGGCAGACTTTACTGGACCTTCACGATCAAAAACGACACACGAGGCAACCGTATAATCGCCTTGCGTATGGCTGATATCAAAACACTCCAATCGCTTAGGCACTTCTTGACAACCTAACTCCTCCTGTAAGCTTAAAAAACGTGCATAAACACCCTGCTTATCAGCTAACTTAGTAGTTAAGGCATTTTCCACATTAACACTAGCGATTTGCAACCATTTAGCCCGGTCGCTGCGCACATTAGGCGAAATATTTACCGCATGCCCAGCATGCTGAGTTAACACTTGCGCCAATAGTTCTATCTCCTCCGGCTTATGGCTGACGATTAATTCATGCGGGACATTTTTATCTAAATAATATTGGGGAATAAAAGCCTGCAAAATATTTTCTGGCGTGTATTCAGCGCTTATTTTAGGAAAAAAGGTCTTATTACCTAAATTTTGTCCATTACGAATAAAAAAGATTTGCACACAGGCAATTCCCGCATTAGTGGCACAAGCGACAATATCCACATCCCCGCGCTCACCCGAGACATAATTTTTCTCTAGTACAGTACGCAACTGGCTAATTTGATCTCTTACTTGGGCTGCTTGCTCAAACTCTAAATGCTTAGCTAAAGTATCCATACGCACAATTAGCCTATCAATCAATAAGCTGCCCTTACCCTCTAAAAACAGAGTGGTATTTTTCACATCTTCTGCATATTTTTCTTGGCTAATTAAATCGACACAAGGCGCAGTACAACGCTCGATTTGATGCTGTAAACAAGGCCTAGAGCGATTTTTATAGTAAGAATCTTCACACTGCCTGATAGGAAAAATCTTTTGTAATAATTTCAGAGTCTCGCGCACTGCACCAGCACTAGGATAAGGCCCATAATAACTGCCTTTTTTCTTTTTAGCGCCGCGGTGCGCAGTAATTTGCGGAAAGTCCTGCTCGGTAGACATGTAGATAAAGGGATAAGATCGGTCATCCCTTAAGCAAATATTGTAGCGTGGTTTATTCCGCTTAATAAGCTGGCTTTCGAGAAGTAATGCTTCGCCTTCTGTATGCGTTACGGTGATTTCTATGCACACAATTTTAGCAACCATAACTTGTTGCTTAGGTGATGCCACACCTTTTCTAAAATAACTGGTAACGCGGTTTTTTAAGTTTTTAGCCTTGCCTATGTAAATGATATCGCCTTTATCATTTAGCATTTTATAAATACCGGGTAAGCGCGTCAGGTTCCTTAAAAACTCATCTATATCAAAGTCCTGCTTATCTAACTCCGTAGACTTCACTTCCGTCATTGTCTATATCTCATGAACCTTTACAACCATGCATCTGTAGAAGGTAAACGCGTAAGCAAATCATCCCATTCAATTCGCACATCATCCAAAATAGAAATAGCCGTGCTACCACTTAATTCCAGTATTTCAGCCTTACCATATTCACCATTTTGTAGACGGTAAATAGTTAACACCCTATCAATCGGATGAATGAGCCAATATTCACGCACGCCATGGCGTTCATAGAGTTCACGTTTTTTTATTTGGTCATGACTTGCTGTAAAAGGTAATAAAACTTCTAAAACCCAATCAGGTGCGCCACGCACTCCACGACGATCTAATTTATTACTATCGCAGACCACTAAAACATCAGGCTGAACGACGGTATCAATATACTTGTCAACTTCATCTTTTTTGGGTAAACGCACATCAATCGGGGCAATAAGTGCTCGACATTTCTTACCAGCCAAAGCATTTGCTATTTGCCTAAAAATTTCACCAGCAACTTCTTGATGCTCTAAGTTTGGTGCCGGAGCCATAAAATAAGCCTCCCCATCAATTAATTCATAGTTATTATCTGGCCAATGCAAATAATCGCTATAGCAATGCTGCTCTGTATCTTTTAGTGCTAAGCCCATATCATTAATCTCTAGTAACTAGTTTACGCATAGCTAAATTGTAATCGTTTCTATAACAATGAACCATAAAAAAAGGGCCTTGCGGCCCTTTCTATGTAGCTTTAGAAAAAAATCAAACTTAACTTTCTTCCTTCCCTACTTCTTTCATACTCAATCTTACGCGACCTTGACGATCAATTTCTAAGACTTTCACCTTAACAACATCACCATCTTTCAACTTATCACTGACTTTATCAACATGCTCATCAGTAATCTGTGAGATATGCACTAAGCCATCTTTACCTGGAAGAATAGTAACGAAAGCACCAAAGTCCATTAAGCGAGCCACTTTACCTTCGTAAACTTTACCCACTTCAACGTCAGCAGTGATCTCTTCAATGATTTTTCTAGCGGCTTCGCCTGCTGCTTTATCAACAGAAGCAACATTAACCACACCATCGTCAGTTAAATCAACTGTAGCACCGGTTTGCTCAGTAATACCACGAATCGTTGCACCACCTTTACCAATGACTTCACGAATTTTGCTAGGGTCAATTTTAAAAGTGATAATTCTAGGTGCAAAATCAGACATCTCTTCACGAGTTGTTGATAAAGCTTTATTCATTTCACCTAAAATATGCAAACGGCCTGCTTTCGCTTGACCTAAAGCAACATTCATAATTTCTGATGTAATACCGTCAATTTTGATATCCATTTGCAAAGCAGTAATCCCTTTTTCAGAACCCGCTACTTTGAAATCCATATCGCCTAAATGATCTTCATCACCCACGATATCAGAAAGTACAGCAAATGCATCACCATCTTTAATCAAGCCCATGGCAATACCAGCTACTGGTGCTTTAAGAGGCACACCCGCATCCATTAGCGCTAAGCTCGTACCACAAACTGAAGCCATCGAGCTTGAACCATTTGATTCAGTAATCTCTGATACGACACGAATGGTATAAGGAAAGTCTGCCATATCAGGCATAACAGCAGCAACACCACGTTTTGCTAGACGACCATGACCAATTTCACGGCGTTTTGGTGAACCCACAAAACCTGTTTCCCCAACACTGTATGGAGGAAAATTGTAATGTAACATAAACGGTTCTTTATACTCACCCGCCAATGCATCAATAATCTGTGCATCACGTTCAGTACCTAAGGTAGCAACAACCAAAGCCTGTGTTTCACCACGGGTAAACAATGCTGAACCATGAGTACGGTTTAATACGCCTGTACGTACTGCAATCGGTCTAACAACATCCAGATCACGTCCATCAATCCGTTTTTTATCGCTTAAAATAGCCGTACGTACGACTCTTTTTTCAATTTCTTCAATAATGTCGCG
>Ga0164315_10003856_pt1 | contig 11662 bp, 6 predicted proteins | sample GuaBasSedimGuay6_FD_113737 | JGI IMG/M metagenome (GOLD analysis project Ga0164315, IMG submission 113737) | Subseafloor sediment microbial communities from Guaymas Basin, Gulf of California, Mexico - Guay6, Core 4569-2, 0-3 cm | ecosystem: Environmental > Aquatic > Marine > Hydrothermal vents >... | reverse complement strand
GAGACTGGACGAAACCACCTGCCGACAGATCATGACGGTGGAACAGGCGCAGGCATTCGCCCTCCAGCGTTGTAAAACATCGAAGCAGGCACTGAAGCTTATCACCGCCCTGATGGAGAAATACGGGTTCAGACCTTCGTGTGTCGGCGAATCGGAAACGCTGGCACTTGGCGACCCTAACGAAGTATGGATCCTGGAAATATTCGCCGTGGGCAACGACTGGACACCGGAAAGTGGAAAACCGGGAGCTCTCTGGGCCGCCCAAAGGCTACCCGACGATCAGATCACTATGATCCCGAACTGGAGTATCATCAAACAAATTGACATAAAAGACACGGCTAATTTCAGGGCCTCTTCCAATTACATGAGTGTAGCCATCGAACGGGGATGGTATAATCCGGAAAGCGGAAAAGATTTTGTGTGGCAGGATGTATATGCACCGGTACCGCGCGAGTGGGCCACCAGCCGTTTCTGGCTTTTTAACGCAATCTTCAATCCGGATTTACCGGAACTGCCCAACCGGTGGACAGACGATCCGTTTAAAGGCGATGATCAGTACACCCAGTTTGTGGAACCGCTTTCCATCTATCCGTTCAGTTTTAAGCCCGTTAAAAAGATGACAGTGCAGGATGTGATGGCCTTTCAGCGTTCCACATTTTCAGGAACTATTTATGATAAAGAAAATGCACCTGTCTGGTACTATCCGGATGCCAGCGGTACGATGGTACGTAGCTCGTATGCCACACCCTTCCCCACTGAAGAAATGCGGAAACTGCTAAAGATCAACCGCCGTCGCAATGTAGCCCGTGCCCGCGGCGAATACGGTATGGTAGCCCAGTTACGCGGCTGGCTGCCTGACGAAGTAGGCGGTATTTACTGGTTTTTTGTGGACAATGCTTTTACCAGTGCCTATGTGCCCATGTATGCCGGTGTGACGGATGTGGCTGAGTGCTACAAAACCTACGACAAGGATAAATTTGATGACAACTCGATGCGCTGGGCCGTCGATTTTGTGGATAACCTGCTCTACCTGAAATGGCAGGATGCGGTTGAAGACCTGCATGCGGTGCGCGACCCATTGGAACAACGCTTCTTTGACGAACAGGCCGAAGTGGACAGCACCTTTACGGCTCTGTATAAAAAGAGTCCTGAAAAAGCAAAGCAGTACATTACGGAACTGACCATTGAACGGCAGAATGAAACGCTAAAAATGTTTCAGGAACTGCGGATAACACTGATTACTAAATACACGAACAACAAGCAGGGGATTTAGGATTATTTCTGAGGACATATGCGTCTTTGCATATTGATTGTCGGCATTTCCGGTTGGTGGAAGCTATTACGCAAAGGAGCGCCAAGATGCGTAAGGTTTGTGAAATCAGGATAAAATTATTTCACTGCCACTGAACACAGGAACAACGGATGTGCTGTTTTTCTGAAGACAGTAATCCACATCGCCGGCAAAGCCTTTTTGTAACAGGTAATTCAGATGAAAACTGTCTTTGAGCAGTTTTTGGAGATTTCCGTTTTCACTTTGCCATATTTTGGCCAAAGCCAGCCCCAGGTCATCAGGTCTGAGGGGTATAGATTTTGACAATTCTTCCATAATCATGGCAGCACAAAGGCCGTCATCCAGTGAAAACCTGCCTGCCGTGCCCGAACACACCAGTACCACTTCTTTTTCCTGTTTTACTTTTTCGGCAACAGCTTTGGCATTCAAAAAGGCACCAAGGTAAACTTTTGCCGCAACCCTGCTGGCATTCAATGCCTGGGTTCCGTTGGATGTTGTCATGATCAGGGTTTTTCCGGCTACTTTGCTTTGCCGGAATTCCAAAGGGGAATTCCCCAGGTCAAAGCCCTCAATTTTTATCGTATCCCTTTCTCCGCATAGCAGGAAAGTTCCCGGTGTTAATTTTTTTGAAGTTTCAAGTGCCTCTTCCACCGTTAAAGCCGGAATGATCTTATCGGCACCATTTTTCAAAGCCGTGATTATTACGGATGTAGCCCGCAGTACATCTATGATTATCGTTGTTTTGCCGGCAATCTCCTGCGGATGCACCGCAGCGGCATAAGGAATGACACGGATTTTCATCTTATCGGACTTAGTCCGGTAAAATTACGGTTTATGCTGTTTCACCAGCCGATTCGTCCGACTTAATTTCTTCAAATGGAACATATTCTCCTACCGTACACTTCCGCTGGTTCCATCTCCCTGCTTTCATCAGTAAAGTAATCCCGATAATCACGAACAGCGAAGGGACTAGCACCTGGTGCAGTGTAAACTGATGATGGAAAATCTCCGGTAACCAAAAGATCACACCCAATCCACCTACCAAAACTCCCCGGGTATATTTTCCCCTTGAGATAGCAATCAGACCAAGAGCGATCAGAAGGGTTTTCCACGAAATAATATAATGCGTGACGGAATAATCCAGCAAGCCGACATTCCTTAATAACAGCAATGTTCCAATAAGTGCGATGACCAAACCTGCAACCAGTCCATTGTAATGTTTTCTATTTTCCATGTCAATAATTTTAATATCATCAGCAAAAATAAACACCAGTCCGGGACAGGTAAAGAAAAAATCGGTGAACTGTGGAAGATTATCGGTAAAACCGGTTTTTTTGATAATCGGGAGGTTATCATTGCCCTCAGCATAGTTCTGAGACAAGGCTGAGTTGAATGAAAGAAATAAATCAAAACACCTCGTTCTCTGTCCTTCGGATAATCTCGTCCTGAAGGTCCTCACCTAAATCGTTAAAGTAATCGCTGTAACCGGCCACGCGGACGATCAGGTCTTTATAGTCTTCGGGATGTTTCTGAGCTTTTCGCAGGGTATCGGCCGTTACCACGTTAAACTGGATATGATGCCCGTCCATGCGGAAATAGGCACGTACCAACTGCACCAGCGAATCCAGCCCTTTTTCATCTTCCAGTATGGAAGGTGTAAATTTCTGATTGAGCAGTGTTCCGCCCGTTCTCAGATGGTCGATTTTAGCCGCTGATTTGATCACCGCCGAAGGGCCTTTGCGGTCAGCTCCCTGGAAGGGGGAGATGCCTTCCGACAAGGGTCTGCGTGCCAGCCGTCCATCGGGTGTGGCACCTGTCACACTACCAAAATAGACATGCGAGGTAGTCGGCAGCATGTTTATGCGAAAATGCCCGCCTTTGGTATTAGGCCTTCCGTCCACCGCTGCATAAAAAATCTCAAAAATATCGACGGCCTGTTTATCAGCATAATCATCGTCGTTGCCGTATTTGGGGGTGTTGTTCAGCAATTGGTTTCTCAGTTCGTCGTAACCGTCGAAGTTTTGCTCCATAGCTGAAAACAATTCGTTCCAGTTAATTTTCCGCTCATCAAAAACATTGTATTTAATTGAGGTGAGGATATCCGTCAGACTGCCCAGCCCAACTCCCTGAATGTAACTTGTGTTGTACCGTGCGCCTCCGTTATTGTAATCCTTTCCTTTGAGAATACAGTCATCTATCAACAGCGACAGAAACGGCACGGGCAGGTTTTCGGCAAAGATCCGGTCGATGATGTTGTTGCCTTTGATTTTGATGTCGGCAAAATGTTTCACCTGCTTCTGAAAAGCTTCCAATACCTGTTCAAAGGCAGTGAACTCCTTCACATTTCCCGTATTCAGGCCAACCTGTTTTCCGGTCATCGGATCCACGCCGTTGTGCAGGGTGATCTCAAAAATCTTTGTCAGATTGAAATAACCGGTCAGGATGTAGCTTTCCGTGCCAAAAGCTCCTGTTTCGACACAGCCGCTGGCGCCGCCGTTGCGGGCATCGGTAAGATCTTTCCCCTGGTTCAGCAGCTCCTGAATAATGGCATCGGTATTGAACACAGAGGGTTGTCCGAAACCTGTTTTTATGATTTTTGCCGTCCGTTTAATGAAGCGGTCGGGGTTCTTTTTGCTCACCTGTATCATCGACGATGGTTGCAACAGGCGCATCTCTTCGATCACATCCAACAGGATAAAGGTCATCTCGTTTACCGCATCCGACCCGTCCTCTTTCACGCCTCCGAGGTTGATCAGCGAGAAATCGGTGTATGTGCTGCTTTCTTTTGCCGTCACCCCGATTTTTGGCGGTGCAGGATGGTTATTGAATTTGATCCAGAACGAAGAAAGAAGTTCTTTGGCCTGTTTTTCATCGAGCGTTCCCGCCTGGTTTTCCTTTTCATAGAACGGCATCAGATGCTGGTCGAGGCGGCCGGGGTTGAAGCTGTCCCACGGGTTGACCTCCGTGATCACACCCACGTGGATGAACCAGTAATGCTGCAGCGCCTCGTGGAAGGTTTCTGGCGCATGGGCCGGCACTTTCCGGCAGATCTTCGCCATCTGTATCAGCTCAATCTTACGGTCTGCATCGGGTTCTTCCTGTGCCCGTTTCTCCAGTTCCTCCGCATATCTTTCGGCAAACAGGATAATGGCATCGGCCGCAATATCCATAGCTTTCAGCTCCTCGCGTTTGTTGTAAGCTTTCGGATCGTTGAAAAAGTCGAGTTGCCCTATTTCGCGGGCGATATCTTCTTTCAAATCAAGAAATCCTTTGCCGAACATTTTTTTTCCAAGGACGGTATGCCCCGGTGCCCGCTGCTCCTGAAACTCGGTAAACACACCTGCTTCGTAAGCATCTTTCCAACTTTGGTCGAGGTTTTCAAAGATCTTTTCGCGGTTCGATTTGCCTGTCCAGAACGGGATGATGATTTCTTCGTAGGCTTTCTTTGTTTCTTCATCCACACGGAACCATACTTTAGGGCGTGTGTCCAGAATTTCAAGGTCCTGCAGCGAATGCAGATTGATATCGGGATAGGTCGGTACTGCTTTGGGTTCCGGACCACGTTCACCAACGATCAGCTCACCCTCGTTGATGCAGATCTTTTTATGTTCCAGAATATATTTGAAGGCCAGCGCACGGCGTACCGGCACCGACACCTGCTGTGCCCTATCGCTTTTGTAAAATTCGGTGACCAGTAAGGCTCTTTCGGCTGAAATACGCGGTATGGCATTCTGGCTTTGGTCTCTGAGTTTTTTTATTCTTTCATTCATGATATTTCTTTTTTCACGCAAAGGCGCAGAGGCGCAGCGTTAAATTTTACCTTATTTTTTTGCCTTATGCAAGATTTTAATTTATTATCAATCCTTTTCCCGCTGAGGAATGAATTCCTCAGCTACAATTGTTTTGTCCCCCCGGGACTTTATTATTTATCCTCCGACCGACACTTCGTATCCGGCTTCTGAAAACAGGTCGGCTACCTCATCCACATATTCTTTGGCCGGTTCTTCCACACCATTCATTTTATATTCTAGTCCGAATCGGTGATACTTATGGCTGCCAATTTTATGGTACGGCAGGATGCTCACCTTCGGCTGACGTTTCAGCTTTTGCAGGAAAGCCAGCATATTCAACAGGTTCTCTTCCTGATCGTTGAAACCGGGAATAAGCGCATACCTGACCCAAATCTCCTTTCCCAGATCATCCAGCAATTGCAGGTTGTCGAGGATCAGTTCATTACCAACACCTGTGTATTTGCGGTGCAAGGCATCATCCATATGTTTCAGGTCGTAAAGAAACAAGTCGGTATATTGTGCTGCCCGTTCCATTTTAGCTTGTGAAACATACCCGGTTGTATCAACCACCGTGTGGATATCGCGTTTTTTACATTCATGCAGCACTTCCAGCAGAAAATCAAATTGCAGCAAGGGTTCACCTCCTGAAAAAGTGACACCCCCTCCCGATTCTTCGAAAAACACCTGGTCTTTCTCGATGATCTGTATCAGCTCTTCCACAGAATATTCTTTGCCGATAGTTTCTGTTACCTGTAGTTCTCGCCCGTCCATTTTTTCCGTTTTTTGGGAACTGAATGGTTCCCGCGCACGGCTTTCAGGGTTATGACACCACCAGCAACCGAGCGGACAACCCTTCATAAACACCGTCTGCCGGATGCCGGGGCCATCGTGGATGGCGTAATGTTTTATATCGAAAATAATTCCTTTCATTTTTTGAGTTCGGAGTTTTGAGTTCAGAGTTCGGAGTTACCGGACTTCTGTGAAAAATAAAATATAAGGGAGCGGGGTTGCCGCAATGAGGAATGATGCTAAGCTACATAGAACATCCAGCACTCGTACAGGCCTTTGCCGTCGCGTGTGTGGGTGAGTTGGATATATGTTCTTAAATCTTTAAACACCTCATTTATGAATTGGTGGTGCAAAGATACAAAATTCAGTTGTAGAAAATCAACATTTGATCTTATATCACATATTCATGTTATAACTAAGGCGCTGTACTTAAATAATTTAACATTAAATTATTAGTTCATTAATATTCTTTGTTCATTTCTTTTATCGAAAAGAAACGAACCAAAGAAAGCGACCCGAAACGAATGCATCCACGCACTCTGTGAAACAGCTTGAAATAATACAAAAGTAGTCCCTTGCCTAGGGCAAGAGAAACGCAAGCGCCTTTTATTTATTTCTACGCTGTTTCCCATTCACGCCATACGCCTGCCCGCCGTTTCGGAAAACCCACCCGCAGCTGACGCATAAAGCTCAATGGGTGGTTAAATTAAAACACAGAAATATAAATATTTACAACGGAATGTTGAAACATGGGGCTTCCGCCTTTGAAAAAATGCGTTAAAAAATCAAGCCATGGAACGTTAAGAAAGAAAATCTGTTTGATCTCGCCACAGGCGAGAGAGTTATTTTCTTTTAGTGGAATGCTATGATTTTTAGCAATTTTTTCATCAGCGGTGGCATTCCCGCCCGAACGTACCGTTCGGTACGGGCGGGTTTTGCTTACTTTTTTTTGCTGTTGAAATGCGAAGCATTCATGAATTCCTTTGAAAATATACAATCCATGAATAAAAAAAGTAAGAGCCTACCCGGCTTAAGGGTAAGGTGAAATTATTTTTTTTAGGACAGTATTGTTCTTATACAATTAAAGACTTAAAAAGTCAACTACAACAACTCATTCGCCAGGTTGGCCAGCTCCGAACGCTCCCCTTTTTCGAGCCGGATATGGGCATAAATTTCGTGCTTTTTGATTTTATCAATCAATACCGACAATCCATTGGACTGTGAATCGAGATAGGGTGTGTCAATCTGGTAAATATCGCCCGTGAAAATGATCTTTGTGTTCTCTCCCGCCCGCGTGATGATCGTCTTCACCTCGTGTGGTGTCAGGTTCTGGGCCTCATCCACAATGAAAATAACGTTAGAGATACTTCTTCCGCGGATATAAGCCAGCGGTGTGATCATCAGTTTTTCGTTTTCAATGGCATCACTGATGCGCTTATATTCTTTATCCTGTTCACCGTACTGACTCTGGATGAACTTCAGGTTGTCCCACAATGGTTCCATGTATGGATTGATCTTTTCATGCACATCTCCAGGCAGGTATCCAATGTCTTTGTTGCTCAACGGAACGATTGGCCTGGTGAGGTAAATTTGTTTGTAGTTCCTTCTTTGGTCCCAGGCGCCGGCCAGCGCCAGCAAAGTTTTACCGGTTCCGGCAACTCCCTGCAGGGTCACGAGTTTTACTTCAGGATTCAGGATAGCATGCAGGGCAAACACCTGCTCGGCATTACGCGGCATGATGCGCGAAACAGCATGTTTCTCTACGCGTTCTACCCTGTTGGTGATCGGATTGAAGTAAGCCAGAGCTGAAGAGCGGTCGCTTTTTAAAATATAATAATGGTTCGGATATGGTTTATCCAGGTTCAGGTCGTCTACTGAGCAAAAGCCTTCTGCATATAATTTGTCAATTACATCCGGATTGACTTCATCCAGCTGGCTTTTCCCTGTATAAAGCGAGTCGATATTTTCAATTTTTCCGGTGCGGAAATCCTCAGCCGGCATGCTCAGCGACTTAGCTTTCAGCCGAAGGTTAATGTCTTTACTGACGAGGACCACCTCTTTTTCGGGATAATCTTCCTTCAGCTTCAGGGCAGCATTCAGGATGCGGTGGTCGGGCTTGTCTTCGCCAAACACCGAACGGGCATCCAGTTTACTTTTGTCGTTCATCACCACTTTGAACCGGCCTTTTTCGGGCCCGTTCAGACGGCGCCAGTTTTTCATGGTCGATTTACCCGAAATACTATCGAGAAACCGGATGAACTCCCGGGCTTCAAAATTTTTGATGGAATTTCCCTTTTTGAAATTGTCCAGTTCTTCGAGTACCGTAATGGGAATAGCCACATCGTTTTCTTCAAAACTATTGATAGCATTGTGGTTGTATAAAATTACGGAAGTGTCGAGAACGAATATTTTCCCTGCTTTGGTGGCGGCTTTATCGGCGCTGCTCTTTCTTGCCATAGTAATTGTTTTCCTGAAATTATGGGTAAATTTAAGGAGTAATCAGGGGATTTTTCTTCAATTCCTCTATATTTTCAAACAATTTGAAGTTGAAAATTTATTCAGGTTTTTTCCGGGAAATTTATTATTTTCTGGCGGACATATCGACATAATCAATATCGGTGTTAAGCAAGCACTAAAATCAAAAATTCCATCCTCCACCCTCTTTTTTCTATCTTTGCTTGAAAGTAAATTTTATGAGCGATTCCTCAAAAAAACTCTTCCTGCTGGATGCCATGGCGCTTATTTACCGCGCCTACTTTGCGTTCAGCAAAAACCCGCGGATCAACTCGAAAGGACTGAACACGTCAGCTGTTCTGGGTTTTGCCAACACCTTATACGATATCCTGAAAAACGAAAAACCCTCACATATCGGGGTGGCTTTTGATACCATGGCTCCCACCATTCGAAAAGAGGGATACGACGACTACAAAGCCAACCGCGAAAAGATGCCGGAAGACCTGTCGGCCTCGATCCCCTACATCATGCAGCTGCTGGAAGGCTTTAACATCCCGATCCTGAGTGTGGACGGCTACGAAGCTGACGATGTAATCGGTACGCTGGCCAAAGAAGCAGAACAGGCTGGTTTTTTAACGTATATGATGACCCCCGACAAAGACTTTGGGCAACTGGTTTCGGAAAACATTTTTATGTACAAACCTGCCCGCATGGGCAACAAAGCCGAAATTTGGGGAGTGAAAGAAGTTTGCGATCGGTTCGGTATTCAACGGCCGGAACAACTGATCGACATCCTTGGCTTATGGGGTGACGCTTCCGACAATATTCCCGGCGTACCAGGTATTGGCGAAAAAAGAGCCAAAGAACTGATCGCACAATTCGGTTCCATCGAAAACCTGCTGAAGAATACCGATAAACTGAAAGGCAAACAAAAAGAAAACGTGGAAAAATTTGCCGACCAGGCGCTTGTTTCCAAAGAACTGGCCACCATCATGCTGGATGTGCCCATCGAATTCAATCCCGATACCCTGAAAATGTCGGAACCCAATCCTGAAGCCCTGAAAAATCTATTCAACGAACTTGAATTCCGCAATTTTGCCAAACGCTTCTTTACCGATATGTCATTAAAAGAAGGCCAGCCGCAAACCGTTCAGGCCGAATTGTTCATGGGAGGCGAGGCAGAGCAAGATGAAGCGGCGAAGGCAGATGAAATAAACACATTGCAAAATACGCCACATGAATATCACCTGGTGGATAACGAAAAAGAAGCGTGGAAACTTGCTTCCATGCTGAATAAACAAAAGTCAGTTTGTTTCGATACAGAAACTACGGGACTCAACCCCAACGACTCGGAACTTGTAGGCATCTCTTTTTCGATAAAAGCCCATGAGGCCTGGTATGTACCCGTGCCTGAGAATTACCATGATGCTGTGAAACGGGTGACTGTTTTTAAAGATTTCTTTGAAAACGAAAAGATCGAAAAGGTGGGACAGAACATCAAATTCGACATCGCTATACTTAAATGGTACGATACCGAAGTAAAAGGCCCCCTGTTCGACACCATGATCGCACACTACCTGTTACAGCCCGATATGAGGCACAATATGGACTACCTGTCCGAAACCTATCTCAATTACCGGCCTGTACCTATCGAAAACCTTATCGGTAAGAAAGGGAAAAACCAGCGCAGTATGCGTGATGTGGACACACAACTTATCAAAGAATATGCGGCTGAAGATGCTGACATTACCTTGCAATTAAAAGCCGTTTTCGAACCGCAACTGAAAGAAACGGGTACGTTGAAATTATTCGAAGAAATAGAAATGCCGCTGGTGCCCGTACTGGCCTCTATGGAAGCCGAAGGCGTGAAACTCGACATCAAAGCACTGAATGCGTACAGTGTGGAGCTGGAGAAAGACATCCGGGAGATCGAAAAGAAGATCTATGAGCTGGCAGGCACTGAATTCAACATTGCTTCACCCAAGCAATTGGGAGAAGTTTTATTTGAGAAACTGCAAATAAGCGACAAACCCAAAAAGACCAAAACGGGGCAGTATTCCACAGGCGAAGAAATTTTAGTAAAGCTGGTGAACAAACACCCCATTATTGATTATATCCTTGACTATCGCTCACTCACAAAACTCAAATCCACCTATGTGGACGCACTCCCATTACTGGTGAGTAAAAGAGATAACCGATTGCACACTTCCTATAACCAGGCGGTAACAGCTACGGGAAGGCTGAGCTCCAACAACCCAAATTTGCAGAATATTCCGGTGCGTACCGAAAAAGGACGGGAAATACGAAAAGCATTCATCCCGCGCAACAGTGAATACATTCTTTTTGCTGCTGACTATTCGCAAATTGAACTGCGTATCATCACGCACCTGAGCAAAGACAAAAACATGACGGAAGCTTTTAGACACAATAAAGACATCCACACCGAAACAGCTTCCAAAGTTTTTGGGGTACCCCCCGAAGAGGTAACCAAAGATATGCGCCGGAAAGCCAAAATGGTGAATTTCGGATTGATTTACGGTATTTCGGCTTTCGGGCTGTCACAAAGACTGGGCATACCACGCAAAGAAGCCGTGGAAATCATTGATAATTACTTCAAACAATACCCGGGAATAAAGAAGTACATGGAACAGCAGATACAATTCGCCCGCGAACACGGCTATGTGGAAACCATCATGGGACGGCGTCGCTATCTGAAGGATATCAATTCGGCCAATGGGCCGGTACGGGGATTTGCCGAACGGAATGCAATCAATGCTCCTATTCAGGGTTCCTCGGCCGATATGATCAAAATTGCCATGATCCGGATCTTTGAAGAATTCAACAAACATAAACTCCGGTCGAAAATCATTCTGCAGGTACATGACGAACTGGTGATTGACACTTTTAAGGAAGAACTGGAACAGGTGCAGCAAATTGTGAATGATAAAATGGAAAATGCCCTGAAACTGCATGTGCCCGTTGTGGTGGATATGAATACGGGGAACAACTGGCTGGAAGCACATTAATCTGTGAATAAATGAATCTTCGGACTTAAACTCCGAATTTTAATACTTTTTACTTTTGGAGAAACTACAACATTAGTGAAATTGACCTGATTGTTGAAAAAGACAGAACACCACTGTTCCGGATTATCAACAAAGACAATTACATGGACTATCTGAAACTGACATAAGCAACCTCTAACAAAAAAGTTTATTATGATAAAATCCACCATCCTGACCCTTGATGCCGGTGGCACCAACCTGGTTTTCAAAGCTGTCAGTGAAGGAATTATCCTGCCTGAAACCGTAACACTTCCTGCGCATTCAGATACACT
>Ga0164315_10003855_pt1 | contig 11664 bp, 12 predicted proteins | sample GuaBasSedimGuay6_FD_113737 | JGI IMG/M metagenome (GOLD analysis project Ga0164315, IMG submission 113737) | Subseafloor sediment microbial communities from Guaymas Basin, Gulf of California, Mexico - Guay6, Core 4569-2, 0-3 cm | ecosystem: Environmental > Aquatic > Marine > Hydrothermal vents... | reverse complement strand
TTAGGTTAAAACTTAAAACCTAAAACTTAAAACCGTGCCTGAACAAGGTTTTCGTTCAGGCACTAAATAGACAAAAAAATGTACAAAGTTGTTGACAAAAGCTTTGAAACTGAATAAAGAGTATATGCACGTGGAAATTTGCGTTTAAAAGGAGCGCAGATTTTCAGGCTGTTCAGGTGGTGAATATTATTTTTAAAAGGAGAAAAAAATGAAAAAATTAATTGTTCTTGTTGCAGCAATGGCTCTTGTTGCAACTTCAGCTTATGCAGCAGAATGGAATTTTTATGGTTCTGCCCGTGTAAGTACTTTCTGGAATACAATTGAGAGAACTGCTGTGCCTGCTGTAGCAGATATAGACAATTTTACAGAGGGTCTTCAGGGTAACGCCCGTATTGGTGCCAAAGTTAAAACCAGTGATGAAGTAACCGGCGGTTTTGAATATGGTGCGGCTGGTGGGAATGCAAATATTCGTAAACTTTATGGAGAATGGAATTTTGGCGGAGGTTCACTCCTTGTTGGCCAGACTTACACTCCTCTGAATATGTTCTATTCCAACCAGGTTTATGGCGCTGACTCAGACCTTCTCGGCTGGGGTGGTGTATACAGCGGTCGTCAAGCCATGTTACAACTGAAATATGCTGGTTTCAAGGTTGCTTTAACCCCTGCTAATACCGGCATTAATTTTGCAGCAGTTTCAACAGAAATTCAGATGCCTGCCATCGAAGCCAGTTATGCTCTTAAAATGGGTAATTTTGCCCTGGCACTTGCCGGTGGTTATCAAACCTTTGAAGTTACAACAGCCCCTGCTATAACTTATGATGTTGATTCTTATGTGGTTGCCCTGGGTGCAAGTGTAAATTTGGGCGCATTTTATATTAATGGTGATATTTGGACCGGTCAGAATGCAAGCAACCTGATCTGGGCTGATGCTGCCGGAACTGCTGTTCGTGCAGGCCTTGCCGGAACAACTCTTCTTGATAATGATTCTTTAGGTTACCTTCTTGTTATCGGTGGCAAAATTAATGACATGTTCAGCGTTGAATTCGGTTATGCCGGTCTTTCAGCAGAGCTTGACGGCGCACTTATAGACGAAGACTCAGAGACTTACTATGCCCAGGCCACTATACATCTTGCTCCTGGCGTATTTGTTGTTCCTGAAGTTGGTGTGACTGATTATGATGGTACCTTAGATCAGAAAGAAACTTATTTTGGTGCCAAATGGCAGATTAACTTCTAATTTGAATTAATTAGAAGTAACACGTATTTAATACCACCTGAATATTCCGGCCTGGTGATGGGAAAATCCATTGCCGGGCCTTTTTTTTGTCTTACATGGTGGGAGAAAACCCTGCCAGTATTCTGTCGGCATCAATCAACTTGACCAGCAGAACACTAAGGATTCAATTGTCCAAGATTGGATCGTATAACCTCAAATAGATCATTATAAATTTTTGATGGTCCATACTTCTTCTCATGTTCTGCAAGCAATGGGGCATAGGTTTTTGTCGTCACTTGAATCATTTGCGCCATCAGAGAATTAAGTTTTTCCGGCCGGATATTCATATCCCGGGCAAATTGTTTGAATGAATGTTCTTTGATCCGGTCATGTCTGTATGTCCGGCCTATGGCCATGGCAAATTTATTGTCCAGGGGGTAAACCTGTGTGGACAGCAGATCATAAAATGGTGCGAATTTTAAATTCGGTTCATGGATGATGGAAAAATTTTTTCCGTGGGCATCATGATTCCCAATCAAATAGTTGAATATCATTATACGTGCAAAATTAATCCTTACATCCACACCAGAATCAGAAAGAAATTCATCTGCCAATCGTCTGCATTGTAAAAAACCAGGGCCGCCGCTTTCCTGATATTTTCTGTCTGCCGGCAACCCCATGGCCTGGCAGAAATCTTCCTGATGGATGCGTATGACCTTTTGGGTGGTTTTGTTTCTGTCATAACGACTGACAATAAACAATTCATGATGGCCGAGTTTCATTAATCTTGATTCAGGTACCAGCAATCCGATATGTTGGGCAAGGTCCATACAAAAGGCCTCATTCTTTGTTATATCCGGGAACCAGGCATTCGCAGGTTTAATAATATGGGTGGTTGGCGAACCTGAACTAACAGGCAGATAAAACTTATTCTTTTCAATATAAACAGGCAATTTATCCTGAGCCCCGGCAATGGAAAGCCTGGCTTTTTTCATTTCAGGAAATAGTGTATATTTTTTCGGATTACTCATGATTTTATCCAGAGCCTCCACCAATTGGGTGTTGATACACTCATATTGCCCAGAGGTAAAATCCATCTTGCTTTCTTCAGCAATAATTGAAAGCGCACCGGCGCAGTCTTCCCCAAAATTTTCAAGAAAGGCAAAAACATCTTTTTTATCAAACCTGCGATTGAATGCAAGAATAGTTCTTGCGTTATTTTCAGGGAGCAGGTTTTCAAAAAAAGCTGTGCTGATTGCAGGCGGGTATTGTTCTGCTCTACAGGGAAGAGAAAGAGAAATGGGTTTTTTAACATTATTGAGCCAAGCTTGAGAATACTGAAATATAACCTTTCCTTTGGTATGTCGTTCCAATGTCCCGACCAGTTGTTTATTCCATATAATCAAAAGTCTATTTTTCATTTTTATTCCTGGAAGGGAGAGGATCGGTGGTTACGTAAATCATAAGACCTAATGCCCTGGCTAAATCAAAAGCTTTATCCATCTGAATAGTTTCTTTTCCGCGCTCAACATCACTTATGAACTTCACACTGACCCCGGTGATATCGGCCAGGTCCCCCTGAGTCATTTTTTTCTTTTTGCGAATGTCCTTTAATGCCTTGCCCATGTATTTGACCAGTCGTATTCTATATGGGTATTTTATTTCGATCAATTTTAATCCTCCTTTTATTTGTACCGGACGATAAAAAATAACACAACTAATACATATTTAATAGTACGGTTAAAAAAAGATCAAATCAAGTGGAATTAACCGCACAGTTAAAAAATAAATTTCAAAGGCAGACACTTCAAGGCTATCAACTCAAACAACAACAACAAGAATTATTATTTTAGTTATGGATTTTACAGGAGTTAAGGACAAAAAGGTGGTGGTTATGATCTGCTTATGATAATCTATAAAATCATAAAATCAGGATATTCAAAGATTGGAACATGATTTTTAACAAATTAGGCAGGAAATATAAAAATGGATAGATTTTATAAAGAGCGGTTTCATGTTCAGCAGAATTTGATCGGGAAAATCGCCCCTTTGATGGAAGTCAATAAGATCATTGAAAAGGTCAGAGAAGAACTGAGAAAAATTATCCCCAATGCCATGGAAGTGTGCATCCTGCTTCTGGATCCTGATGCGGACAAGTACACCAGCCCCTTGCAGTGTGCCTTGTATGAGCAGCCTGTAAACTGCCAGTCCTGCAAGCGGAACAGGCCTGCAGTGCAAAAAGCCATTCAGAAAAAAAAAGCAGTGGTAGTCTCTCAAAGCGAACCAATACGTCGAAAAGACAATTCTCTTGTGGCAGTGGGATCTGAATATGCCATACCTGTTTTTGTGGACGACCGGATTCTGGCAGTCATCAGTGTGGTGATCCAGCCTCTGACAAAATATACACGCCGTGATTTTTTTCTGATAAGGGATTTTGCCGATATCCTGGGAAATATTATTTTAACTGCCCGGCGCCAATGGGACATCACCCAGGAAAAAATTCGTATAAGCCGGATGTTGAGTCATCTGTCCCCCTTTGTTCCGGGATCGGTAAGGCTTATGGTGGATAAGAATCCTGAATTATTGACCCTGGAAAAAGAAAGAAAAGAGGTGAGTATTTTATTTTTGGATTTGGAAGGATATACCAGTTTGACTTCCAGCCGCCCGGAAGTAGAAGTCAATGCAATTATTGAAAAAATGTTTTCAAGTTTTGTTGATCCCATTCACAGGTCCCATGGGGATATCAATGAAACAGCCGGAGATGCCCTCATGATTATATTTAAAGACCATGATGCAAAGACCAATGCCATTAATGCTGTAAAAGCGGCCTTTGAAATTATGGATCGGAACAGGGCTTTTAACATGTCCCTGGGATCGGATATGGGCGCCATTGATGTAAATATCGGTATTAATTCAGGTTCCGCCCTTGTGGGGATGACCCGGTTTAAAGGCCTCTTGGATACCCGCATGACATTTACTGCAACAGGAACAGTGACCAATATTGCAGCGCGATTGTCAGACCATGCCAAGAAAGGGGATATCCTTGTGGGCGAAGAAACCCAAAAAATGGTGAACGGGTTATGGCCGATCTATCCGCTTGGAGCTGTTCTTTTAAAAGGTATTAAAGAACCTGTGCAGGTTTTTTCCCTTCTTCGTTCTCCAGGGCACGAGACAGTAGTTAAATAGTGCCTGAACTAAAAAAGGTATTCCCATATCTTCCATCCCGGTGATTTTTCTGTGTCCTGCCACTGGGGATTCTGTATCAAATATTCGGGATTTTTGCGTTGTTGTTCTTGAGCAAAGGATTTTTGTTCCTGTTCCATTTTTTCCCATGTCAATGAGGAACGATTAAAGATTTTTTTGTTGATAACTGCTGCAATCCGGTTTGTTTTGTTAATCAAATCATCATTTTTCTGGGACTGCGCAAAAAAAGCCATATAGCGCTTGTTTTCAATATCATAAACCTGGATATCAATACTGAATGAACCGCCAAGCTGGGTAATTGCACCTGCCAGGACAAAGTCGCTTTGGGTCAGCCGGGCAATTTCATTAATCCCTTTGCCGGTTTTAGTCTTATTCATGCGGGAAAGGAGTCCTGTAAGTTTATATTCCGGGACCACCACTACATTGTCCTTCCAGGAGAGCCGTGAATAGAGCATATGGCCCAGACCTTTTTGAATATGGATAAATTTTCCCCGGGCATTGATTTTAAACGGAAGAATGGCAATGGTCTTGATCTTTTCATTGGCGGCAAAGACTTGAGCGCTTCCCATGAGAACAAAGAGAAAAATAAATAAGGCAATTGGTTTGAGTATCAGGCTATTTTTTTTCAAGGTTTGGCTCCGTTTAAAGTTTTGATTTTAATATTGTAGTAATGATTTCAGGATCAGCTTTACCTAAAGTTTCTTTCATTATTTTTCCCATGAAAAAGCTGAAAAGCCTGGTTTTCCCATCCCTGTATAAAGCCACTTCATCAGGGTTTTTATCGATAACTGCCATCACCATTGTCTCAAGCTCAGATAAATCCGACACCTGTTCAAGACCTTTTTCCTTTACAATGATTTCAGGGTCTTTTTTTGTTTCAACCATTTCTTCAAATATGGTTTTTGCAGCGTTGGCGTTGATTTTTCCCTTTTCAATCAGGGTTAATAATTTTGAAAAGGCAATGGCTGTAACCGGTGATTCTAAAATGGATATCCCTTTATTGTTCAACATTCCCAGAATATTTGTCATAACCCAGTTGGCTGCCGGCTTTTTATCTTTTAAAGGTCTTGCTGCTGTTTCAAAAAAATCAGCAAGGTCAATGGAGGAGGTTAACACTTCAGCATCATATTCACTGAGTTTATAGTCTTGTATAAACCTTGATTTTTTTGCATCGGGAAGTTCAGGCATGTCTTTTTTGATTTTCTGTATCCAGTGATCATCAACAATGAGGGGCACAAGATCCGGATCAGGAAAATATCTATAGTCATGGGCTTCTTCTTTACTCCGCATGGAAGTTGTTTTGTTTCTGGAAGGGTCCCAGAGCCTTGTCTCCTGGATCACCTGTTTGCCTTCTTCTAAAATATAGGTCTGCCGTTCAATCTCGTAAAGGATCGCCTTTTCAACATTTTTAAAGGAATTAATGTTTTTAAGTTCTGATCGTATGCCAAACTCTTTTTGTCCTTTGGGCCGCAGGGATATATTGGCATCGCATCGAAAACTTCCCTCTTCCATGTTGCCGTCACACACATCAATATATTTCAGGATGGCATGCAGTTTTCTTAAATAGGCACCTGCCTCCCGGGCTGTCCTGATATCCGGCTCGCTGACAATTTCGATTAAGGGAACCCCGGTTCTATTTAAATCCACCATGCTTCTGGCCCTTGCAGGATCATGGATGAGTTTGCCTGCATCCTCTTCCATGTGAATCCGTGTAATGCCGATTGTCTTATTACCCCCTGCCTTGGTTTCAATTTCAAGAAATCCGTGTTCAGCAATGGGAAGGGCATACTGGGATATCTGATATCCCTTGGGAAGATCCGGGTAAAAATAATTTTTTCGGTCAAACCGGCTTTCCTGATTGATTCTGCATTGGGTTGCAAGAGCCGCTCTAATGGCAAAGGTGACCACGTGTTTGTTTAAAACCGGCAAAACCCCGGGCATACCTGTACAAACCGGACAGGTATTGGCATTGGGAGGGCTTCCAAATTGGGTGGAGCAGCCGCAGAAAATTTTACTTAAGGTTTTCAGTTGAGCATGGACTTCAAGGCCGATAACAGGTTCAAACTGCATAAATGATTTTTTCCCTTGTTGCTTTGTTGTTTATTTATTAATAATCTCTTTATATAACCTTGATATTTTCATTAATCAATATAATTTTTATTGCATAAAAATGACTAAAAATATAAAAGTATGGCAAATTGTTGTTAGATTCATCTGGAATTTTAAAGGACAGGTTTTAAATGAAGTTTTTCTTTTGTGTCATCGGTATGGTTATGATTGTTGAGGGGTTGCCATATTTTGCATTTCCCGGAAAAATGAAAGAAATGGTTCAAATGATGTTAGGACTTGAGGACACAAGGCTCAAAAAAATTGGGTTTATTCTGATGCTGGCCGGGCTGGGCATGGTTTATTTTGCCATGAAAGGGTAATAATGTCTGAATTATGTGAGACCTTCAGGTTATCTGACTATGATTATGATCTGCCAAAGGAAAAAATTGCCCAGACACCCTGCAAAAACAGGAGTGAGTCAAGGCTTTTGCACCTGGACAGAAAAGTGGGAACCATTTTTCATTATCATTTTGCCGATATTACAAAATTACTGAAACGGGATGACCTTTTGGTGATCAATAACACCCGGGTGGTTCCGGCAAGGCTGTTTGGTGAAAAGGAAACCGGTGGTAAAATTGAAGTATTGATTATCGATTATGCGGCCGGGATTGAACATCTTGAACGAACAGGTTTTTTCCAGTGCAACTGCCTGATTAAAGCATCTCAAAGCCCGAAAAAAGGGGCAAGGCTTTTGCTGGAAAAACAAGTTGAAGCAAGGGTTGAATCAGTAAAGGCAGGCGTATCAGAAATAAAGTTTTTAAATGGGAAAAAATTTTTAGAATTTTTAAAAAATTTTGGCAAAATTCCTTTGCCCCCTTATATCAAAAGAGATGATAACGCTTGCGGTCAAGATGACAGGGAGAATTATCAGACTGTTTATGCATCGAGAGAGGGTGCTGTCGCAGCACCCACAGCCGGGCTTCATTTTACAAAAGCATTAATGGGTGAACTTTTAAACAAAGGGATTGAAATTGCACCAATCACCCTCCACGTTGGCTATGGAACCTTTGTGCCGGTAAAAGTGAATGATATCAGAGATCATCAGATCCATTCCGAAACCTTTGATTTGTCCAGGGAAACAGCAGACACGATCAATAGGGCCAAAGATAAAAATCGACGTGTTATTGCAGTGGGGACAACAAGTGTCAGAACACTTGAATTCCTTTGTGATGAAAAGGGCCGGGTCAAACCAGCAACAGGGTCGTGCGACCTTTTTATATATCCTGGATATCATTTTAAATGTGTGGATGCCATGATTACCAATTTTCATCTTCCGGAATCCACGCTTCTGATGCTGGTATCTGCTTTTTACAACCGGCAGAAAATACTGGATGCTTATAGGGAAGCAAAGCTTAAGGATTATCGATTTTTCAGCTATGGCGATGCCATGCTCATCGAATAAAAACCATGTTGAAATTTGAATTATTAAAACAATCAGAGCAATTAGAAGACTCCCAGAGCTCAAGAGCCAGGCTTGGAAACCTCACAACGGATCATGGTATTATCCAGACTCCGATTTTCATGCCTGTGGGAACGCTTGGGTCAGTAAAGTCCCTCAGTGTGGAAGACCTTGATCATTGCAAGGCCCAGATTATTCTTGGCAATACCTATCATTTGTATTTACGTCCAGGCTGTGAGGTGATCGAATATATGGAGGGTCTTCATGAATTTATCCGCTGGAAAAAACCCCTGCTGACGGATTCCGGAGGATTCCAGTTTTTTTCTCTGGCAAAGCTGGCCAGATTTACAGATGAAGGGGTTGCTTTCCAGTCCCATATTGATGGGTCAAGACATTTTTTTTCTCCTGAAAAAGCAATTGAGATCCAGATGATTCTGGGCTCTGATATCATGATGTCCCTTGACTTTTGCATGGGGTATCCAGCAAGTGAAAAACAGACCCTGGATGCTGTGAACAAAACCTATATGTGGGCAAAAAAAGGGTTTGATTTCTGGCAGACAAAGGCTAGTGTGAATAATCTGTTCGGGATTATTCAGGGCGGTATGACAAAAAAACTCAGGACGCTTTCTGCCGAACAATTGACAGGCATAGATTTTTCAGGGTTTGCTATTGGAGGATTAAGCGTGGGTGAACCCAAGGATATTATGTATGAAATGGCAGACCATACCCTTCCCTTGATGCCGATTCACAAACCCAGATATATAATGGGGGTTGGCACGCCCGAAGACCTTGTGGAGCTGGTTGGCATGGGGTGTGATATGTTTGACTGTGTAATGCCGTCCAGAAATGCCAGGAATGGCCAGTTGTTCACCACAAAGGGAACCATTAATATTCCCAATGCCAGATTCAGATTTGACAAAGATCCCATTGATGAGGAGTGTAATTGCTATACCTGTCAAAATTATTCAAAAAGTTATTTAAGGCATTTGTATAAGTCCCGGGAACTATTATCCTATCGTTTGAACACCATCCATAATATTTATTATTATCTTGATCTTATGGGGAAAATGCGGGAAGCAATAGCCAGGGACAGGTTTTTGGAGTTTAGAAAGAATTTTTATTCTAAGAGGCAGAGTTGAATAATGGATAGAGATTTACAACTATCCGAGATTGTTTTTAACTTAAAACCTAAATCCTGAAACTTAAATCCGTGCCTGAACGAGGTTTTCGTTCAAGTACTAAATATGGGAAAGTAAATATATGCATGAAATGGGGATTGCTCAAGAACTGGTTCAGATTGCCCTGGATTCTATTCCCGGAGAGATTGAGAATCCAAAGGTTATAACAGTGAATCTTAAAATTGGAAAGCTCGCATCAGTGGTTGAGCACAGTTTAACTTTTTGTTTTGAGATTATAACAAAGGATACGCCTTTGGAGGGGGCAAGACTGAATATTGACTTTGTCCCGGTAATGGTACATTGTAAATTTTGTGATAACAACTGGGAAGTGACAGGACCGGTATTCAAATGTCCTTTTTGTGAGGATGGGGATGTTGAAATGATCACGGGAAGAGAGATAGAGATAACTTCTCTGGAACTTACAGAATAAATATATAAACCACAAATAAAGACAGGTAAAACAATGGAAATAAATATTCAGAAAAGAGTCCTTGAAGCAAATGAGACCCAGGCAGATAAAAATAGAAAATTTTTTAAAGAACATAATGTATTTGTGCTTAATATGATGTCATCTCCTGGTTCAGGCAAGACACAGCTCCTTTGCAAAAGCCTTAAAAAGTTGATGCCCAATGTCCGAGTGGGAGTGATTGTGGGAGATATCTGTACCAGAAATGATGCAGACAGGCTTGATGTAACCGGTGCCAAAGTTACCCAGATCAATACAGACCGGTTTGGCGGTGACTGCCATCTGTCTGCCCCCTTGATCTTTGCATCAGCAGAAGGATTAGGATGTTCTGATCTTGATCTTCTCATCGTGGAAAATATCGGGAATCTTGTCTGCCCGGCTGAGTTTGATATCGGGGAAGATGCAAGAGCTGTTGTTTTAAGCGTGACCGAAGGGGAAGATAAACCCTTGAAATATCCTTTGATGTTCAGGGTGGCGGATGTGGCAATTCTAAATAAAATTGATCTGCTGCCATATCTTGATTTTGATGCCGGGCTGGCAAAGGATAATATGCAACAGGTGCATCCTCATTTGCCAGTGTTTGAGGTTTCAGCCAGGACTGAAGAAGGGGTTGAACCCTGGCTTGATTGGTTGAAGATTAAAGTGTTTGAAAAAACAGGAAAATAGTTTTAAAGGGGGAAGCTATACCATGGAAAAAAAGAAAATGGCTTTTGCCGGTTCCTGGTATCCTGCCAGTGCTGCTGAGTGTGAAGCATCCATTAAAGGCTTTTTAAAAGAAAAGCAAGGGTCGTTTGATGGCAATTTTGTAGGAGGTATTGTTCCCCATGCAGGCTGGTATTATTCAGGATCAATTGCCTGCAGGGTAATTGCATCTCTTAAATCAGATGAAAAAATTGACACCATTATTCTTTTTGGCGGTCACATGCATAAGCAGTCTGAACCCTTTATTTTGAGCCATGGTGCAGTTGAAACACCCTTTGGCCCCATTGAAGTGGATGAGGAACTCACAGATAATATTATTGCCGGTATCGGTGTCCGACAGAGGTCACCGCATAAATTTCCCGATGACAACACCTTTGAACTTCAATATCCTTTTATAAAATACTTTTATCCGGATGCAAGAATAGTTGTCTGTGGTGTGGCCCCATCATTTTTTGCGGCCGTTATAGGCAGTATGGCTGTTGAGGAAGCCAAAAATCTGTCAAAAAATGTCAGGATCATAGGGTCTACAGATATGACCCATTATGGCCCTGATTTTGGTTTTACAATTGCCGGAACCGGTGAAAAGGCTGTGGAATGGGTTAAAAATACAAATGATAGAAATGCGATTAAGGCAATGATAACAATGGATGCATCAAAAATTATTGCCCAGGGCCTGGAAAATAAAAATATGTGCTGTTCAGGTTCCGCTGCAGCAACTGCTGCTGCCGGTAAAAAATTTGGCGCAGCCGGGGCTGTTGAACTTGACTACGCCACAAGTTTTGAAAAATCTGCTTCCCAGAGTTTTGTCGGATATGCCGGGATTCTTTATTCTTTATCCTGATCCTGAATAACCTGGATAGCTCTTTTGATTCTTAGAACGGTTTTGTCTTTTCCAAGGGCCAGAAGCATTTCAAATATGCCCGGACTGATCGTTGTGCCGGTGATGGCCACCCTTAAAGGCTGGGCAATCTTTCCAAACTTAAGTTTGGTTTCCGCCATTATTTTTTTGAATATATCTTCAAGTGTTTCCTGGGTATAGACTTCAAGAGCGTTAATATCATCTACAGCTTTCTGTAACACATCTACTATGTCTGCCGTGAGAAATTTTTTGGCTGCTGTTTCATCAAATTGTACCTTGTCCTGATAATAAAAAGCTGCATTTTCAGCCATTTCAACAAGGGTCTTGCTCCTGGGCTGAAGGGTCTTAATAACCCCTTGAGTAAAGGAATCATTTTCAGCATTAATCCCTAAGCTATTTAAATGAAACAAAAGATGGCCTGCCAGTTTTTCCGGGCTTTTGCTCTGTATGTGTTTTGAGTTAAGCGCAATAAGTTTGTCAATGTCAAACATGGAGGCAGACCTGCCCAGGTGTTCAAGATCAAATTTTTCA
>Ga0164315_10003854_pt1 | contig 11666 bp, 7 predicted proteins | sample GuaBasSedimGuay6_FD_113737 | JGI IMG/M metagenome (GOLD analysis project Ga0164315, IMG submission 113737) | Subseafloor sediment microbial communities from Guaymas Basin, Gulf of California, Mexico - Guay6, Core 4569-2, 0-3 cm | ecosystem: Environmental > Aquatic > Marine > Hydrothermal vents >... | reverse complement strand
GGTTATTAAAATCCCATGTTATTGCCTGGAAACTTTTATGGCGCAAATTTGATGTCAGGATGGAATTGGACAATAGCGATATTGAGCAACATACTCAAAAAATGATGCGTTTACATATTTTTCATTTATTACAAAGTTCTTCTGTCCATTCTTTGGACATTGACGTGGGGATGCCGGCCCGGGGCTGGCATGGGGAAGGATACAGGGGACATATCTTCTGGGATGAAATGATTATTTTCCCATTTTTAAATTACAGGGCGCCGCGAATTACAAGAACTTTACTCATGTATCGTTACAGGCGGTTGCCCGAGGCCCGGAAGGCAGCCAGGCAGTCAGGCTGTAAAGGCGCAATGTATCCTTGGCAGAGCGGAAGCAGCGGCAGAGAGGAAACCCAGCAGATGCATCTCAACCCTGAATCAGGCCGCTGGGTTCCGGATAACACCCATCTGCAGCGCCATGTAAATAATGCCATAGTTTATAATATCTGGCAATATCTGCAAAATACCCATGACACAGAGTTTTTATCTTTTTATGGCGGTGAAATAATACTGGAAATTGCCCGGTTCTGGGCAAGTATTGCATCTTATAATTCTGAAATCGATCGATATGAAATCTGTGGTGTAATGGGGCCTGATGAATATCATGATGCTTACCCCGGAGCAGACAAATCAGGTTTGAATAACAATGCTTATACCAATTTAATGGTTATGTTTGTCATGGATCAGGCACTTAACCTGCAGCATGTTCTTCCTGAACAGGACTGGGAAAATTTAAGGCAAAAGCTTGGAATAGAAGACAGAGAACTGGATTTATGGAAAAAAATGAGTCGAAGGATGAAACTGGTATTTCATGAAGATGGCATTATCAGTCAGTTTGAGGGATATGAGGCCTTAAAGGAATTTAACTGGGATGGGTATAAAAAACGGTATGGAAATATCCAGCGTCTGGACAGGATTCTTGAAAAGGAAGGGGATAGTGCCAACAATTATAAGCTATGCAAGCAGCCGGATGTTTTAATGCTTTTTTATCTTTTCAGTGCGGAAAAAATAAAAAAAATGTTTAATCGTCTTGATTATGTTGTCGGCGATGATTTTATTCAAAAAAATATCAACTATTATCTGAATCGAACTACAAACGGGTCCTCGCTTGCATTGGTTATTCATGCCTGGGTTCAAGCCCGGCAGGCAAGAGAAGATTCCTGGGAATTTTTCAGTCAGGCACTTGAGACTGACATTGTTGGTGAGCAAAATGGAAGTATCAGGGAAGGTATTCACCTGGCTGCCATGTCAGGATGTATTGATATTCTCCAAAGGGGTTATGCAGGTCTGGAAATACGAAGTGATATCCTTATTTTAAACCCAGTACTTCCAAAATCCATAAACCGCCTGAGTTTTCATATTCGATACAGAAAACACTGGCTTGATCTGGAAATTACTCAAAAAGAGGTTAAGGTTAAAAGTTTGAACAGCAGGGCAAGACCCATCACAATGATGATTAAAGATGAAATCATTAAATTATATCCAGGTAAGATGGCAGTGGTCATTATATAAAAGATATATTTACAGGAGCCCTGGAAGGTATAAAGATGAAAAAATGGAAATAAAAAGTCGCATTGTTATTGTATCCAACAGACTGCCGCTTATTTTAAAAAAATCTGAGGAAGGAACAATCGAGATTGGAAAAGGGGCAGGGGGACTTGTAACAGCAATGGCACCCGTACTGAAGAATCGAAACGGCATCTGGATAGGCTGGCCCGGCTTTGTGCAAAAGGAAGATATTGATGACAATATGTTGCAGGTCATACAATCATCAGCTTCAGGATATAATGTTAAACCTGTTATGCTTAACTCAGATGAGTTAAAAAATTATTACGAAGGTTTTTCCAATTCAATCCTATGGCCTCTTTTCCATGATTTTACTGATAAGTGCATTTTTTTACCTGAATACTGGAAAAGCTATCAGGCGATTAATAAAAAATTTGCATTGGTCGTGTGTCGGAATACAGATGACCAGGATTTTATCTGGGTGCATGATTATCAATTGATACTTGTGGGTGCTCAATTGCGTAAAATGTACAAGAGAAATTCCATTGGTTTTTTTCTGCACATACCGTTTCCGCCCATTGATACTTTTGCCCGATGTCCATGGCGGTTTGAGCTTCTTTCCGCCATGTTGGAATACGATATCCTGGGTTTCCACACAATTCAGGACAAACGTAATTTTATCGGATGTATCAAGAAAATCATTCAAGATGTGCAAATTGATAAAAAGGCAGAATCTAATGAGCGTGTAAGTGAATTAAGGTTAGGCAACAGAAAGGTTCGCATCGGAGTTTTTCCCATCAGCATTGATTATAATGAATTTTTTCTTAAAGCCTGGGATAGTAAAATCTATAAAAGGGCAAAGGAAATGCGAAGTAATGCCTCTGATACTAAAATATTACTGGGTGTTGATCGTCTGGATTATACCAAGGGCATACCTGAAAAGCTGAAAGCATTTCAAAGGTTTTTAACACTATTCCCAAAATTTCATAAAAAGGCGCATTTTATTCAGATTGTGGCCCCAAGCCGAAGGGAAATAATTGCCTATGCTGACCTGAAACTTAAGATAGAACAACTTGTTGGAGAGATTAACGGCATATTTGGTACAAATGACTGGCTCCCAGTCCAGTATATGTTTAGAACTCTTGACCGAGATGAACTTATATCGCTTTACCGGACATGTGAGATTGCTTTTATTGCTCCGTTAAAGGATGGTATGAATCTTATTGCCAAGGAATATTGCGCCTGCAATATTGATGAAAAAGGTGTTTTAATACTCAGCGAATTCGCCGGGGCTGCCCAGCAGTTTTATCAGGATGCCATTTTAGTAAATCCCCATGATACTGAAGGTATGGCCAAAGCGATTTACAGAGCATTTAATATGCCTTTGGAGGAAAAAAACCAGCGAATGAGAAATCTTAGGGAAAATGTTAAAACTAAAGATGTATTCTGGTGGCTCAATTCTTTTTTAACGGCTGCCATTGAAAAGGATTTGTCAAATTTTCCCCAGGCAGATGAATATTTTCCGTTTAAGATGGTATAAAAGAAAAGAGACTTAAAACCTGGTGTCTCCTGTTTATATACAGAGTGTAACCTGTTTGTGACAAAATTCCGGTACAATTCTTTATAAATTCGGTCGTGCCCCTTGGAAATTCCAGAAATCCGAAGCCGGCATAAAGATGAATCAGGATATTTCTGTATGACTGAACGTTTAATCCGGAATAATCCAGATCCCATGTCCAGGAATAGGCAGTGAGATAAACGATTTTTTCTTCTAATTCAGGATCCGAGAGAAGATGGGCGAGAAGGTGCCGTGTAATCCCATTGTTTCTGAGTCCCCGTAATATTTCAACAGGTTTCAATGTGAACGATACCCATTTTTGTTTTGATAGATTCGTTAATTTTTATTTTTTCCTTTCAGTTATTAAGGTTAACAATCACTGTTAAAAATAACAGCAATAATAATGCCATGATCCTAAATCTATATTATAAGTGTGTTAAAAATTACTTTGGAGATTTGTAACAGTTTTTTATGTGATGATTTTTGTATTTTTTTATGGATTGATTTCATCAGTACTGAGTGTCAGTTTTTTTTACAGGTTGAAAAAATATTGTTTGGTTTGTTTCATGTGCGGTTGATTTTTTATTACGTTTTAAAGTCTCAGATACCTATTTAACAATACGCTTATGAATTTTTTACAAAATGGCACGACATTTGCTGGTATCAGGTTAAGCAAGGATAGGCACCAGGCAAAAACTTTGTTACTAATGACACCAAAAATATTGGAGGCAGGAAATGATGAAGCTGCCGGAATCATGTTGAGTAACGGGATATCCGGAATGCCCGTGGTTTCAAATAGGGGTAAAATGGAGGGGATTATAACAAAAAGTGATATTTTCCGGTGTTTTGTATCTTTTACAGGAACCGCAAATAAGGGGCAGGTTTTTGCATTTAATCTACAGGAAAAGCCCGGCATTATAAAAAATTTAACAGATATGATCAGGAGCAGCGGCGGTCGACTGTGCAGTATCATGACCTCCTATGATGATATTGAAGAAGGGTTTAGAAAAGTGTTTTTCCATACATTTGATATTGATCCTTCAAGTTTTGACGGCCTGGTTGAAAAATTTCATGGAACAGGTGAACTGATTTATGTGGCGGACCTTTCACTGGGATTTCGGAAGATATTTTAAAAAGATAGCGGAGAATTGCAATGAATCATTACCGCCTATGAAAGAAAACCCGATCTTTACTATATTTGTCATGAAGCAAATCATTGTTTGGGAAAAAGGGTTGCATTGTTGACTCCTAAGCATTGCGTTTCTGCGTTTCTGCATTTTTTTTTTGATATTAAAATATTATAATCCATTGATATTATACTATTTTATTTATTTTTTAGAGGAAAATACATCCTGGCATTTATTTTGCTATATAGAAAATAATAACAGCAAAGGTGCTTAGCTGATAAAAGCATGCATTATCAATTGTTTTTGTCATGATTTATATTAATTTTTATTCTTTATAACATAGCAAGGAGGTAATCAAATGAGTGCGCTAATTATCATGGTTGTTGCGTTTATAGGTTATATTCTGATGTATAATCTGTATGGCAAATTCATTGGTCAGAAAATTTTTAAGTTATCCCAGGCGGCAACGGTTCCTTCAGTTGAATTGGAAGATGGTACTGATTATGTTCCCACGAAAAAGGAAGTGATTTTCGGGCATCATTTTACGTCCATTGCCGGAACCGGGCCCATTGTCGGACCCGCTATCGCTATTATCTGGGGATGGGTACCTGCATTGATATGGGTATTTTTCGGAAGCATTTTCATGGGAGCGGTTCATGATTTTGGTGCCTTGATTATCTCCATGAGAAACCAGGGCAAATCCATTGCGGATTATACTTCAAAATATGTCAATGCCCGCACCCGGTTTCTCTTTTTTTTAATCGTATTTTTAGAGTTATGGATTGTGATTGCCATCTTCGGACTGGTCATTGCCGTGGTCTTTGCCATGTATCCGGCAGCGGTATTCCCGGTCTGGTGTGAGGTCGCCATTGCTCTTTGGCTTGGATATGCGGTTTATAAACAGGGAAAAAGCGTCATGGCCTTGTCCATTATTGCCGTGATTGTAATGTATATCACGGTGCTCATCGGTGTTTATATTCCCATTAAAATGCCGGTTATTGCAGGTGTTCCGCCTACTGGTGTATGGACGATTATTCTCTTGATCTATGCATTTATTGCTTCTACTCTTCCGGTAACAACCCTGCTACAGCCCCGTGACTTTATCAACTCTCATCAGTTGTTGATTGCCATGGCTCTGCTGATTCTAGGAGTGTTCTTTTCTGCCTTTGGCGGGAATCTTCACATTGTTGCCCCGGCAGTTCAGATGGCTCCTGCCAAGGCCCCGCCCATGTGGCCTTTTCTGTTTATTACCATTGCCTGCGGCGCTATTTCAGGGTTTCATTCCCTGGTCTCTTCAGGTACCTCTTCCAAACAGGTCAGGAATGAAAGCGATTCTCTGTTTGTCGGATATGGTTCCATGCTCATGGAAGGGGCGCTTGCCACTTTGGTGATCATTGCTGTTTCCGCCGGAATAGGTATGGGGTATGTGACCAAATCAGGTGAAACCCTGATGGGAGTGGCAGCCTGGACAACCCATTATTCTTCCTGGGCAGCAGCAGCCGGCCTTGGCTCTAAAATAGCGGCTTTTGTGAACGGATCTGCCAATATGATTGCCTCCACGGGATTGCCCAACATTTTTGGTCTGGCTATCATGGGTGTATTTGTGGCATCTTTTGCCGGAACCACCCTTGATACAGCCACTCGTATCCAGCGCTATATTGTTTCTGAGCTTTTCGGCAGTTTTAAAATGAATTATCTTACCGGTAAATATGTGGCCACTTTTATAGCTGTGGCAACTGCATTGGCACTTGCCTTCGCAACAGGCGCCGGTGGAAAGGGTGCGCTAAAACTCTGGCCTTTGTTTGGTGCGGTCAACCAGACCCTTGCAGGACTTGCCCTGATCATTATTACCTTGTACCTGAAAACCAAAGGCGGTATGAAATACTTGATAGCGGGTATTCCGGCTGTATTAATGATGTTTATGACCATTTGGGCACTTATACTGAATCAGAATTCGTTCGGTAACGCCAATAATATGATGCTCCAGGTAATTAATGGAGTGATACTTCTCCTGGCTATCTGGATCACTGTTGAAGGACTCATAAAATTTATGAGCATGAAATCCGAAGCCTGATGATATAGTTTATGAGTCGGGAGAAATTATTTCTCCCGGCTCATACAATGAGGTTATATGCAACCCATACTTAAACGACAATATATTATAGTGCTTTTACCGGCAGTGGGCCTTTTTCTGACTTTTGGCCTGGCAAGACAATTAAACTTTATCACGCCCGGGCAGTTTGTCATTCCTTCTGTTCTGCATTCAATGGTGTTTATCTTATCCGCCATTACTGCCATTGCAGGTCCCCTTTTTTTCAGGACGCTTTTTGCCCATTCCATGCGCAAGCAAACTCAGGTTCCGGCCAAAGAATTTTTGTCTTTTCAAAGAAAAATTTTATGGATATCAATGATCACGCCATATCTTGCTTTTATAGCTGTTTTATGCGATTTCCCCAGATTTTTTGCAGCCGCTATCGTACTGATGACCCTGTATGCAGTGTACTATTATTTCCCGTCTCAAAAGCGGATCAATTTTGATCAAAAGATATTCAGGGTAAAATGAATAGAGCAGGGACATATATCCTTGATATCATTGGAAGAATGAAAAACCGTCTTACCGGCATCTGGCAGGTGGCTGACGAGGTGGCAAGAAGCAAGGCCATTGGAACTGTTGAGGCGGAATTAGAAGAGCTGGAATATATTTTTGCTGTTTTGGTACAAGGAACATTCATTGGTATGCCGTCTCCACCAGTACAAATCTCTATGGATCTTCTTCCGTTGATGGAAAAGGATTTGATTTTACTTCTTGAAAGGGTGGATACAGCCAATGAACCATTATCCAGGCTGTTTTCCGTATTTGATATAGGATAAAAATCATGTCTGAACTTCAAACATTATTTTTTTTGGGTAAGGGTGGAACTGGAAAATCCACGACATCTGCACTTTTATCACTGGTGCTTATGGAGAAAGGTAAAAAAGTACTTCTGGCATCTTTTGATGATGCCCACAACCAGTCTGATATTTTTGAGACAGATTTTTCTGATAAAGCCCGCACAATAGGCCCTTGTCTTGAAGTCCTTCAAATCAACAGGGACAAAGAAATCAAACGCTATTTAAAAAAAACTGCCCAGAATGTTAAAAATAGCTATGCATACCTTACCGCCTTTAATCTGGACAATTATTTTGACATTCTAAAATATTCTCCCGGCATGGAGGAATATGCTTTGGTTACAGCTTTCATGAACCTTCAAACCCGATATAAAACTTATGATTACCTGATCATTGACATGCCCCCGACAGCCCTGTCATTAAGATTTTTTAATCTGCCCGCCCTATCATTGATATGGATTGATCAACTTGAAAAACTGCGAATGGAAATTTATCAGCGAAAAGAAATTATTTCTAAGATAAAATTGGCTGGAAAAGAATTTGAACGGGATAAAGTCCTGTCCAGGATCCGGGAGATCAAATCTGACTATCAGGCGCTTAAGGATATTTTTGAAGACCCTCAAAAATCCAGTTTCTTTGCTGTATTCAACCAGGATGTGCTGTCTGTGGCTGAAACCAGACGTATTCTTGCCCAGCTCAATTCCTTGAACATTGAGGTAAAGGGACTGATCTGCAATGACCGGATGCAGGAGGGGCCAAAAGAAAAAAATATTGAAACTGAATTTTTAACCATTCCCATACAGCAAATTCCTTTTTCATCTTCTTCTTTAATCGGGATATCGGCATTAAAGCATCACATCCATTCATACAATTTAGCATTTGATGAGATTTTAAATATCTATCCCTAACTCCCTTAGATTTTTTATGTGATTGTCCTGGCTGAAAATATCCAGATGGTGAGGCTGGGCAGGAAGTTGGGATTTTCAGTAAACCGCCATCCGGATTCCGGAGAATATGACTTGACTATTGATTTGAAAAATATGCATATTGATTAGAACAAATTGAAATTTATTTTGCGGGGTTAAGATAAACCATTTATTTTTTGACAAGCGGGACCATGAACTGATCAGGATTGTTAATTCTGTTTATGATGCAGACAATACCCTTTGCTATACCCGAAAACTGTATTATCCTTTTTTCCATCCCCTTGGGATCAAAGAACTGGCAGAATCTAAGGGACTTCGCATGGCTTATGCCTTTGTCCATCTTCTGGAATCAATGGAAAGGGGAGAAATAGAAAATCGTGTGCAGGCACTTCAGGGATTAAATGATGAAATTCTGAATACCGTCAATAGTACCATGCCGAAAAATACAGCCAGGATTCTTCTCCAAATCATGAAGGAGCTTGTCAGGGCAAAGGGTAATTATCCACTTCAGCTTCAACTGGCCCATAATTTTCGTATGGCAGCTTTTGGCAAGCCCAGGGTGGTCAGGAAACTGCTTCAATACTATCATCTTCTGGAAATGCCGGAAGACTGGAATCAGATCACCTTTGACGATCATGTTCATGATGCCAATACTACGGGTCGAAAATCTCCCACACATCTTATCATGGACGCATGGATAAAGGGAATCCGCCGATTGAGGGTGATCTATTATCATTATATTGAACCCAGATTTGCAGCAGAACTTATCGAGGCTGCCAGGATCATGGAAATAGATCTTCGAATCGGCATTGAATTCTGGGCAAGATACCGGGATCGATACATATCATTCATCTGGGTAGCACGAGGGCTTCCCGATGTTGAGGCCTTCCTGTGTTTTCTTGCTGAACCCCATGTGGTCAAATGTATGGAGCAGGGCAAGGCTGTATTAAAGTTTCAGGAAAAATATGTTTTACGCCTGTTGGATGATTTCAATAAGCGACATTGTGATGAAATCTGCCGGAATCTGGATATTGATATGCCAAGGCTGGGTTCCGGGGAATTTTTACGGTTTGTTTCCCCTGGACTGCCATCAGTCAACCATCTTGGGGAATATATCCATTTTCTGGCTGTCAGAGCAATGAAAGTGCGCATTGATGAGTTGAATCAGACATTCAGTCAGTCTGATGCCAGGGAACAACTGAGAATAAAAAATCTGGTAGAAAAAATGGACCGTTTCAGTGCCCAGAACATCATTGATGATTATTTATCCCCTTCCCAACATCCTGACATACCCGATCCATTTGCTATCAGCAATGATATTGATATCCCTGACAGACTCAAATTGTGTGTCAAAGAGCTTCTTGAAAAGATGGAGCTGCTTCATCATGATTTTAGAATTACGCTTAAAATAAGTAACCTGAAACCAGAAGATGTTCTTGAGATTCTTTATGAAGGAAATGGTCTGATTACCCGGATTGAGATCATCAATTTAAAAGATTTTATTGTTGGAAAAACAGATCATATTTTTTCAGTCAATGTGCTTCAAAAAGCCATTAATGAGGGCAGTTTATTAAAATTAAAGCGGGTGGTCCGGCAAATTATTCAAAGCGTGGACAAGGCCGGATATATGGACAGGGACGATCGAATGAAGAAACTTTTGAATATCCTCCATGATATTGATGCCCTGAAAAACATGTACACAGTAAGACCACTCAAATCCAGGATAGGAACCGATTCAACGGGAAAGGCACACCAGGTATATGGAATGGGGTTTGGTATTGTCAACACCCTGTCTTTCAGGGCCATAAATGAAATCCGAAAAAATATTGATGACAAGATGATCCTTCCGGCAAATATCAATGTGAGCCAGAGGATGACGTCATTTCCAATAAATGAGATCAAACAGGTTTCCAAATGGATGATGAATGCGTTAAGATGGTTGCCTGGTCTTGATCAAATCATGCCGGTTAAAAAGAGGGAATGGATTTTCAACTCTTTTTCCCTGGATATGAAAAAAAAAGGCAATATTGTTACTCTGGGCGGAATCCAAAAGGAAAGCAGTAACGGTCTGGAGCTTGAGTTGCCTGATACAAAAAAAACCAATATAGAAAAATCATGGAAAAATCTCAATACAAGACTGAAAAATTATCTTAAAGTCTTCATGGGGTTTATCCCTGCATTTATATGTTTTGTTCTTACCAAAGACTGGTGGTTTCTGGCTTACTTTGGTGCATTTATCTGGTTTGGTATTACCGGGTTCAGGGTTATTTTACAGTCTGTTCTCGGGGGAGGAGGAATCAAGCGGTCCTCCCTGCTCAAATGGAATGATTATGTCAGTTGGGAAAAACTGACGGACTCTTTGCTGTATACAGGGTTTTCAGTACCACTTTTAGATTATGTGATTAAAACTGTTCTTCTCGATAGGATGTTTGGAATAAACATTACATCCAGTCCGATTGTACTTTATTCTGTCATGGCACTTGCCAATGGGATTTATCTGTCTTCTCACAATGCTTTTCGCGGGTTTCCCAAAGGGGTCATAGCGGGTAATTTTTTCAGGAGTATCCTCTCCATTCCCGTTGCCATCATTTTCAATAGTTTAATTGGCGGAATTTTAATGTTTTTTAACATCCCTGCTGTTGAAGTTGTTCTTCAAAAATGGGCTGCCATTATTTCAAAAGCAGCTTCTGATACAGTGGCAGGCGTCATAGAGGGAACAGCAGACCGGATCAGGAACATGAAGCTTCGGAAACGGGATATCAAAAAGAAATTTTCAGACCTGTTTGAAACCTATTCCAGGCTGGAATTTCTTTTTCCTGAAACCGAAGAACTCAAGATCCTTGACAATCCGGAAGTCTTGTTTAATAGCAGGAATTCCGAAGTCAAGGACCTTGCTGTAATGATCATTATCAATTCCCTTGACCTGTTTTATTTCTGGATGTATCTGCCAAGGGCAAGGGTTAAAATGCTGGATATGGTTTCACGACTGACCCCGGAAGAAAAAACCATATTTTTGCAGTCCCAGCAAATGCTGGAGCATGAACTATATATCAGCCGACTTTTTGTGGACGGTATCCTTGGCAGAAATTTTTCACGTTCCTTATCTTTTTACCTGACATATAATAAAAGCTATTTGTCTGCCATAAAAAAGATGAATTAAAACAATTTTAAAATATTTTAATACCAGCACCATCTTCCTTCCGGCACGCCTGGGATGGACCCAGGAAAAAATCTCAATGCACAAACCATCCACAGACTTTGCAATAAAAAATATACTAATTTTTATTTTAATGCCTAAAATGAATTTAAACAAATATAACCAATAATAAAAGCTACAATTATGTTAATTAATTTCACCAAAATAAAACTACGCTTTGATATCGCTATCAAGGGCAACATCGCGTGACCATCCTGCGCAATTGAAGACGCAATAAGAATACTTAGAGGTATTGAACCATTCGCATACATTGTGACAAATATTAAATGGGGGCCTGATTCGGGAATTATACCTACTATTACTGCAACCATTAAAATTACTGTCAGGTTATTTTGGACCCAGGATTCAACATTTATATAATTATCCAAAAAATGAATCAACAGCAGTGTTCCAAATGTCCAAATG
>Ga0164315_10003853_pt1 | contig 11666 bp, 10 predicted proteins | sample GuaBasSedimGuay6_FD_113737 | JGI IMG/M metagenome (GOLD analysis project Ga0164315, IMG submission 113737) | Subseafloor sediment microbial communities from Guaymas Basin, Gulf of California, Mexico - Guay6, Core 4569-2, 0-3 cm | ecosystem: Environmental > Aquatic > Marine > Hydrothermal vents... | reverse complement strand
GATCTGCCCCCATCCCGCAACAACAACTTTTCGTTCCATAGCAGAAGAAATCCTTTTTCAATACAGGTTTGTGCAAGTGTCTCGTAAAATATTTGATTTGTCAACGATATCGATGGGCTTGTAACTTTTATATTCAAAGAAGATTAAATACATGCATAATTTCTTGTTTTTTATCTGCTGCTTTGTTATTTGTCATAATAAATATAGTTAAAATGTAGCTGTTAACAATGAAAAAATTAATATTGATGGAGGTTTTAAATGAAAAATGTTGTTATTGTCAGTGGTGTTAGAACCCCGGTAGGTTCCTTTGGTGGTTCCTTGAAAAGTGTACCCGTGGTTGATTTAGGTACAATCGTAATGAAAGATGTCCTTAAAAGAGTCGGATTAAAACCTATCGTGGATGCATCTGAAGGTGAATTTTCTCCAGATACATTAAAAAATCAAGGCATGATTGATCTTGAAAAAAAAGGATATGATTATGATGATTCCTTGAGCCCTGTATTTATTGATGAAGTGATCATGGGTAATGTTCTTCAGGCAGGGCAGGGACAGAACACAGCCCGTCAGGCCATGATTGGTGCGGGTATCTCAAGACAGACCACGGCGTTTACCGTTAATAAAATTTGCGGCTCTGGGCTTAAAGCCATTGCTCTTGGCGCACAGGCAATCATGGCAGGTCAGGCAGATGTAATTCTTGCCGGTGGCCAGGAAAGCATGAGCAATGCCCCCATGGCATTGAGCAAGGCCAGATGGGGACATAGGATGGAACTGACCGGCATCGGACCTGTCCATGACTTGATGGTATTTGACGGATTATATGAAATTTTTTACGGATACCACATGGGACTTACAGCTGAAAATATTGTAGAAAAATATGGTATCACACGAGAAGAACAGGATCAGCTATCCTTGTTGAGCCATAACAGGGCGTTTGCTGCTGTGAATGACGGGACATTTGCCCAGGAAATTGTACCGGTCGTGATCAAATCCCGAAGAGGGGATGCCATTGTTGATAAAGACGAGCGTCCTATGGAAACAAGCATGGAAAAAATGGCAAAACTTCGTCCGGCATTTAAAAAAGACGGGAGCGTGACAGCAGGAAATGCATCGGGAATTAATGATGCGGCTGCGGCTGTTCTATTAATGTCTGAAGAAAAGGCAGATGATCTAGGGCTTGAAAAACTGGCAAAAATAAAAGGTTTCTCATCTGGCGGACTTGATCCGGCCTACATGGGTCTAGGCCCTGTGCCGGCAATTAGAAAAGTGTTGAAACAGACCGGTATGAGTATGGATGACATTGATTTGATTGAACTGAATGAAGCATTTGCTGCCCAGGCCATCGGATGCATGAAGGAACTCAATATTGATGTGGAAAGGCCCAATGAGCTGGGATCAGGCGTTTCACTGGGGCATCCCATTGGATGCACAGGGGCAAGACAGATGGTGACGGCTATTAACCAGATGAAAAGAAAATCTTATTCCACAGGTCTGATCTCCATGTGTATCGGTGGTGGTATGGGTATGGCAATGATTATCGAAAGATAAGGTTTTTGCTTTACTTGAATGCATTAAAATGGTAAAAAATATTAGATTTTTATCAAAGTTTTAAATAGTTGAAATAAAATGCATAAAGGAGTGTTTTTATTATGGATATTCCTAGAAAATTAGGCATATTGGTTTTTACAGCCGTACCGGCAATTGTTGGCGGCGGTATTGTATATCATTTTTTTGGAAGTTTTATTCAAGTTATTATATTTGAGATACTTCTTGTTCTGGCAGCGCTTGGCATAATAAGAAGTTAAAACCAGACGATTGTTTGATGGAAGTAAAGCTGCATTTGTGCAAGGTATTTTGCATATTGCAGCTTTACATGGTTTTTTTCTTTTTTTTAAAAACTAACAGATTTGGTGAAGCTTTGGAGCAAAATATTTCTCAAAAAGCAGTGTTTGTTTTTTTTATTGTGCTGTTCAGCATTGCGATTCTGCTTGCAGGTAATTTGATTGCCCCCTTTTTCGCCATTATCATCTTAGGAATTGTATCTACAGGGATTTTTAACCCGGTTTTTAAGTTTTTATTAAAAAAACTGCCACCGACAATAGCTTCTGTTCTAACCTGTGTTTTGATTTTTTTTGTAATATTTATTCCCGTTGTCTTTTTTGTCGGGGTGATTTCCAAGGAAGCGTTTACCCTTTATGTAATGGCCAAGGATGCAGTTTTTTCAAACCAATTAAAAAATTTGCTGGAAAGCACACAGATCCTTGAACGGTTCAATGATTTGCTTTTAAGGGCAGGAATTGCAAAGGTTGTGACTTGGGATGAATTGGTCAGGCCCATTTCAGAGCTTGGCAAATTTGTGGGATTTTCATTGTTTGAACAAGCCAGATTTATCACATCCAATGTGTTTAATCTGGTCTTGTATTTTGGCTTAATGCTGGTTGTTGTATTTTATATGCTCACTGATGGGGATAAGTTTGTAAAATATATGTATGACCTGTCTCCTTTGTCGGATGAACATGATAAAAAACTTTTTGAAAAATTTACGGGTATGGCAGGTGCAGTCCTTGTCGGAAATGGTTTTGGCGGATTGATTCAGGGGGTTGCAGGCGGGGCACTTTTTTTGTTCCTGGGGTGGAGCTCTCCATTTTTATGGGGTGTCATTATGGGTTTTCTGGCCTTTTTGCCCATACTGGGGATCGGGATTGTCATGATCCCAAGTGCAATCATTCTGATATTGAAATCCAGGCTTGCCGCTGGTATTTTTGTACTGATTTTTTATGGTGTGCTTTCTTGGGGGATTGAGTATCTTTTTAAACCCAAGGTGGTTGGCAACAGGGTAAAAATGCACCCGCTAATTGTATTTTTTGCCATTTTAGGTGGGTTAAAAACATATGGAATACTCGGTATTATCTATGGACCGTTGATTGCCACCCTGTTTTTAACCCTTGCAGATATATATTTTTCAAGTTTTCAGTTTATGGTTGAACCTGGAAAGGTTCATAAAGAGAAATAATTGGAGTTTAAACATTGATTATTAATACAGATACGAATGTGACCAGCATTGAGAAGGAGATGAAACAATCCTATCTTGAATATGCAATGAGTGTAATTATCGGAAGGGCACTTCCCGATGTTCGTGATGGTCTTAAACCGGTTCACCGGCGTTCTTTGTATGCCATGCAGCAGGTAAGGAACGACTGGAATAAACCCTATAAGAAATCTGCCCGTATTGTTGGTGATGTTATGGGTAAATATCACCCTCATGGTGATTCTGCCATATATGACACCATCGTCCGGATGGCCCAGCCTTTTTCATTGCGATATATGCTGGTTGATGGTCAGGGTAACTTTGGGTCGGTGGATGGTGATTCTCCAGCTGCAATGCGGTATACGGAAATCAGGATGCGCAAGATTGCCCACCAGATGCTTGCCGATCTTGAAAAAGAGACTGTTGATTTTATTCCCAATTATGATGAAACCCTTAAAGAACCTTCTGTCTTACCGACTAAATTTCCGGCTCTACTGGTCAATGGCTCTTCTGGAATCGCCGTTGGAATGACAACCAATATCCCGCCTCATAACATAAAAGAGGTTGTTGCCGCGTTAAACCAACTCATTGATACCCCTTCAATGGACATCGACGATTTGATGGAATACATTCCCGGGCCGGATTTTCCAACCTATGGTCATATTTATGGCACAAAAGGCATTGCCGATGCGTATAGCACCGGGCGGGGGATTATTACCCTGCGTGCCAGGGTTGAGGTTGAGGTCAATAAAAAATCTGGTCAGGAAACCATTATTGTGACCGAGCTTCCCTACCAGGTTAACAAGGCAAATTAGTTGAAAAAATAGCTGAGCTCATGCGGGATAAGGTTATTACAGGCGCATCTTTTGTCAGGGATGAATCCGATCGTGACGGAATGAGAATTGCCATAGGGCTTAAGCGGGATCAGATTAATGAAGTTGTCATTAATCAGCTTTATAAACATACCAACATGCAGACTAGTTTTGGGATTATCCTCCTTGCTATTGTTAATAACAGACCACAGCTTTTGACTTTAAAAGAGATCCTGAATCATTTTATCGACCATCGCAGAAATGTTATTATCCGGAGAACCAGATTTGATTTAAGAAAGGCAGAAGAACGAGCCCATATTTTAGAAGGACTGAAAATTGCGCTGGATCATCTGGATGAAGTGGTGGCGCTGATCCGGGCATCACATTCCCCTGAAGAGGCCAAAAATGGTTTGATAACCACATTCAATCTTTCGGCCATTCAGGCCCAGGCAATACTTGATATGCGTCTGCAAAGGCTTACAGGGCTTGAAAGGGAAAAGATCATCAGCGAATATGATGACCTTTTAAAGGATATTGCCTGGTACAATAAAATCCTTTCAAGCGATGAAGTGGTCCGGGGTCTGATTAAGGGTGAATTGTCCGAGCTTGATCAGGAATTTGGTGACCAAAGGCGTACAATCATAGTCGAAAGCACTGCTGAAATCAGCATTGAAGACTTGATTGCCCAGGAAAATATGGTTGTGACAGTGACCAGAAGCGGCTATATCAAGCGAAATCCAATTACCCTGTATTCAAGCCAGCACAGGGGCGGAAAAGGTAAAACGGCCATGGGAACGAAGTCTGATGATTTTGTTGAACATCTTTTTGTTGCATCCACCCACGCCACCTTTTTGTTTATCACAAATTTTGGGAAGGTTTATCAGTCAAAGGTTTATGAACTGCCCATGGCAGGACGTTCAAGCCTTGGAAAGGCCATTGTAAACCTGTTAAATTTTGATGAGGGTGAAAAACTTGCCACAGTATTAACTGTGGATGAGTTTGTTGAGAATAAATATGTGGTCATGGCCACAAAAAAAGGAAGAGTAAAAAAAACCGACTTGATGGCCTATTCACGAAGAAGATCCGGTGGTCTGATCGGGGTTAAGCTTGCCGAGGGCGATGAGTTGATTGTAGCAAGAATAACGGATGGGGACATGAATATTTTTCTGGGTTCTGAAGGGGGTAAAGTGATCCGCTTCCATGAAGAGGATGTCCGTGCTACGGCAAGGGGTTCCATGGGTGTCCGGGGTATGAGAATCGGCCCGGGTATTAAAGTTGTGGGAATGGAAGTGCTGGGGCCGGAAGACACGCTTCTTACGGTGACTGAAAACGGATATGGGAAACGGTCATCCATTGAAGACTACAGAACCCAGAACCGGGGCGGGAAAGGTGTTTTTTCTATCAAAACCTCCAAACGAAATGGGCTGATGGTTTCTTTGCTTCTGGTGGATGACAATGATGAACTGATGATGGTGACAGATAAAGGAAAGCTGATTCGGACATCCATTAAAGGCATCAATGTGATTTCCAGAAATACCCAGGGGGTTAAATTGATTGACCTGTCCTCGGGTGAAAAACTGATTGGCATTGCGCGGCTTCCAGAGGAAGAAGATCAGGAATCCGAAGATGATCATGAGGATATAAATCTGGAAGATCTTCCCGGAGATGAGGAGAATGGAGACGGAGAAGGTATCGACTCATAAAGGAGAAGGCCACAGAAAACGCCTTAAGGACAAATTTTTGAACAGCGGTCTTCAAGGATTTCATGACTATGAAGTAATAGAGCTGTTGCTTTCCCTGAATACACCCCGAAAGGATTGCAAACAAAGTGCAAAACTGCTTTTAAAACGATTTAAAACCTTGCAGGGGGTTCTGGAGGCAGATCACAAATCACTCTGCGAAATTCAGGGCGTAGGGCCTGCAAACAGTTTGGGTATCCGGTTGATTAAGGAAGTGTCTGACAGATACCTTGAATTCAAAATGATATCAAAGGATGTGGTTCAAAATCCCAAGGACCTGATGGAGTATTTGAACCAGGTCATAGGACATAAAACAAAAGAAGTTTTTGTGGCTATTTTTCTTGATGTCAAAAATAGGGTACTGACATCTAAAATTCTTTTTACCGGCACTTTGACGACAAGCTCGGTATATCCACGGGAAGTCATTATAAGCGCATTACAGCATAATGCCGCGGCCGTTATTTTCGCCCACAATCATCCTTCAGGCGATGTTGAACCGTCCCAAAGTGATATTCAGATCACAAGAAAACTTTTTTTTGCATTAAAATATGTGGGAATTATATTGCATGAGCATATAATTATTGGGAATGAAGGATTTTACAGTTTTGCAGCCCAGGGGTACATATCAAAATTGAATACAGAATTTGAAGACTTTAAATGAATAAAACCAATGAAATTCCGGAATGTTTTGGTATCCTTGAAAAAGTTTTTCCCATGACCCATAAGGGATTAAGACAGACCCCGGATGATTGCTTTTACCAGTGCCCGGTTAAAACAAAATGCCTGCAAAAGGCCATGACAACGCAAGATGGTATAAAAGTGGAAGAGGAAATTATTGAGCGGGGAACAAAATCCGGTGCAATCAATTTTTTTGAGCGCTGGTCCCGCAAAAAACAGGTTCACAGAAAAAAGCAGAAATAAGTGAGAAACCCATGAAATCTGTAAGAGATATAGAGGTGACATCAAAGAAAATTTTTGTCCGGGTGGATTATAATGTACCGGTTGATGAAGAACTTAATATTACAGATGATAACAGGATATTGGAAACGCTGGATCTTATCCGATATCTGGTCGAGCAACATGCAAAAATTATTCTGGCATCTCACATGGGCAGACCTAAAGGGAAAAGGGATCCAAAATTCAGTCTGGCCACGGTGTGTAAAAGGTTGTCTCAATTATTAGATAAGCCAGTTCTGTTTGCAGATGATTGCATTGGTGATGAAGTTGCAAAAATGGTCAGTCAACTTAATGATGGTCAGATCCTGTTATTGGAAAATTTAAGATTCCATGGCCAAGAAGAGAAAAATGATGACATATTTTCAAAAAAACTGGCTGCTCTTTGTGATGTATATGTGAATGACGCCTTTGCTGTTTCTCACCGGAATCAGGCATCTGTTACGGGTGTACCCAGGTTCGTAAAAGAATCTGCGGCAGGATTTTTACTTGAAAAAGAAATGCAAGCCTATCACGATTCTGTTGAAAATCCCAAAAGGCCCCTGGTGGCAATCATTGGTGGAGCAAAGGTATCCAGCAAACTTGACGCGCTTGAGAATATGCTCAAATTTGTTGATAAAATGATTATTGGGGGTGCCATGGCCAATACGTTTTTAAAAAGTCAGGGTGTTGATACCAAGGGGTCAATGATTGAAGAAGATCTATTAGACACGGCAGCAGGCATCGTTCAAACGGCAGCAGAAAAAGGAGTAGCGTTCCTGCTCCCGGAGGATCTGGTTTGTGCGGATAAATTTGATAAAGATGCCCAGGTAAAGGAAGTTTTGGTAGATCAGATTCCAGATCAATGGATGGCCCTGGATATTGGCCCGAAAACTGCTTTAAGATATGCTAAAGCCATTGAAGAAGCTGGAACCGTTGTATGGAATGGTCCCATGGGGGTTTTTGAAATGGGAAAATTTATATCAGGAACCCGGATTGTTGCTGAAGCCATTGCAGCCTCTTTCGCATTTTCAATTGTTGGCGGGGGAGATACCGGGCTTGCTGCAAAAAAATGTAATGTTGCAGATAAGGTTAGTTATGTTTCAACAGGCGGCGGTGCTTTTTTACATTTAATGGAGGGCAAAAAGCTTCCTGGAGTGGTTGCCCTGGAATAAATCTTGGAATATATGATAAAAGGAAAATAGAGTGATATTTTGTAAGCACAGAGATTGCTTAAGCCGGGAAGAAAGGCTTCGAAGATCTTACTATGAGGTATTGCGTGATGAACTGGATCAATTTGTTCTAGATTACTCTCTTGTTGGATCTTATAATAATTTTCTCAGATTGCGCATGCCCTATCCTTTTGTAGAATTAAGGGAGCTTAAGCCAAGGGCAAGAATCCCTTCAATTGAGTTTGATGCACAGAATTCATTCTTAATTATTTTTTCCGAAGATTTTATTGATAAAAAACATAAAAAATATATTCGATACTTTGACATTAATAAGACAACAAAGAATAATTTGTTAAAGCACAAATATTTTCCTGATGTGGAGAATTTTAACCGGAACATTAAATTTTTTGAGACCAGTGAATTTTTTTCATTGTTAAGATCATTGCTCCCCATTGATTATGCCTTGTTGATTCAAAGGAATCAGCGAACAAAGGTAAGATATGCCCTGACTCATTTCCATGTGAGGATTGACTGGCCTATAGCAGAAGCCTCTGAAAATCTTGCCAGGGATTTAAGGTATATTTCAAAAGACCTTTATGAAAAAGGGGATAAATATGCTGAAGATTTTCAAAAAAAATTATTTGAATACTATGGTGTTCCGGTTATGGCCGGGGGGAGAAGAACTGCAGCCATAGTAGCCGCCCAATACTTCAGACAGCTTCCTGGAATTACAACTGTTTATGTTGCTTCCAGTGAATCCAGAAATCTTTTACGCATTGATGAAAAAGGGGTATCCAAATCCGTGCTGGTTAAACTGCCAGACAGTGAAATAAAAAAGATGGCGGAAAATGCAGGTATTACCCAAAATAGCTTTACTAAAAATTATGTTATTGCAAGGCGGCGAAAAAATTATATCTGTATTTTAAATGTAAAATATGATTATACCAGTCATGCATTGCCTTCAGAGGGCGGAAGACTCAGGGAGTTAAATTCTGATACAAATTGGCTGACAGTATCCCAGGAACATATTCTACCGAAACCATCTACATTAATATTTCCCCCAATTCCCTATAAAATGGTGTATTTATAATTTTTTAAGCAAGGCAATTTCATCACAATTGGGGAAACTGACACAACCAATACAATCTGACCAGACTTTGATGGGAAGTTCATTTTTATCAATGGTTGAAAATCCGAATTGTTCAAAAAAAGTGGGCCGGTAGGTGAGGGTGAAAAGATCTGTTATCTTAAAATAAAATGCTTCCTGGATGGTTCTTTCTGTGAGAGTAGAGCCGATTCCCTGGCCTGTGAAAGAGATATCCACTGCAAGGGATCGGATTTCTGCCAGATTTTCCCAGCAAAACTGCAAAGCACAGCATCCAACCACTTTTTTTTGTTTGGGATCTTCAAAAACCCAGAAGTCTCTTAAATGGTCGTATAGTTTGCTAAGCGGTCTTGCTAAAAGTTCTCCTCTAACATTGTAGAATTGGAGTAATGCATGGATGGTAGGGACATCATCAAGCAAGGCTTTTCTGATCATTTTAAGTCCTTTATTTTAATTAGTGCTTTTACAGTCATTGAAGTTTCTTCTTCCTTTATTTCTCCTGTATCAGGGTTCATGTATACCATTTTTGTACCATCCGGTATATCAAAATATTGATAAGATTTGCTGGAGAGAGCGTGTTTTATATAATTTATCCATATGGGTAGGGCCGCCTTTGCACCGGTCTCATATTTTCCAAGAGAGGTTGCATCATCATTGCCCACCCATACACCCACTGCAATATCCGGGCTGAATCCAATAAAGAGAGCATCTTTATAGTTATCACTTGTACCGGTTTTACCGGCAATATCCTTTTGAATGGCCAAAGCCTTTTTCCCTGTACCCTCAAGGATGACAGCTTTTAACATATCCGTTATAATGGCCGCATTCTGCCGGGACATAATGGATTTTTTTTGTGTTGAATGTTGATAGATTATCCTGGAGTCTGGGTCTGTTATTTTAATAATGGGAAATGGGGCAACTTTAATTCCCATATTGGCAAAAGGAATATACGATGCTGTCAGCTCAATCAGGCTGACTTCTGATGTTCCCAAGGCTAAAGAAAGGTTGGAATGAAGATCAGAAGAGATCCCTGCCTGTTTTGCAAAATCAATCACCTTGGCCGTGCCGATCATCTCCATCAGTCTCACAACGGGTGTGTTTTTTGATAGTGCCAGGGCCTTTCGAAATGTGGTCTCACCTATGAAAGTGTTTGAAAAATTATTTACCTGCCAGATTTTATGATCGTCCAGGCGATAGGATAAAGGGGCATCAAGCAGTTTGTCATTCTGTGAAAATCCCAGAATGATGGCAGTGGCATATACAAAGGGTTTAAAAGCGGAGCCGGGCTGCCGTTTGGCCTGAACAGCCCTGTTAAAAGAACTTTTATAAAAATTTTTGCCACCAACCATACTTAAAATACCCCCGGTTTTAATATCCAGGGCAATCAATGCGCATTGAGTCTTTGATGTGTTGATACCATTTTTTAACATCCGGATTTCAAGCTGTTGCATTTGTTTTAAAATAGAATTTTCTGCTGTCTGTTGAAAATCTAAATCAAGGGTTGTATAGATGTTGAGTCCTTGTGAATAGATGTTTTGTAACTCAAATTGTTCTTTTAAGCTGGTTTTAATATATTCGATAAAATAACCAGCCTGGTTTTGTTCTGCCTGTTGGGGCGATGGAGAAATTTTTATTGCTTTGGCCAACGTATATTCCATGCCGGTAATTATTTTTTCGCTCAGCATTTGCTTGAGGACAATATCTCGCCTTTTTTTTGCTAAATCTGGATTTTTTATGGGTGAATACACAGAGGGGGCTTTTGGCAGGCCTGCAATCAAGGCTGATTCTGCCAGGGTTAAGTCACTTACTGATTTTCCAAAATAAGTTTGCGAAGCCGCTTCAACACCATAGGCACCAGAGCCAAAATAAATCAGATTTAAATATAATTCCAGTATTTCATTTTTAGTATACCGTCTTTCAATCTGGAGGGTTAAAAAGGCTTCTTTAATTTTTCTGTCAATGGATTTTTCAGAAGATAAAAACAATGTTTTGGCCAGTTGCTGAGTTAATGTGCTTGCGCCTTGTTTAAAGCTTCTTGCCTTTATATCATGAAGGATTGCCCTTAAAATGGCTTTTAAATTGATGCCGGAATGATTGTAGAAATTTTTATCTTCTATGGTTATCAATGCAGAGATTAGAGTTTGTGGGATTTTTTCAATGGAGATGGGAAATCTTTTTTCAATATAAAATTTGGCAAGAATTTTATGATCAGATGAAAAAACCGTTGTGACTGATGAGGGTTTAAATTGCTTAAGCGAGTTTATTTGCGGTAAATCATGGATAAGGCTGAAAAAAATCCCTGCCAGTATCCCGGAAAAAATTCCGCCAAAGGCGATGAATACTAAATACCAGTGTCGTTTAATCATCATGGGGTCTAAAAATACTCGATCGTGTTTAGACGGTTTTGATCTTTGATCCGTTTATGAAGGCGCTCTGTCATATTTTGCGGACAATATCATTGGGAAGGCATTGAGCCTTAAACAATAGTATGGCAATGGTGTTTGGCTGGGCGTTATCAATGGAATGATGCTCCATATCATATAATTCAAGAATGTTTGCTTTTTGTGGGGGCCCTTTTGATGACAGGATTTCGATTGCATCACCCCGGCTGAGTTTGTTCCGAATACCGACCCTGTAATGGTTGTCTTCTGTACTCCCCATTATTTTTCCAATAAAACTGTGGATTTTCCCCTGGTGAATATTATCGTAATTGAGTTGCGGTTCATCGGTTTGATTAAAATAAAATCCTGTACAATATTCCCTGTGAAAAATTTGGTAAAGCTCAGCCAGCCAGGCTGGATTTGTTTTGTATGTATCTGGGTCGTCAACATAGGCATCAATCGCATTTCGATAAGTTTTAACCACAGAAGCAAGATAGTT
>Ga0164315_10003852_pt1 | contig 11667 bp, 8 predicted proteins | sample GuaBasSedimGuay6_FD_113737 | JGI IMG/M metagenome (GOLD analysis project Ga0164315, IMG submission 113737) | Subseafloor sediment microbial communities from Guaymas Basin, Gulf of California, Mexico - Guay6, Core 4569-2, 0-3 cm | ecosystem: Environmental > Aquatic > Marine > Hydrothermal vents >... | reverse complement strand
GGAGCGCTCGGCGGAGACGGTAATGCACCTGGATAGCACGATGCTCTCTCCAGCTATCGCACATCTCGGCAAGGAACTCTGCGACCTGCTTCCGCAGCAGCTCAGCAAGGTTCTGTTTTTGAATACCGGTGCCGAATCGAACGAGGCCGCCATTCGCCTGGCCAAACTCTACACAGGCTGCTTCGAAATTGTCGGGTTGACGGGGTCATGGCACGGCACCACTTATGGAGCGGCCTCAAGCACCTATGCGAGCGGGCGCAAAGGCTACGGTCCGACCATGCCGGGGGCCCTCGCAATTCCAGCCCCCAACTGCTACCGCTGTCCCATTGGACAATGTAAAACGCAATGTAATCTTGCCTGCCTGGACTTTAGCTTCGACTACCTCGAATCGGTTTCGGTTGGATCGACCGCGGCGGTGATAGTAGAGCCAATTCAGAGCGCGGGGGGTATCATCGTCCCGCCTGAGGGATATTTAAAAAGAATACGCGAGTGGTGCGATGAACGCTCGATACTGCTTATCTTCGACGAGGCCCAGACCGGGTTGGGCAGGGTCGGTGCTAACTTTGCCTTTGAGATCGAGCAGGTTGTTCCGGATATCCTTTCCCTGTCAAAAACACTCGGCGCCGGCGTTCCGCTTGCGGCAACGGTAACCAGTTCGGAGATTGCCGAAACCACCCGGGAAAGAGGCTTTTCGCATTTTACCTCGCATGCCTCTGATCCACTCACGGTCGAGGTTGGCCTGGCGGTAGTACGCACTTTGGTCACCGATCAACTCGCGGCCAGGGCAGACGACATTGGTTTGTATCTTATGTCTGGCCTGAAGAAGCTTCAGCAACGCCATGAGGCGATTGGCGACGTGAGGGGGCGAGGATTGCTAATCGGTGTCGAGATTGTCAGTGACCGCGAGACCCGAAACCCGGACAAAGAAGCGATGAGTAGAATAAGTAACCGCTGTTTTAAGCTCGGCCTGAACATCAACCGTGTTGGCGGCCCATTGTCGGTATGGCGTATCGCGCCGCCGCTAACCATATCAAAATCGGAAGTGGATCAGGCGCTCGAGATCATGGATGAGGCGTTTGCTTCGGCATAAAGAAAACCTAAGCGAAAGAATGGACTCAAGGGGTATGATCAAAATAGACTAAGGTTTTCGTTTGAGGTTTAGGCAGTGCATTCTTACCGGCAGTTGCAGAAATTCTTGTTGCTTTGTTTCTTCATTTTTCTTTTCTCGGGGAACTCAGGAGCAGCCGAGTCCGTACCGGAACGGTTCCTACCGATTGATGGAGAGATTGCCGAAGATGGAGCCCTCGTTGAGATTAACTGGTCTAAGGCTTCCGGGTCGAGTATTGGCCGTGTCAGTATTCAACGACGAATTTTAGGTCAAACGGGTAAAGAGTCATGGCAAAGCATTGCATCGCTCAAAAGTTTTGCCAGGGTCTATCTGGATAAGGAAGTTCGACCAGGTGTCGCTTATGAGTATCGAGTCTCTCGCCCCAGCAAGGAGCAGATTGAAACGGGATATTGGGCAACGGGGCTGGATCTGCCGGCCGAAGAGAATCGAGGGGTGGCTCTCGTGGTCGTGGACGAAACCCTGGCCGGAAATCTGGCCCTTCACCTCGACCGTTTCATGCTGGATTTGATCGGGGATGGCTGGACGGTTATTCGTCACGATGTGCCGCGGGGTGACGACAAAGATTTAGTAGCAAATCTTGAGGGCGCCCGAAAATTGCGGGCCTGGATTCAAGGTCGCTATAATTCTGCCCCCCTGGCCCCGCATGCTTTGATCCTGATTGGCCATATCCCGGTCGTCAAAAGCGGTCAGTCGAATCCTGACGGGCACGAATATCGCCCCCTGGAAACAGATCTATTCTACGCCGATATGGACGGCGTCTGGCGTGACCATGTTAAGGGAACCGTGCGGCATAATGCTATCCCGGGCGATCATATTGAAATGCAGGTCGGTCGAATTGATTTTTCCAATTTAGATGCGGCGCTCGGGGGTGAAATATCTTTGTTAAAAAAATATTTTGACAAGAACCATCACTGGCGGCACGGACGCCTGGGGGATTTGCGGCAGGCATACGGCGGCAATAGTTTTCTGTCAGTGGAAACCAATGCGCTGCGCAATATCGTTGGGCCCAAACAACTCATGACAGGTGGCCACCATGACGTCGGTACGCAGCAGCCGTGGTTGTTTGGTGTGGACTTCGGAAGCTGGAAATATTCAGACTACACAACGCCAAATCCGATTAAGACCGTTTTCTCGATAAACTTCGGTAGCGGCAAACTTGAATTTTCGCGAAGGAACAATCCCATGACAGCCATGCTGGCGCAGCAGTGGTACGGCCTGGCTACGGGATGGGGGGGTCGACCTGCATGGCAGTTGCACCACATGGCTCTGGGCAAATCCATTGGTTACAGTCATTTGCGCACGGTCAATAACGGGATTAGTTCAAAAGGGCGCGCGGGGACTTTAGAATATACCCCAACCGGGAATTACACGTGGGTGAACCCGGTCTGGGTCAACCTGCTGGGTGATCCGACAATACATCCCTTTCCATTGGAGCCGGTTAAAAATTTACGAGCTGAAAGTTTGGAAGGCAGCGTCCAACTTAATTGGGCCGAGGCAGATACCGAAGCGGGGGCGCAGTACCGTATCTATCGCGCGTTAGATCGATTTGGGCCTTATCAGGCTTTAAACCCTGAAGAGTTGCACACCGGGCATCAGTATGTTGACCTAAATCCGGTTCCCGGCGCATGGTATATGGTCCGGGCTCATTCCATAAAAGAAGTCTACGCAGGTTCCTTCTATACCTTCTCACAAGGTACATTCGCGATAGTGGATAACCTGCCGCCGAGGGCCACGGATCAATTGATTTCAACGCCGATGGGGCAAAAAGTAATGATCAGTTTAGTCGGAAAAAACTCTGATTCAGACAATGACCTGATAACGGCATTTATCAAAGGCCCAGAAGGTGGCCGCCTGGTCCAAACGAGCGGTGGCTGGTCTTTTTCCCCTGACCCAGGATTTACAGGTCGTGTGGATGTCCCCTTTACCGTCTTTGATGGAATCGCGTCAGATGATGGGCTGGTCAGTATTGACGTCATAGAACCATGATGTGGTTAGGATAATTCGAATATTCAGAGATAAATGTTTTTGGGGTGTCCCAATTGATTCATGAATTAATCAGAGACTCCCTGGGCGGTTTGCTTTCTTTTGGCGCGTATGTATTCTCGCAGGGCGGCTTGCGATTCTTTACTGCCATCGTGAAATGTGCCGAATAGTTTGTCGAGTCCTACCACACCAGTCCCGTAGTTACACTCAAAAAACTTGTGGTGCAGGTAGTGAAAGTGGCCGCCAAAATCGAATTTTTCCTTACCACCTATTGTCAGTTTTTCATAGCCGAGATGGCCCGTCAGGGGATAGATGGCGGCAACATGGATCTGAAAAAGTGCGTTCACGGGATGGAGTGCTAGTAACCACTGCACAACAACCGTGGAAAAATAAAGTATGTGCTCTACCAGGTGCATGTCGAGGCCTGACCAGGGCCCAACAACCACATTACGGTGATGTAAAGCGTGTACGGATTTGTAAAGCGATTTTGTGTGGAGAAGACGGTGTACGAAATAAAAAACGATAGAATGAATCATTGGCGTAAGCAAAAGAAGTAAGCCAAACCAGCACCAGAACAAGACTGGATTTGTACCCAGATCGATAAAACCGAGGTAACCATTAGCAAAGGCCCAATAGGTGATAGTTTCGTAGACCGTGATAATCGGCACACCGATGGCCAGGGTATGGAACATGTTGTCAAGTACCTGACTCTTAAACAGAAAACGACTGCTGTCGGTAGCAAGCGGCTGTTTTGTGAACTTCGAGACGTTTCCCTGTAGTTTGTAAACATAGAAGTAGAGATGCGCACCACCATACAAGATAAGAATTAGAGCAAAATTTCGCGCGAACAGAAGGGCGACCCACCAGGCCTCGAAGGACTTCATAGTGCTTAGATCTGGGGTGAGGAAGAACCAGATTATCAGTGTAATACCTAAAATCAGTAAATTTTCAGGCCAGAGGAACCCTGGGAATCCGAACAGCCACTTGAACACCTTAACTGGTCGCGGGGGCCAGAAATTAATCGGAGCCAGGGTAGCAGGTTCTGGACTCCATTCTTTCTCCGCACTTTTATTTCGGGGGTTTGTATCAGGCATTTTTGTATTCTTACTTGCTTATTGTGGTTGGGCTTCGAGGGCCTTTTCCCGCGCCTGGCGCGATTTCTCGAGGCCCTGGTAGGTCACGTAATACTTGTAAACATTACGTACGTAGGAAGCCGGTTCGCCGCTCACCACCCTGTACATGCCAATCTCGACATTGCCGAACCAGCGGTTGGGGTCGAAGCCCATTTTTTTTGCGTGCCTGCGCGCTCGTTTCATATTGCCTGGTCCGGCATTGTATGCAGCGAACGAGAACAGCACCCGGTCGAGTGGAGAAATTGTCTCATTTGTGTAGTAGGTTTGCCGCAGCCAGTTCAGGTATTTCACCCCGGCATGGACATTGTTGTCCAGTTTCGAAATATCGGGGATGCCGACTGACTTGTCCGCCGCGGTGCTGGGCAGTATTTGCATGACGCCCACCGCGCCCGCCGAACTCCGCTTGCTCTGGTCGAAGCGTGATTCCTGGTAAGCCTGGGCGGCAATGACCAGCCAGTCGAATTCATACTGGCCGGCGTATCGTTTGATGATTTCGATGGTTTCCTCGTACCGCTTGCGGTCCTTGCCGGACAGCGCGTTGTTAAGCCATTGGGTGTTTCCGAGGTAACGTTTCAGCAAAATGTTGCCAAGCAGACTACCTTTTTTAACCGTCTTGCCGAACGCGGTGACCGATTTCATCAAGCCAGGACTGTTCTTGCGAATGGCCCAGGCAATCTGGTTGCCGGAATGCACCGACAAATCACGGTGAACCTTAATCTTGTCGAATACCTGTTCCCAGAAGTTTGCCTTGTGACTGTCGACGACGATAGCTTTGATTACTCCGGCATTGAGCATGTCCAGCAGATCGTAGTCCTCAAGATTTTCGTCTGCCTCGGTGACAGGGATTGGCTTTTTGCCCTGTGTCTTGCGCTCTGCATTCAGTGCCTGCAAATGCTCGAAATAGCTGCTGGACCGGCGCACATAGAGCCCCGTTTTGACCAGGTCGTCGAACGAGCCGATAGTTTTCGCGGCGGGGCCGGTTATTACGAACTCTTCGACGTTCGGGTGCAGCGGAGGGCTGAAATCGACCAGCTTCTGCCGGGCGGGCGTGATCGTGAGGTTACCCATGGCGACATCACCGCGACCGTTGATCAGACCAGGTATCAGCTCATCGCGCGCGACCGGAATCACGACGATGGTGGGGGAGCGTACACGCCCGATCTCCTCTGCGAGGTGGTCCTCGAACATTTTGGCCAACTCGGCGACCATGCCCTTTTGCCTGTCGCCGTCAAAACTGAAGAAGAGGGGGTTGTGGACGGTCAGGATGCGGAGGAATCCGCGCTTGGTAATACCATCGAGATCTCCGCTCCAGGGCTCGTTTGCGTGCTCCATTATCTCGTCCTGCTGGTCGGACGCAGCCAGAACAGGCCCGCCCGTGAACAGGACCGGGAGTATGGCAAGTAAACCAATGACAGGTGAAAGGAAGCGCATTTGAAAGAAGCATCGCAAGAGCAAGCGAGCTAGTCAAGAGAAGGATTAAACGGTCAGCACGCGGATAAGGTCGGTGCCGCCGGCCTGATGCAAGGCGCCCGCGGTCACTACAATAACATCCCCTGCTTCGATATAGCCGAGCTCCATAGCCCGACTTACGGCGAATTTTAGCTTGGCGTTATCGTCACTATCCCCCTCGTAGAGTAACGGTATTACGCCCCAGTTCATCGACAGGCGACGCGCCACCAGCTGGGAATAGGTTACCGCCAGGATTGGACAGTAGGGGCGATTTTTGGAAATCAACCGGGATGTAAAGCCGGTTTCGGTGAGACTGAAGATGGCAGTGGCTTTCAGCTTTTCTGCCATGTTTACCGCCGACTGGCTGACGACTTCGGGAATGATATTAATCGGGTCCATGCGAGTTTTCTGCAGATAGCCATACTCGGCCAACGATGCCTCTGCCCGTTGCGCCAGAACAGACATGGTGCGTACCGTCTGTACCGGGTATTTACCTATCGCTGTCTCGCCCGAGAGCATCACCGCCGAGGTACCGTCGAGGATAGCGTTGGCCACGTCGCTGGCCTCGGCGCGGGTGGGTTTGGGATTACGCTCCATCGAAGCGAGCATCTCTGTAGCGGTAATCACCGGCTTGCCGTTCATTACCGTGGTACGGATGATTTTTTTCTGGAATCCCGGCACCTCCGCCAACGGTAATTCAACACCGAGATCGCCACGTGCCACCATTACCCCGTCTGCTGCCTTGACGATTTCCTCCAGGTGCTCGATGCCAGCTTTATTTTCGATCTTGGCGATGATCGGTGTACGCCGGTCAGTCTCCAGAAAGATATCCCGGATACGGTGGATATCATCCGCACTTTGTACGAAAGATGCCGCCAGGTAGTCCACATCATTGTCGGCGGCGAAGGTGATTTCGCGTACGATGTCATCCCTGTATTCAGGGCTCACCGCACTGATCGCCAGCTCAGTATCAGGCAGGTTGACGCTCTTGTTCTCCGTCAATACGCCGCCATGGATGATCTTGCAGATAACGTCATTATTTGAAACCGAAGTGACTTCCAGCTCGATGGCACCGTCATCCAGCAGGATCGGAGTGCCCGGCCCCACCTCCCTGGGCAGGTTTTTGTAGGTTACGGAAACACCCTGCTGGTTACCGATGCGCCCGTCCGTGTACAGGGTGAAATCCTCACTGGGCACCAGTTCCACCGAGTTACCAGCTAGTTTGCCGCTGCGAATCTCGATACCCCGGGTGTCCACCATAATGGCCATCGGCACGTCCATCTCAATGGCAATGTCACGGATCCGATCCAGGCGGGCCTGGTGCTCCTCGTAGGTACCATGGGATAGATTCAGGCGGGCTACATTCATTCCCGCGATGATCATCTCCTTCAGTATTTCCGGCGAATCACTAGCGGGGCCGATGGTAGCAATGATCTTGGTTTTACGCAGGCTGTTCAGTTTGTTCATTGAGTAATGTATCAGGGTGGTACTCCCATCGGGAGGTACAGATTGGCTCGTTAAGCTGTTTCATCATATATTTTCAATGACTAAGGTAACTGGATAGCTGTTCCACGGCAACACTATATTTCCAGTTGAAGCATTGCCTGACTTTTATGCAACTAAGCACAGTGTTACTAAATGTCCCTGGAAGGGTCGGGAGTTGCCGTATTTACCCGACACCAGGATTGCAGTCGCAATTCTCTGGTGTATTAGGTACGAGAATGCTGACTTTTCGGATATGCTTATGCTATGGCTGAAAACTTCGCTAATCATAAGCTTACGGCTATCTTGTATGCCGACGTCGCGGGATACAGTCGACTAACGAGCCAGGATGAAATGGGCACCCATAAACGCGTCATGACGATACTCGATTACGCCAGCGAAGCGATAAGGGAAGGCCGGGGCACCGTATTGCGTTATGCCGGTGATGCAATTCTAGCTGAATTTTCGAGCGTACTTAGAATGGCCCAGACAGCCGTCGAAATTCAAAGGGAACTGGAAAACAGGAACTCTGAATTTTCGCTTGAGAATAAGGTTCAGATTCGAATTGGATTGAATATTGGTGAGGTCTTACAGGACCGCGGTGAAATTTTCGGCGATGGCGTTAACCTTGCGGCGAGACTGGAGGCCGCGGCACAGCCAGGAGGTATTTGTATTTCTGCCGCGGTATATGAGCAGCTCAAGGGTAAACTGGAAGTGACGTTTGTTGACGGCGGCAACCAGACTTTCAAAAATATGGCCACTCCAGTCAAGGTTTATTTCTGGGCACCAGGAGCCGCGCAGGATGAAGGCTTTTACGACCCGATACTACCTTCAAAATCTTCAATTGCGATTCTTGCTTTTGAAAACATGAGCAATGACCCGGAGCAGAATTTCTTTGCTGAAGGGATTAGCGAAGACATCATTACCGAGCTTTCCAGGTTCCGGTCATTTTTTGTCATCGCCCGAAACTCCTCCTTTGCTTTTAAGGCCCAGTCAAGCGATGTGAAGGAGATAGGCAGAAAGCTCGGAGTTCGATACATAGTGGAAGGTAGCGTTCGCAGGGCGGGGGACCGGGTACGGATCACCGCCCAGCTAATAGACGCTATAGAAGACAAGCACTTATGGGCTGATCGATACGACCGGGAACTGGAAGATATTTTCGCGGTTCAAGATGAAGTAACCCAGGCTATTGTCACCACTATCGAACCCCGGCTTATTAGTACCGAACGTCAACTCGCACGCCGCAAGCCAACAGAAAATTTAAACGCATGGGAATCTTATCAACGCGGCCTGTGGCACATTTATCAATATAAAACCGAGGACACAGTCGCCGCCAGCAGGGAGCATTTTATCGGAGGTCTCGCGAAAGCGGGTGTACCCGATTGAGATTTATTATGTTTAGATGGCTAACCCTGTCCGTCTCTATACTGCTCGCCGGCGTAACCCGCGCACACGGTGAGAACCCCGACAGGCTCTTTCAGTTTACTTTTTTCAAGGTGTTGAAATGAAATACCAGATTGATGTGATGCGCGCTGTCGTTATTATGCTATTCACCCTTGCATCAGGCTTTTCACAGTTTTCCTACGCGGAAAGCCAAACAGCCGAGCCTACGTTAAAGCAGGTCATTGAAGAACCAGATAAAATAAAGGCCACTAAGGAAGGGGATGAAAAAAGCACGGTCCCATCAAAACCCTTAGGCCCCATTGATAAACTGGACCGCGGTGTGCCGCGTTCTTCAGCCGAGGGTTATCTCAGTGCAGTAAAAGCCAAAGACTTCGAGAAGGCGGCAGAGTTTCTCGACCTACGTAATCTGCCGAGAGGTTATAGTCAGAGCGATGGCCCCGACCTGGCGCGTCAATTAAAAGTGATATTAGACCGCGCCTTGTGGGTGGAGATGGATAATCTAAGTACTGATCCGAAAGGCCACGGTGATGATGGCCTGCCATCCTATCGAGATTTTATTGGGCGAATAGAACTTGACGATAGTAGCCTGGATATTTTATTGCAACGCGTGCCGCGTGGTGATGGTGTTTATATCTGGAAGTTCTCCTCAGCAACGGTTCGTGATATCCCGCAATTATATAAGGAATATGGTTATGGCGAATTGGGCGAAAAGCTATATCGCAGTCTGCCAAAATTTGATTTCCTGACGTTACAGTCATGGCAATGGGTAATCTTGCTCATGCTTGTTATTGGGGCCTATGGAATTGTATTTGTGCCGTCATATCTTCTGGGCTGGTATTTTCGTCGTAAAGGGACCGACCTCGCGCAACTCTGGGCACTATTTTTCACTGGGCCTGTGCGTTGGCTAGCAATCGTGATAATCGTGAATGTGTGGATCGACATTCTTCGTCCGTCGCTGGAGACGCGCGCCTTGATACGAGCAGGCACCCTTCAGACGATTATTGTTGCCTGGTTATTTTTTCGGGTTGTTGACATCATCCTTGGCTATTGGAACAACAAGCTAATCCGCAATGATCGCGAGCATGCCATTGTGTTGTTACGTCCCGCCGCCACTGCAATCAAGATCATCATTGTAATGGTTGCATCACTGGTCTGGCTGGATAATATCGGTTACAAGGTTTCAACCTTATTGGCCGGGCTTGGGATAGGCGGTTTGGCGGTTGCGCTGGCGGCTCAAAAATCTATCGAGAATCTGATTGGCGCTGCCACTCTTTATACGGCGGCGCCTGTTCGTGTAGGCGATTTTTGCCGCTTTGGTGACAAACTCGGTACGGTAGAGGAAATCGGTTTGCGTTCCACACGGCTCCGGACACTGGAGCGAACCGTGGTATCGGTGCCCAACGCCGAATTCGCATCTATGCAACTGGAGAATTTTGCCGATCGGGAAAAGATTCGTTTCAGTCCGAAACTGCACTTACGGTATGGGACGAAACCCGAGCAGATAAGGCAAATCATTATCGAGATAGAAAATTTGCTCAATGAGCATCCCCAGGTTGATGAGGCGCCAAACACCGCGCGATTTGTAGGATTCGGAACCTATTCACTCGAAATCAACATTCTGGCATTCGTGATGACGACAGATTATCAGGAGTTTCTACAAATCACCGAGCAGTTAAACATGCGGATATTGGAAATTATTGAGGCATCTGGTGCCGAGTTGGCCACCCCGGCTCAGGGGTTGTTCAAGGAGTAAACAGCTTTGTATTATCAGCAACTTGAAGAGTCATCCGAAGCGGCATGATTCAAACAAATGAGCCACCGGTTTTGCCGGCGCGATTCAGTTTGTATCAAGGGACAGGTATGGTTATTTGAAGAACCGACAGGAGAACTAGATGAAAGCACTCACAGTGATAACGGTAACATTCATTCTAAGCCTGGCTCTCGCGGGACAGGTTAACGCCAGAAACTTTCAGATGTTTGCCCTGGATTACGAGGGCTGCTATGACCGGACCAGGGATAGAAGCACTTTCGTTGTTGACTCCCACCTTCATTTCCAGCCCTTTGGCGGGCCGGCGATTGGCTTCGATAAACTGCTGGATATGGTGCTTGACGAAGAAGTTTATTTTGTAAACGCCTACGGCATAGGGCAAAAGCTGCCATCGAAATCTAGCTGTACCTATTACCTCGACTGCCCCGGCACACCGTTAACCCCCAGCATTACTAACGATATTGTCAATGCTTCCAATATCGCCAAACGCCTGCCCAACAACCTGCCCGAGGATATTCACATTACGCTGTCCATGTCCTTTACCAACCTGCATGAGCCACAAACCGTTGTGCCGCAAATGAAGTTACTGGATAAAGAATTTCCCGGTATGTTTACCTGGATGGGCGAAATCAATGTCGCCAAGCAGGCAATATTTCCCAATGGACACTATGCCGTACCCAAAGAGGACATAGCGAGCTGGAAAGACTTTATGGCAGTCACCGAGGCGCGTAATATTCCCGTCTCCCTGCACAGTGACCTGGGTAACAACAAAAACCCGACCAGGTACCTCGGCCTGATGGAGGAAGTACTGGCTTTATACCCGGGTAATATTATTGTCTGGCACCATATGGGACTATCAGCGGAGTTGAGTAGCATCAACGCCAGGCAACATATCAAAATTCTGAAACGCCTGCTTGACGAGCATCCCAATCTCTACATCGATATTACATGGCGGGTATTATACGACAATGTTTTTTCCGATGAGAAAAAGCGCCCGCAGTACGTTAAGTTTCTGAATGCCTATTCAAGTAGATTCCTGCCGGGCACTGACTTTGTCGCTTCAGTGAACAAACCCGATGAGCGCTACGGTGAGGAGGTTGAGGTCAATAGCGACATCCTCAAAGACCTTGACGACACCGCATTCCGCAATATCGCCCTCGGCCAAAACTATTTTAATCTTCTCGCGCTTCCCTACAAAGCACCCGCCGTCTGCGGCATGGAATAGGGAATATGGCAGTCAGGTCTTGTTATTTGCTACCCAGTGCCTTTGGAAAAGCAAATAACAAGCTCCGTTTTTGCCTTTTCAAATGGTTCTGTTT
>Ga0164315_10003851_pt1 | contig 11667 bp, 10 predicted proteins | sample GuaBasSedimGuay6_FD_113737 | JGI IMG/M metagenome (GOLD analysis project Ga0164315, IMG submission 113737) | Subseafloor sediment microbial communities from Guaymas Basin, Gulf of California, Mexico - Guay6, Core 4569-2, 0-3 cm | ecosystem: Environmental > Aquatic > Marine > Hydrothermal vents... | reverse complement strand
TGTGCGCGACAAGCCGGGACTTTGAGCGCATGTCGTCCAAAAGTGCTGCCATTGGTAAAGGTGCAAAGTAAACGGGGTTATTTTAATGAACACCCCACAGCATTGATGACAGCAGCGCCCAACATGCGTTGCTTAGTGCCTACATCCGGCAATACGATCCTTTCCAATAGTTCTATGAATCAGGCACACCAATCGATGCGCTGGCAAAACTCATAGATATAAATTATATTGATAGCATCAGCCTTGACCAAAATTATTGATGGTAGGGATCGTTGCCTTGACTTAATCCCCAAATTTCACGAGTTAAAATCCTTGAGTCTTATGGTGATGATAACCAATCAATGCACTTAAGTTAAAAGGGATAAAAGTTTTTATTCTATAGATATTCAGATAATTATTTAGTCCCCTTTAGGGGACTTTCGCTTTCAGACAAACGCAGTAACGAGCGGAGCGAGATAACTGCTTTAGCTGTTGGCTGTTTTGAAATTATTTACCTGAAAATCTATAGGATACCTGCAACATTCCGAAAAAATATTCATAATGCGCAGTTTAATCAGTTTAGGCATCCTCATATTATTTTTCAATAAAATCATTGATTTATTGAAATATATTTACCACCCCGTTGCGCCCTTGTTTTCCCGCCTAAGTGCGGTTATCCATCGTTACCATCCTTGCCGCTTGTGTCTGCGCTGCTGTGTGCATTTGCGAAAATCTTGGCACTCTTGGCAAGCGCGTTTGCTTCGATGGCTTCCTTTTTGGCGAAGGCTCGCCATTAATATGGTTGTTGGGTTACTCATTTTGCTGTTTTTACAGTTTGTAGTGCCTGAGAGTCGTTTTATGCACGAAGCGGAGGATTTGGGCATTGATTGGGTGATGAAAATGCGTCGTGACACGGCCCCGGTTAAAGAGGCGCCCCCGTTTGTGTTGCTGGATATTGACGAAGAGACTTATCAAACGTGGCAAGAACCTTTTTTAACGCCCCGTGATAAGTTGTTAAAATTGCTTGAATTTGCGGTAGACGGACAACCTCAAATGATTATTGTGGATATCGATTTAAGTTATCCTTCTAATCATCCAAACAAAGAATCTTTGCTTAAACATGATCAATATTTATATGACTTTTTTGCTCAGTATGAGGCTAACTACTGTTTTAAAACAAGGTGTCCACATATCTTATTAGCACGTAGTTTTAAGCCGCCCCAATCTAAGGATAATTATTTTGAACAACGCTTATCTTTTTTAGAGGCCGCCGTCAAAAATTCTCAACACATTCACTGGGCCTCCACGTTGTTTGATTTAGAACGAGACAATGTACTACGACGCTGGCGTTTGTGGGAAATCACTTGTACCAAAAATCAACCGGCCGTTATTCCGTCAATACAATTACTGGCGGTGGCTTTGGTCAAAAATCCAACGGCGGGCACTCTCCAAATCACATCAAAAATCAACGAGATAAAACCCACCGATTGTAGGAAGGCAAACACGATGACATCGACGGGGCATTTTTTACTGGGTGATTTAAAAATACACTTTTCTCCCACTCGTCTACATCGGCGCATTGTTTACAATATTTCTGGGGATGATGTAATTTCTCGAAAGGGTGTAAGACGTCCCAACATTTCTTGGAAAGGCAAAGAGTATTCTATTCTTTCTATTCGAGAAGTCCATAAAATAACTGATAATAATCAACCGATAGATAACGAGTTTTTACAGGGCAGTATTACTGTTATTGGTGGCAGCTATATGAACAGCCGCGATATTTACGCCACCCCTATTGGGCGAATGCCAGGAACAATGGTCATCATTAACGCGATTCATTCCCTGTTACAATACGGTGAGTTAAAAACACTCTCCTTATCGGAGATGCTATTGATACAAACGGCTTTTATTTTGGTGATAAGTTTGGTGTTTGCTTACTTTAAAAACGTCTTCTTTGGAAACGTGATATCGGTTGTTCTGATTATTATTTTGATGGTTCCATTCAGTTTGTGGCTATTTGAATATGGGGTATGGCTCAATTTTGCTATTACCTTGCTTATATTGGAACTGTTCCAAAAGGCTATTGAGGCAACTCCAAAAAATTAATAGACCACCAATGGGGCAACTAACTGCAAGGGATTGCCCCTATATGCCGATTGGATGGGCAATCGCACTTGAACCCATTTTCTTGATAATTGAAGGGTAGCAAACTGGTATATTATTTGGGAGTTGCCTGATAAGAGAACAATTAGTTAATCAGATTCGTTCTCAACGGGCAAATCAGAGAATTTGACAAAAAGAGTGAGTGCCTGAACGAAAAGTGGTTTTAGAAATCAACTGAGTCCAAGTGATATAACGAAATATCAGGATTGATAGGATTATAGGATTTACCTGATTTATTCAAAAACGTTAACGAATAAAAAATATGCCAAGAAGAATTACTTGATAAATGGAATGAACTCAACGGTTAAAACGCCGATAATAACTATCGACTTCACTTAACGATGGAGGAGGCATTTGAGTTATATTTAACCTCTTTGCTCAATAGCCGCGACGTTTTTTGGCGTTTGAAAGCGTTCCGTTATTTTCGGCAGGTTGCCATTGATCCATTAGGCGGATTGTATTGCCCAGAAGGTGAAGATATTTCCCCAACCAAAATATTGGATTATATTGAACAGAATTAAAAGAAGCTTGAGTACAACGAATTGGCGAAATCAACGAATAAACTCACTCAATATCATGGAATCCAAAGGATTAATTCGGTTATGAATTTATTTATTAATTCGTTGTACTCTCATCCTGAAAATGCTCAAATTCTGCAAATCCTGATTCAGACTAAAAAAGAAACAATTGACTTAATTTCTCACTGGAGGATTCATAATGGCACAAGAAATCACGCTGACGCGTGATCTCGATTTGACATCAGCGCAACAACAAATTCAATCCCTTAAAATGGTTAATTCTGATCCCGTTTTATGTTACACCGCTCTCGGTGCGATGGTATCGAAGCAATATGATATTGCACAAACTCATGCCCAGTTTAAAATGGCGCTTCAAGCGGACTTAAGTTCGTGTCGGATTGCTCAATTATATGCGACAGCGTTAAACAACATTAGTTTGCCTTTTGAAGCGAGCGATTTATTACTTAAATATCATACACGCTATCCAACTGAACTCAGTTTATTAACGGACACCATAGAATCTTGTGTGAATACCGGCAGGGCTTTTCGTGGAGAAGCATTACTCGCGCATTGGCATAAACTGACTGAGATGCAAAATCCTTATGAAACGACAATTAAACAATGGGCTTTAATCTATCGTCGTCAGTCTTTGATGGAATCCGAGGTACAACCCTTGCTTGAAAGCGCTTTGTCTTTAGTCCATCAGTCTTTAATCAGGCAACGTCAAAATTTTTTAATTTCTGCGGATTACGCCAATTATGATGGTGCACCTTACCTGTCTTACACGATTTATATTGACGAGACGGTTGATGATTTATTAGAACTGGAAGAACAACATAACCATTTATTGTCATCTGGAAATTTTAAAGAGAATTTGCTAGACAATATTATCATCACCTTTGAACACTTAGTAATGGCAGAAAAGGCAACCGTAACGCCGGAGTCAATGCGACATGGTTAATTACCAAGATTTTATAAAATCTGCTGTAGTACAACGACAGACGAAATCAACGAATAGTACAACGAATTTAGATAGAAATTAACGAATGCTTTTCAATAGATTGTAACTATTTTCACCGTCAATATTGTCAAGTTCATTCTGCTAATAAATTCTGTTAATTAAATTGAAAACAGTATGGGATGGACTCAGCTTTGAACAAAAATGAACAATAATCAAAAGGCAACATCGGTTATCTCTGAAGATAATCACCCCTCACAAGATTATATTTTTATAATATTATTGCCCTTAGTCCCTTTAACTAAGGCGATAAAACAGATAAATGTTGAAAAAGAAACAGCCAGAAAAAATGCGAAAAAAATCAACCAGACTGCAATACCTGATGCCGTTGTACCAAGTGCCAACTTAAAAGGTGCTAAAAAAAGGAAGGTTGAGAATTTCCTTTATGATATTTTAAAAAACCATCTGGGGTTAGTAGAGGGACAACCGGTATTTCCTACCTCGCGGGTGTGGATGCGAATTTTCTATTTTAATTATGAACCGATTAAAGCTAGGGATATACATAACATTATTAAACCCACTTTAGATGCGCTACAAGGTTTCGTTTATGCGGATGATAAAGACATTTTATATTTAGAGGTTATCCGTTTAGATATGGATGAACTGGGAATATCTTTTAATGTGAGTGTTGATCCTGATTCTGATATAAACGATATTGATAAAATAGAAACAGAAACGTGTTTTATTATTGAGGCTGGCATTCTTGAAAAAGAGTCAATACGCCCTGCCACCTGTTGTTAACTTAACTTGGTGAAAGAGTTAATGGTACTTTACAATAGAAAATTTCCAAGTCTTAGAAACCAAGGTTTTTGAGTTTTTTTGGGGAACTCTGTCAAGTGCCATTAGTGAAGGAGTAATGTGTTATGCAAAATGGTGAATTTGAAAGTTATTTTACCAAAGCACTCTATGACGCAAAGGTTGAAGAACTTTCTGACAAATACAAAACCCAGAATTTTTCGGTCCAAAAAAATGTGCGTGTTAATGGTGTCAAATTTGATCTGATTGCTGAAAGGGATAATAGTGTTATTGCTTTTGAGGTTCATACCGTACCAGTTAGCATCACTACCAACAAGCGAACAACGAAACGCCATGAAATAGCCAAATCTTTGGGGTATAAATTTCGTATTGTTATGGTTGCACAACCCAAAAGAATTGATGTAAAAATAGCTTGGCTTAAAGACGTGTTGCTTGAACATTTTATTTCTAAACAACAACACCTTATTGACAAATTCGCCGCAGATGCTGATTATGAAGAAATTGACGAGATAGTTTTTCATTCTATTCACCTCTCAGTACACACGGCTCAAGTGAATATAAGTGGCAACATTGTAGTCAGTTTTCAGTATGGCTCAAAGGAAGCGGTTGAACAAGGCGATGGTTTGTTAATGGATGATACTGTGATATTTGATGCCGACTTATTGTTAAACCTGAATGATCATCGCATTGAAAGTGCAAAGATAACTCTAGATGATCGTTATTGGTACAATCCGGATTATTATCAGTAACGTATCAAGGCAAAACCCTCAGAGGTTTGCCAAACCTCTGAGGTTTAACAGATGTGGGTATATTATTTATTGTGATTGTGAATTCCCTTATCAGGGTCGCTTTCTCTTCTTATGACTGATAATCTACTAAAGTTACTTGACAACTATTTTGTTCAAACCGTGCCTGAAGAAGAGATTGCACAACAACGGGCCTCATTCAACGCGCTACTCCAAAGTTTAGGAACCGCGTCGTTTGACGAAATCGAAGCTGTGATGGCAGAGAGAGAAGTCGTTGAACCCCGGGCTAAATCCTGAAGCCGTTAAGCGTTTACAAAAACGTCTTGCTAATAAATCGGCAACGACTATGACTCAATCCGTTATTTAGTTAGTACACATCAAACTTTGAACCTGATTATACTGATTAAAAGAGGCCAACAAGATTACCTAAGTTATACATACAAAAACAATCCGGTCTATCCTTCAATCTGTTTAATCAGGTTCCAAACTTAAAAGGAGAACAATATGAACATACTTAAAACGATGATTTTGGCGTTAATGCTGGTTATTTTTTCTGTGTCGGGGTTGCGGGCAATAGAACTTCCCTCCAATGATGCCGATAACGCTACCTTATTGCAGTATGCCTTGCAACTACGAGAAACCAAGCCAGAATTGTTTGTAGGGGCGCAAGGTGTTTTGATTTTAGGAGTCGTTCCAAATTCGCAAGCTGCGAAAAAGGGTTTGCAACGAGGTGATATTGTTATTGCCTATAACGGACAACAAATGAAATCCACCGAACAACTTAGCACTATACAAGCCAATGCTGCTAAACAACAGGTAGAATTGCAATTTATTCGCACTGAAATTGTGCAAACGGTGATATTGCAAGGGGGAAGGATTGGTATTGATCTAAAAAATATAGACATATTACTTCATCAGCTAGATCGCTTAAATAAAGAAGCTGCACAAGCCTACAATGCGACTGGTTATTCTACCGCTTTAGAAATTTGGCTAATGGCTTTGGAAAAGGCGCGTACACTTGGTGATGAACATTATGTCAGAATGTTTCTTAATAACATTGGTGTGGCATATCGAGGTTTGGGACAATACCAAAAAGCTTTGGATTATTTTCAGCAAGCTTTGACTATTGCTAGAAAGAGCATAGACAAAAATGGGGAAGAACAGGCCCTAGGCAACATTGGTGTAGTGTACCTGAATTTAGGCCAATACCAACAAGCCTTATCTTCTTACCAAGAAGCTCAGATTATTGCCATAGAAATCGGAGATGAAAAGGGGAAAGGAGATAATCTGAGCCGCATCGGCATAGTGTATGCTAATTTAGGCCAATATCAAGAAGCCTTGGGCTATTTCCAACAAGCTTTGGATATCCACAAAAAACTTATAGACCAAAGGGAGGTAGGGAATGATCTGGGCAACATCGGTATGGCTTACAAGGAACTAAACCAATATCAAGAAGCCTTGAAATATTTCTGGCAAGCTTGGGTTATTCATAAAATACTCGGAGACAAAATAGGTGAAGGAAATGATCTTAACAACATTGGCTTGGTGTATAGTGACTTAGGGCAATACCAAAGAGCCTTAGACTGTTGTTACCAGCCAGCTTTGGCTATTTACAAAGCATTCGAATACAAAAAGGGAGAAGGGAGTGTTCTGAGCAATATCGGTTTGGTTTACAAGAATTTAAGTCAATACCAAAAAGCCTTAGTTTATCACCAGCAAGCCTTGAAAATTAGAAAAAAAATCGGGGATAAAAAGGGGAAAGGGAATGATTTGAACAATATTGGCAGTGTGTATAATCTATTGGGCCAATACCAAAAAGCATTAGACTACTACCAGCAAGCTTTGGAAATTAAAAAACAAATCGAAGACAAAAAGGGGGAAGGGCGGACTCTGAATAACATCGGTGTGGTGTATTGGAATTTAGATCAATACCAAAGAGCCTTATATTATTACCAACAAGCTTTGGAAATTAGAAAAAACATCAAAGATAAAAAGGGGGAAGGGCAGACTCTGAATAACATCGGCGTGGTGCATTGGAAGTTAGGCCAACTGCAACAAGCCTTGGTCAATCACGAGCAAGCCTTGGCTGTTTACAAAGGACTCAAGGACGAAAAAGGGGAAGGGGATAGCTTCGGCAACATCGGTTTAGTTCATTGGATATCAGGCGAAGACCAAAAAGCTTTGAAAAACTATCAGCAAGCTTTGGCTATTTACCAAAAAATCGGAGATAAAAATAAGGAAGGAATAAGTCGGGGCAACATCGGCTTAGTGTATTATTGGAAAGGCCAACCTCAAAAAGCCTTGCTCAATCTCCAACAAGCCTTGGAAATTAGAAAACAAATCGGAGACAAACAGGGAGAAGGAAATGACCTTGGAAACATCGGTTTCGTATACAATTCGTTAGGCCAAAACCAAGAAGCTACAAAATTTCTTCAAGAGGCTCTAACAATTAAAAAGGATATAACAATTGAAACAATAAGTTCAAGCAATATTTGGCAAGTTCAATACGGACTCGCCTTATCCAAACTTAAACTCAACCAAGTTGATGATGCCATTAAACACTATAAACAAGCCCTAAATAACATTGACAGATTACGTGCCGAACTAACAGAAAAAGAATACAATCTGTCTTTCATACAAGACAAACTGTTTGTCTATGACGAATTTATTGAGCTATTGCAAACCCTGCACCTAAACCACCCCGATAAACACTATGATCGCAAAACTCTAGAAATATTTGAACGCAAACAAGCCCGTATCTTCTTAGAAGAAATGGGCAAAAGTGGTGTGCGATACTACAAGGATTTACCCTCACGCGTCCGAGAGAAGGAAAATGAAATAGAAAATGGACTCATTCAGGTTCAAAAACAACTTACTGAGGAACTTGCTAAACCTAAAAAGCAGCAAAATTCTACACGCATCCAAAACTTAAAAACTCGTAAAGCTCAACTAAATGTTAGCGAATTAGAGTTAAAGCAATACATTGAAAAAGAACACAATGATTACTATAGGCTTAAATACCCTAAGCCAGTCGCTTTGGAAACCTTACAACAGGACGTGTTAAAGGCGGATGAACTCATGCTCATCTATAACGTAAGGGAAGAAACCACCGATTTATGGGTAGTCGGTAAGGAACACTTTGCCCTATTCACTCTCCCTTTGACAGAAGCGCAAATGCAGCAACAAGTTACCGCATTTCGTGATGTGGGCATAGAATCCATGCTTAATGAAATGGAGGATGCTAAGAAGAAAAGGAAAGAGGGAGTAGCACTCAAGCGACACTTAAAACGCGCCGTTAGAAAAACGCTACCTGATTTCGTCACTACCAGCCATGCGTTTTATCAACAATTATTGCCGAAAAAGGTGCGTGAGCTATTAACGCAAGCTAAACCGCAGACTTTATATGTGGTACCCACAGGTGCTTTGTATCGTTTACCGTTTGAAGCACTTGTCACAGTAGCTGATAAAAAAACGCCGCGTTATCTACTGCAAGATTATGGCATTGCTTATCTGTCCTCGGCTTCTTTGCTAAAAACCTTACGCGATGCTAAAAACCGCCGTCATATAAGCCGGCGGCTGCCTTTACTCGCATTTGCTAACCCCGTTTTTCAACAAGAAAAGTGTGATAAAGGTAGCGGTCGCACGATTAGAAGCTTACGCACCAGTGCTTATCGTGAATTGCTAGGCGATGACGATGGTTGTATCCGACAATTACCTGCGACTAAAGACGAAGCACTAAACATTGCTAAGTTATTCAATGTGACACCACATAGTTATCCTCAAGCACTCTACTTGGATGAAGAAGCTTCGCGGGAGAAGGTGTTATCTCTCAACAAAAACAAAAAATTAGACGATTTTCGCTATGTGCTATTCGCCACTCATGCTGTTTTGCTAGACGAGTTGAGCTACATTAATCAACCAGCAGTGCTATTGTCTTATCCTGAAAAAGGTGGGTATTTGACAATGGCGGATGTCTTTGAATTACAAATGAATGCTGATTTGGTGACACTTTCCGCTTGTAATACTGGACGCGGTGACAATATTAAAGGCGAAGGCGTGAGAGGTTTAACTCGTGCGTTTATGTATGCGGGTACCCCAGCGGTGGCGGTGACATTATGGGAAATACACTCTGGCTCATCAAAAGCCTTAAGTGTCGATTTCTTTAGTAATAAACAACAACATGCATTAGCCAAAAGCTTACAAAAAGCCAAACTAGCCATGCTTGAAGGACAACACGAAAAATATTACCGTCATCCTTACTTTTGGGCAGGGTTTGTGGTGTTTGGGGATGGGCGATAATTTCGTTTTCAAGTCAGTGGTGGGCAACGACGTTGCCCACCCTACCTATTATTATTCAGGCTGTTCTATTGGCGCAAGCTGTTCCAAAGCATCACGCGATATACGAGCTGGGGGATAATGTTCGGCAATTTTAGCAAGTTGTTGATAAGCCTCAAATGACCATTGTCCTTCTTCTTGCGCCGCCAACCATAAAGCTTGGGCAGTTAAACGGGTATCTTTGGGAATATTGGAATCAAGCAGTTCGCTAGGATAACCCGGCTTAGAACCAACAACCGTAAAAGTGTAATCAACTGTGCGTTGCTGTTTGTCACTAAGGCGTAGTTGATATTCTCCGGGTGTTAGTTTCAAGGGCGGTGTTGTTATCCGTTGTTCTTGAAAAGCTTCTGATAGAATGGGACGACCTTCTTGTTGAAGGATTAATTCGTATGGCTTTTCGCCCCCTTTCCAAGCCAGATGTAAAGTTCTTGTACCCGCCACCAATTCCCTTGGCTCCTCTAACAAGTCAATGTAAGGTGTCGGAATGTCAGGAGACGTGTCGCCAACACCTCTCGTATTAACAATGGCAACTGTGGTTTGGAGTTCTTCCTCATGCCAATCTGTCACCACTTGTTTTACCCACGCCCATAAATTACTACTCGTACTGGACACTTTGCCTGTCGATTTGACCGTATAGGGCGAGTTTTTATGATTAACCTCCTCCACCTTATTGTCGCCCAATTTGAGGTGAATCGTGGGTGTTGCGTTATTCACCACAATCTGATCACCTACCAATAACGTCGGCTGTATTGGTAGCATTTTACCGTCGCGCTTAAAAGAATAAGCGTCATCAGGGGGACAAGCAGCCTCGGCAACTTTAACGGACAAAGGCAGCGCGATAGCCGTATAAGGCTGTGTTTGATGATGCACTGCTATCGTGTCCTCATAACTGAGTTCAAGTGAAAGCGTGTTTTTATCCGTGTTGATAGCAACTTGATCGCCTTCCCGTAGCAGCGAAAAAAATTTCACCGCCATTTTTTTCCCATCGCGTGTCAGCGAATAAACATCAGGAACACAATTGAAATAGTCAATTTGCCCCACGATGTCAGCGGCTTGGACATTGCCGACAAATGTGCATACTAAAGCACTGATAGTAAAACGTTTTAAATCAATTCTCATCAAAAAACCTCTGTGACTTTTATAGAAGTTAATTATGATAACTGATGAGCATAAATTTTACAAGTTTTTGGTAAACGCTAAAATTAATAGTTTGCGTCAACTGCTATTGATAACAAGGGCATTCTTTATGAACACCGAAAAACGTTCCACACTCACCTTGGAATTAAATAAAAAACCACAAACCAGCCACTCGCAAAGCACCGTCCCAACCCGCGCCCGGCAACCGGCCCAAACTCACATTGGGATCAAAGAAAAAACAGCCAACAACTCAACCACTTAGCTTAAAGAAACCGACCGTTCCAACGAAACCTCAAAGAAAAACCACCCTCAAAAAGCCAAGAATCAAGGGCAAATTAGAAGTCAATATCAAGATAAATGAACTACCTAACTGGGTAGAAACGCTTGAGAATAAGAGGCGACGGATTTGTCTGAATGCGAGTGGGCGGATAATACATAAGGACGTGCTCCTAAAGTCTGGAATAAATTAACCAAAGCCAATGAAGAATACCCGCTATGGACAGCCGCCATTACCGGCAAACCCACCTATTCCAAATGGCTTTGAGCTACTTTCGGTGGGCATACAAACTGACGAAAGAAAACCCAAAGCACCTAAACCTCAAACGGAATAAAATGGGCAATCATGCTGCCCATCACAACTATTCACCCTTAATCAAAGAAATCCGATTTTTTGAAAAATCGGATTTCTAAACTAGGCCCGTTTGTAGTAGGCGATTTATCGCCTCAAAGGTCAAAGAAATCCGATTTTTTGAAAAATCGGATTTCTAAACTAGGCCCGTTTGTAGTAGGCGAGTTATCGCCTCAAAGGTCAAAGAAATCCGATTTTTTGGAAAAATCGGATTTCTAAACTAGGCCCGTTTGTAGTAGGCGATTTATCGCCTCAAAGGTCAAAGAAATCCGATTTTTTGGAAAAATCGGATTTCTAAACGGCATTTAGTTTGGCAGCCGCCGCGAGAGTCCAAATTTGGCAGAGTAGTGATACGCGGGCCCCTGTTATTGACCTATATTTTTAGGG
>Ga0164315_10003850_pt1 | contig 11668 bp, 7 predicted proteins | sample GuaBasSedimGuay6_FD_113737 | JGI IMG/M metagenome (GOLD analysis project Ga0164315, IMG submission 113737) | Subseafloor sediment microbial communities from Guaymas Basin, Gulf of California, Mexico - Guay6, Core 4569-2, 0-3 cm | ecosystem: Environmental > Aquatic > Marine > Hydrothermal vents >... | reverse complement strand
TTTTGTTCACTATAATTATAATATTCACTAAAGTTTGCTTTACCGGATTGGCTAAACAAACCTAATGGCACAATTATAAATAGTGTCAGGAAATAAAATTTAACAGATATCATGGTACATAAAATTTAATTATTATAATTTTGTCTAAATTAAAAAATAAAAACGAACTCTTAAATTAATTTTATTATGAGAGAAAGGGAAGTCTTGTTGAATCCAAATAAACTGGTTAGATATTTAAAAAAACCGGCATCGGAATTTACAAAACATGATATCATTCAATTTATCGATGAAAACGGTATTGAATTATTAAATTTTAAATATGTTGGTGAAGATGGAAAGCTCAAAACCTTGAATTTTGTGATTACCAGTAAAGATTATTTAGATTCAATTCTTTCAACAGGTGAGCGTGTTGATGGTTCTAGTCTTTTCTCCTTTATAGAGGCAGGCAGGAGTGATTTATACGTAATACCACGGTTTAAAACTGCTTTTGTAGACCCTTTTGCATTGTCACCTACACTAAATATTTTATGTTCGTTTTATACTGCAGAAGGTAATCCTTTAGAGAGTGCACCGGAATATATTCTTAAGAAAGCAATCATTGACTTTAAACAATCTACCGGCTATGATTTTCATGCAATGGGTGAACTTGAATATTATATTTCAGGATCAAAAGGAAGTTTATACAGAGCTGCAGACCAAAAAGGTTATCATACCTCTTCACCTTTTACAAACTGGGAAGATTTGAGAATAGAAGCCATGCAGCTTATTGCCCAGTCTGGTGGGAAAATTAAATATGCCCATTCCGAAGTAGGAAATTTTTCTAATGAAACAGAAGAGTATGAACAACACGAAATTGAGTTTATGCCGGTTAAAGCAGATGATGCTGTTGATCAGTTAATTATTGGTAAGTGGATTTTACGTATGCTTGGGAAAAAGCATCATGTCCAAATAAGTTTTGCACCCAAAATTACCATAGGTAAAGCAGGTAGTGGTCTCCATATACATATGATGCTTATGAAAAATGGTGAAAATAAGATGATTGAAAATTTTCAATTAAGTAATGTTGCTAAAAAAATGATTGTCGGCTTACTTGATCTTGCACGACCTTTAACCGCATTTGGTAATACCATACCTTTATCATACCTGAGGTTAGTTCCTCATCAGGAAGCACCCACTAAAGTATGTTGGGGTGATACAAACCGCTCAGTGCTGGTTAGGGTACCACTGGGATGGGTGGCTCAGACCAGCATGATAAAAGATGCTAACCCACAAGAAATAGGCGAAATCCCCTATATTCCAGGAAAACAAACCGTTGAATTTCGTGCCCCTGATGGTTCAGCAGACATTTACCATTTAATGGCCGGTTTGATCATTGCCGCTAAAAAAGGTATTTTGGACAAAAACTCCCTAAAAAAAGCTGAAAAGCTTTATGTAAAAGTGAATATTTTTGCTGATGAGAACAAAACTGTACTTGAAAAACTGGATAGTCTACCACAATCGTGTTGGGAGTCTGCTGAAAGTTTAAAACAAAACCGAGAATATTTTGAAGCTAATAATATCTTTCCAAAAGGTGCAATTGATCAATTTATTGATTACCTTAAATCTTTTCAAGATAAAAATTTGAGCGAACAATTATATGGTAAAAAAGATGAAATCAAAAAATTAGTTGAAAAACATATACATTGTTCGTAGATTCAGAACTCAGTAATAAATGAGATTACAAAAAAGACTCACAAGTTTACCCTGTAATGCAATGTATAAGGGTGTACAGAGCAATCGGATTTAAAAAAGTAAACATCGTTTTGCTACAATCCGTGGCACGGATAAGTTAAAAATCTGTAAGTACCATCAAAAAAAGTGCAGTTTTCCATAACAAAAGAGCCGTGCCACGGGTATTTTAAAACAAACTTTATGTTGATTGTGACCAAAAAGTTTAAACCCAATTGTCCTGATAAGGGTGTATTTTGAATTTGCTCTACGCCCCATTCAATAGCCGTTATCTCGAGTCAAAAGACCCTAAAAAGGGTCGTAACAAGTGATATTACAAGCTAAAAGCGCAATGTTCGAAATTGACTTACCCGCCTTGCCGCTTAATTTACAAATAGGGTCAAATGCTTTCTTTTATAATTTTCTATGCATATAATAGTATATCATCGATTTGACAATCTTTTCAAATTCTACTTTACTAAATATATTTTCGTAATAGCGTTTGAAAACTGCAATCTTTAAATTTAGTTCTGATATTTGCGGATGTTTTTGTTTTATACTGCTTTCAACAATTGTACGACCAAAAGCAATCGTTTCCGCTCCAATCATAAATCGTTCGTTTGAAGTTTTTAAAAAGAAAATCTCACGTTGTTTTTGTATCATTTCTTGCGATGTGTCAAGCATTTTATATCAGATTAAATGTTTTTAAACTCAATTTCTCACACCAACTGGTGATGTAAATTTTATCAATCTCCGGATTTGCCAATAAGTTTTCTATATCATTTATTTGCTTATCACTTTGATACTGCTGTACCCACTCAATTTTTGAAATGGTTAAATCTTCCGGTGAAACAATCCAAACTTCAAAATCAGCAATTTGTGTTTTTTTTCTTCTTTGGAATTCATGCTTTCTATACTCCGTGTTCTTGCGAAGTATAAAATCTACTTTAAACCCTGTTTCGTGGTCAATTACATTAAACATTCCTAAACGTTTGGTTTCTACTTTTACAACATCTCTGTTTAAATAATAATTATCACCGAATATTGATAAAAAATCGTTTAGGTTTTCTTCATGTAATTCTATTATAATATCAATATCCATAGTCATTCGTGGAACCGTGTAGTTATTTAACGCTATGCTACCTGATAGCATATATGGGATATTTTTGATTTCAAGGGATTTAGTAATTCTTTTAAGCAAATTTAAAATCATAATAAGTTATTTTGACAAACAAAGATAATATTAATTTGGGGCTTAGGGCAAAATATTCTTTTGAGAATGCCTTATATCCACAAGCCCTACGAAGGGTTTACTAATAATAAGCAAGTTATAACATTATTCACACACCTGTTTGAGTGAACCCTCGTAGGAATAAAGCTGTAAATTTCAGTTGTTTGAAAAAAGACTTGCAGATTTTAGGCTCAACGGTAAAATTCTGCGTTGAACTGTTGTGCCTGATAATGAAAGGGATTAATTTAAGCTGAAAGACAATAAGGAATCCTCCTGCGTCTTCACCTCTGTAAAAATACGGTGATTGAAAAAGACTACGAAAGACAAAAGCTTCAAGTTTTACTATCTTTGCTAAGTTTCTTAATATTTTTACCTTAGCACTCTTTTATGCGCTTACTGGAAAATGTTTTAATATGCAAAAAATAAAAGATATAGTCATAGCTTTCGATGGGCATTCATCCTGTGGTAAAAGCACTGTAGCAAAAGCAGTTGCAAAACAATTAAATTACACTTTTATTGATAGTGGTGCCATGTATCGGGCTGTTACCTTTTTGGCTATAAAAAAAAAGTTGATTAGCGGAAAAGTTATTAAAATTGAAAAACTTAAAACAGAATTAAATTCAATAGATATAAAATTCGTAAAAAATAATATTACAAAAAAGCAGGAAACTTTTTTAAATGATGAGAACATTGAAAAGGAAATTCGCGGTATTGAAGTATCGGATAGTGTGAGCTATATTAGTGAACTTGATTTTGTTCGAGCCAAACTGGTAGCCTTGCAACAAAAAATGGGAGTAAATAAAAGAATTGTAATGGATGGCAGGGATATTGGAACAGTTGTGTTCCCTAATGCTGAACTTAAATTTTTTATGACCGCCAGTGTGGAAATTCGGGCACAAAGAAGGTATAAAGAGTTGACTGAGAAGGGGGATAAAGTTACTTTTGAAGAAATTAGAGAAAACATTGAAAAACGCGATTACATTGATCAAAATAGAGAAATTAGTCCGTTAAAAAAAGCTGATGATGCAATCATACTTGACAACAGTAATCTAAGCCGAGAAGAACAATTAACTTGGGTTATGAAAAGAATTTTAGATTATAGAACTTAGATTTAATATGATAGTGATGTAATGATACAATGATAATCAAGGACTTAACAACTAATATACCAGTGACCAGTGACTCAATGACAGTTTTCAGTTCCCAGTCGGCAGTCTTCAGTAGTAAGCAATAGGCGAAATGACAACCTCATCCTACGCATAAAGCTTCGGATGGTGAAATATGACAGCGATACTTTGACACATTTCGACAGGCTCTATGTAAAAGCTCAGTAGCCGCAAATGACCAATATAAAGTTTCAAGCTTGCACAAATAACCAAATAAACAGATAAACGAATAAACAATGCGATTATGATGTAAAATGACAACTAATGACACCCGAAGGGCAAATGACTATAAATGACAGCACAGCGAAATGACTAAATTACCAGTTACAAATTACTATTATAATGACGGCGAAGCGAATGACTAAAATAGAGATAGATAAGAATTCAGGCTTTTGCTTTGGTGTTGAAGAAGCTGTTAAAAGAGCGGAAGAAGAACTAAAGAATGGCAAAAAAATATATTGTCTTGGGCACATTGTCCATAACGAAATGGAAGTGAAAAGGCTTGAAGATATGGGAATGATTACCCTAAGTTATGATGAGTTTAAGCAAATAAAAAATGTTGATGTTTTATTACGTGCCCATGGTGAACCACCTGAGACTTTTGAGATTGCTAAAAAAAATAACATAAGCCTCATAGATGCCACATGTCCGATTGTCACCAAATTTCAAAAAAAGGTTAAAAAAGCACATGATGAATCTAAAAATGATGAGCAGGTTGTTATTTATGGAAAAAAATCACATCCTGAAGTAATTGGTCTTGCTGGACAAATTGGGTATAATGCCATTATTATCGAAAACGAAGAAGATATACAAATTATTGATTTTAATAAACCTGTCAGACTATATTCACAAACAACAAAATCAATTCAAGCTTACAAAAAGATATCAGATTTAATCGAAAAAAAATCAGAAGCAAAAGGAGATCCCGATAAGCTAAAAATCAATAACACATTATGTGGGCAAGTATCAGGAAGGGAACCAAAACTAATAAAATTTGCTCAAAAACATGATGTTATTATTTTTGTAAGCGGAAAAAAAAGTTCTAATGGAAAAATGTTATTTAATGTTTGCAAGCTGGCAAACCCAAATACTTTTTTCATCTCATCAACTGATGAATTAAACCCTGAATGGACACAAAATGCAAAATCAATAGGGATTTGTGGTGCCACATCAACACCTAAATGGTTAATGGAAAAAACAAAAAAGGAAATTAAACAGTATAAATTTTAATAATTCCCATCATGAAAAAAAAGTTTAGTTTATTCATTTTATTGCAAATTGTTTTTATGATACATGGTTTTGGACAGGATTTTAAATCAGTAAAGAAAAGTGCAGAGCAGGGCAATGCCAAAGACCAATATCAGTTGGCACATATGTATTTGAAAGGCAATGGTGTTGAGTTAAATAAAGAACAGGCTGTTTATTGGATGCAAAAAAGCGCAAAGGGTGGATTGGCTGAAGCTCAGTATGATATAGCCTGGGTTTATTATTATGGAAAGGGAGCTAAACAGGATAAAGAATTGGCAATAGAGTGGTTTAAAAAGAGTGCAGGACAAGGTTTTGCTAAAGCACAATATAATCTAGCGGTAATGTACGAAAAAGGCTATACCGTGGCAATTGATAAAAAACAAGCTGTTTATTGGTATCAAAAAAGTGCAGAACAGGGACATGTAAAAGCACAATATAATTTGGCACTGCTTTATAGTAAAGGCGGGGGAGTTGCAAAAGACGAAGAAAAGGCAATTTATTGGTTCAAAAAAAGTGCAGAACAAGGCGACAAAGATGCTGAGAGGAGTTTACAAATATTATCACAACAAAAGCAAAGTCTTTCACCTGAAAAAGTAAAAGCATTTAATGAATGTAAAAAAAATGCTGAAAAAGGTGATGTTATGGCACAATTTAAGTTAGGCATGATGTATGCTAATGCAGAAGGCGTAGCAACTGATGTAAAGCAAGGGGTATATTGGATTAACAAAAGTGCAGATCAAGGAAATGAAAAGGCACAATTAGCCTTTGGGTTTATGTATTATGTAGGCAATGGTGTTGCTATTGACAAGGAGAAAGCTGCTTATTGGTTTAAAAAAAGCGCAGAACAGGGAAATCCTGAAGCTCAATTTTCTTTAGGTTTGATGTATTATTCTGGTGATGGAATTACTGCCGACAAAAAACATGCATTTACCTGGTTTAAAAAATGTGCTGAACAAGGTAGTAGCGATGCTCAATATAATATAGGGTGGATGTATTTTAAAGGCGATGGAGTTAATCTTGATAAGAAAAAAGCTGCAATTTGGATAAAAAAAGCCAAAGATCAGGGTAATGCCAAAGCAAAATCTGTTTGGGAGCAGTTTGAACTAGAGAAATATTGAAAACAATCAGTTTATTTTATTAAAAAAAGCGTCACGTCAGTTGAAATGACGTTTTTTTTCGGTATTGTTTTTGCAACTATCTTAAACATTAAAAGAAAAGTATCTTTTTCAAAGAAGAAACTGCATTAATAAAGTTTTTAGAAAAAGATACAGGTATTTCCTATTAAAGAAGTTGTATAAACTTATGGATCCTGACATAAAAAAGGATTATATAAAAAACCCTTATCCCGGTATCAGAAGTTTTGATATCGGTGAAAGCGATTTGTTTTTTGGTAGAGAAAAACAAACTACTGAGTTATTTAATATCCTTAATCGAACTCATTTTATTGCTATAACAGGTGCATCAGGTAGTGGTAAATCCTCCTTGGTAAAAGCCGGCTTAATTCCAAAATTAACAAAGGATAATGGTAACTGGTCATATTTAGTATTCAGACCAGGAAATAATCCTTACGGTAATTTATCGATAGAATTAGGAACCATGTTCAAAGAAACAGGGGTTCGAGATAAAAACACCAGGAATAATAAAGATATTGAGAAGATAATCAGAGGTGGTATAAATCCATTGATTGAATATTTTGAGAAAAATCAAATCAAAAACAATATACTGATTTATGTTGACCAGTTTGAAGAGATTTTTCGATTTAGACAAAATGAATACAATTCTGAGGCAACTGAAGATTCTGAAAAATTTGTAAATTTTTTAATAGATGCAGCAAAGCAAAAAAACATACCGATTTATGTAGTATTAACATTACGGTCAGATTTTTTAAGTGATTGTACCGATTTCCCTAAGTTACCGGACATGATCAATAACGGTCATTACCTTATACCCAAAATGACCCTTAAAGATAAAGAAGATGCATTTAAAGGTCCGGCTGAACTTGCAGGTGCTGAAATTACATCGGAATTAGGTTCTTTAATTAAATCACATATTCAGGATTATGATGTTAGCCTACCCGTTTTACAGCACTCATTGATGCGTACATGGGATCATTGGTTAATAAATGCTGACCAGGGAAAAGCAATTGATATAGAACACTATAATGCAGTTGGGTCAGTAACAGACGCCTTATCTGTTCATGCGGAACAAATTTTCGGTCTACTCCCTGATGATGAAAAAAGAAAACTTACTGAAAGGATTTTTAAGGCCTTAACCCATTTGGGAGATGATAACCGTGGAACCAGGCGCCCTACAAGGCTTGATGAGATTTGCGAAATTGCTGATGGTCGCGAAGAAGATGTAATTGCAATTATCAACGAATTTAGGGCTGAAGGAAACAGCTTTTTGTTGCCAGCAATCCATGTTTTACTTAAATCTGATACCGTTATTGATATTTCCCATGAAAGTGTTATGCGTATTTGGAAAAGATTGGTAGAATGGGTAGGTGAGGAAACAGAATCTGCACAATTGTATATAAGACTTTCTAAATCAGCAGAACTTTACCAGGAAGGAAAAACAGGACTGCTTGCCAGTACTGACCTACAAATTGCCTTAAAATGGCAGGAAGAAAATGAGCCTAACGATATCTGGGCAGTGAGATATGATCCTACTTTTGACAGGACAATGTCATATCTTGAACATAGCAAAAAAGAATACGAAAAAGAAGTTGCCATTAAAGAAGAAAAACAACGACGAAGCCTAAAGAGAGCACGCTTTATTGCCATATTTCTGGGTACCGCTTCTTTAATATCCATACTTTTCCTTATTGTGGCATTAAACTTAAAATTTAAGGCGGAGGATAGTGAAAAAAAGGCAAAAGAAAAGGAAAAAATTGCCCTGGTTGAGAGTAAAATAGCTGAAGACAAAAGAAAAGAAGCCATTTCGCACAAAAGAATTGCTGAACAACAACAACAAATTGCTGAACAGCAAAGGTTAATTGCAGAAGAGCAAAAGCTTTATGCTATTATACAGCAAAAAGAGGCACAATACCAAAAGCAGTTGGCATTAGTTGCAAAAAATGATGCTGAAACTGCCAGAGACTTGGCCAAGGAACTACAAAAAGAAGCTGAGGTTTTAAGAGATCAAGCTATTGAACAAAAAAGAATAGCTGAAAACCTTAAAAACAGGGCAGAAATTTCAGAAGCCAGAACGGATACTTTACGAAGATTAGCCATTGCTAAATCAATGGCAGTACAGGCTGTTAAAATATATCAAAACAATCAGAAAGCACAGAAGTTAACCAAAGAGAATGAGGAACTCCCAGCTATATTGACTTTGCAGGGATATTATTTTAACAAAAATTATGGTGGCAATCCAAACGATCCGGATATCTATACCGCACTCTCTGTGGTTTCTAATTCTGCGACGGTAATAAGAGGTGATAATGCACATAGTGATGCTGTCCGTGATATTGCCATTTCAAACAATGGTGAACTTTTTACTTCTTGTAGTGACGATGGAACAATTAAACTTTTTGAGCTTAATGATGCAGAAATCCATTTAGAGCTTAAAACAGATTTGGCAAAAAAAACGGCTATAAGAACAATAACATTCAGCAATGATGATCAAAAAATTATTGCAGGATCCTATGATGGTGATATTTTAATTTGGAATGTGGATAAAGCAGAAACAAAACCTCAAAAATTCAAAGGGCATAATTCTGTTATAAATAAAATATTATATGCAAAAAATGAAGATAAGTTCTTTACGGCAGGTAATGATGGTAGTTTACAAGTTTGGGAAATGAATAATTTATCAGCCGGATCAAATGTAATATATCAAACAAATGAGAAGATAGTAGATATTAGTTTCAGTTATTTTGGAAACTTTATAGCCGTTCTATCAGAATCCGGGATAATTAAAACATTAAATACTAGCGACTATTCTGAAAAAGATCTAATAAAATGTAAAGAAGGTTCAGCCATGTCAATTACCTGGAATGCTGATAACGAATTAATTGTCGGCTTTGCTTCCGGGAAAATAGAGATTTGGAATAAAGAGGAATACCAGGAAGTTTTTGTTCATTCTTCAGGTATAAATGATTTATTTTTTGACAACGAAAACCACCGTTTAATAACTTGCAGTTATGATGGTATAATAAAAATATGGGATTACTGGGACTTTGATATCGAACCAATAATTGTTGACAGTCATGATTCCTGGGTATATTGTATTGCTGTAACACCTAATAAGGCAAACTTAATCTCGGGAAGTAAAGATAAAAGCATAATAATCAATAACATTAATACTGAAATATTAAAAACGTTAGTCAGGAAAGAAGTTGAAGCAAACATGAGCCATAAAAACTGGCTTAAATTTGTTGGTGAAGGAATAGAGTACAAAAATGAATTGCCAGAAGATTAAATTGATATATTTTTATTGTTAAAAACCACGAGAAACAAGTTCCTAAGATTGACTGAAATAACTGATTATAAGATTGTATTCTTCATTATATAATTATGAATAAATTAATTAAATATACAATTCTGCTATTATTATTGTTAGCAAACAGTTTTTTATTTGCCCAAAATAATTGCGATTGGTCAACACTGGATGATGCTTCTGAGAATTACCGAACCGGTAATTTTAACCAGGTAATTAATCTCCTTGAAAAATGTATGAATGAGGGGTTTAATGAAAAACAAAAAGTACAGGCTTATAGATTGCTTTCCAAAACATATCTTGCCCTTGATCGGGACAGTACAGCGAATGCTTCTATTTCAGAACTTTTAAAAATTGAACCACAGTTCCAGCCGGATTATTTAAGTGATTCTCCTAAGTTTATTAGTATCCTTAACAATATAAAAGATAAAAACAATGCCTTGTTAGTAACATCTGTTTCTAAAAAGGCGGAAAACATCAATGAAGCACCCGCAACAGTAGTCCTGATTACTGAAAAACAATTAAAAAACAGGGGATACCTTGATTTAGAAGCAATGCTTCATGATTTACCAGGATTTGATATTTCAAGATCTAATGGAAATCTATATTCACACATCTATCAAAGAGGATATCGTTCTATAAATACGAACAGGACACTTTTCCTTGTTGATGGTGTTGAAGAAAACGACTTATGGTCAAGCAATGTCTATTTATCCAGGCAATATGCCATGAGTAACATAAAAAACGTTGAGGTAGTTTATGGTCCTGCATCAACTATGTATGGTTCAAATGCTTTTTTGGGTGTTATCAACGTAATTACCAAAGAACCGCAAGATCTTATTAAACCTGGCAAACAAATTGGTATTAATGCCAAAGTGGGATATGGCTCATATAATACCATGTTTTTTGATGGTACTATTGCCGCAAGGACAAAAAATAACAATTTTGCTTTATCATTTACCAGTAGAATTTATTTTTCTGATGAACAGGATTTATCATCATATCCTGAACATAGTTATGAACCAAGAACTTTAACAACTGATTTATTTGATGGATATCACGCATCTTTAAACATTACCGACCCCACAGAGGTGGCTGATTTCTTAGCTAACAATCCAAATCCCAGTAATTTATATTCATTAAATGGAAGTAATGAAATTATCCTAACGGATGCCGGTGTACAACAAGCACTTGATTATGATAATGATGTGTACAATAAAGTTTCTTTTTCAGATAAAACAGAAGCATATTTTTTTGAAGCAAAGCTTAAAATTTATGACCTATTAATTGGTGGTACTTTTTGGAATAAAGCAGAAGGACCTGGTGCGCAGTACAATGATGAAATGTTTATGGGATTTGATCAGGGTCAATCATGGCGACCTGTACATAATTATTTTTATGTCAAATATGATAAAGACGTATCTTCCAAATTGAATATCAGCAACTTTTTAAGGTATAAGGTGCATGATTTAGATAAAGACAATAATATTGTAAGATACCGAAAAAATTACCTAAGTGGGCATTTTGATATGGATACATTGATTCGTGGTGGCTTACCAACTTGGGGTGATTTATATTTATTCCAAAAATCAAATCAATTGCGTGAAGAGTTTAAAATTTTATATACTCCTATACAGAGAATTGATATTGTTGCCGGTTTTGAGGCTCGATTTAGTTCAATCCAGGGTGATTATACAGCTTCGGGAAATAATGATGCTGAAGAAAATGGCTCACCATTAACAGAGATTCCGGGTGGAAATCAATTTTTTTCAAGAGACCTTGGTTTGTACTTTCAAACAGGAATTTCACTACATGAATCTCTGAAGCTATCACTCGGAATCAGGTACGATAATAACAAAATTAGAGAGACCGAAGG
>Ga0164315_10003849_pt1 | contig 11670 bp, 8 predicted proteins | sample GuaBasSedimGuay6_FD_113737 | JGI IMG/M metagenome (GOLD analysis project Ga0164315, IMG submission 113737) | Subseafloor sediment microbial communities from Guaymas Basin, Gulf of California, Mexico - Guay6, Core 4569-2, 0-3 cm | ecosystem: Environmental > Aquatic > Marine > Hydrothermal vents >... | reverse complement strand
TTTTAGCTTTTTTTGTTACCGATTGGATCCGTGCATAAGTATATTGTATAAATGGTCCAGTATTACCATTAAAATCAATGGATTCTTTAGGATTAAAAACCATATTTTTTTTGGGATCAACTTTTAGCAAAAAGTACTTTAATGCACCCATTGCTATGATATTTATTGTTTCTTCTTTCTCATTTTCGGTTAATCCATCCAATTTACCCAATTCGTCTGAAATATTTCTGGCTGTAGAAACCATATTTTCAATTAAATCGTCAGCATCAACAACCGTTCCTTCGCGTGATTTCATTTTTCCTTCAGGTAATTCAACCATTCCATAGGATAAGTGGTGAATGCATCTTGCCCATGGGTAACCCAGTTCTTGAAGAATAATTTTAAGTACCTGGAAATGATAATCCTGTTCATTACCAACAACATAAATATGTTCATCAAATTTATAATCTTTGTATCGTATGTATGCAGTTCCAACATCCTGTGTCATATAAACAGAGGTTCCATCAGAACGTAAAAGTATTTTTTCATCAAGACCCTTTTCTGTCAGATCAGCCCATATAGAACCATCTTTTTTTACAATCAACTTGCCATTCTTAAGACCATCCATAACAATGGATTTTCCAAGTTTATAAGTGTCTGATTCATAATAAATTTTATCAAAATCAACTCCAAGTTTGCTGTAAGTAATGTCAAAGCCTTCGTAAACCCAATTATTCATTTTTTGCCAAAGGGAAATAACTTTTTTGTCACCAATTTCCCATTTTTTAAGCATTCTTCTTGCTTCTAACATCAAAGGGGCATTTTGTTCAGCTTCTTCTTTATTATTTCCTTTGGAAATTAGTTTGGCAATTTCCTTTTTATACTCCTGATCAAATTTCACATAATATTTTCCAACTAAGAAGTCACCTTTCAATCCTGTTGATTCTGGTGTTTCTGCATTACCCCATTTTTGCCAGGCCAACATTGACTTGCAAATATGAATACCTCTATCATTAACTATATTGGTTTTAATTACATTTTTATTGTTTGCCTCAAGAATACGTGAGATGGAATATCCAATGAGGTTATTTCGAATATGACCTAAATGCAAGGGTTTGTTTGTATTCGGTGATGAGTATTCTACTAATACCGTTTTAGAATTTTTATCAGGCAAACGGATACCAAAATGATCACCAGCCCATGCTTCATTTAATTTATTTATCCAGTATTCCTGGCTAAGCTCCAGGTTCAGGAAGCCTTTTATAACATTAAAACCTGAAATTTCAGCAATATGTTCAGACAAATACTTTCCTAATTCATCTGCGGTTTGTTCGGGTGACTTTTTACTATACCGCAATAATGGAAATGTAACCAGGGTATAATCACCAGTGAAATCTTTTCTGGTATGCTGTACTTGTACCAGTTTTAGTTCTGGTTTAATACCATAAATATTAATTATTGTTTCAATAATCTTTTCTTTTAAGTACAGAGCATACTTCATAAGCTTAAATTCTAGGTTTTAATAAAACAAGATAAAGTACAAAAGTAAAAAGTAAAAAGATAAAAGACAAAAGTAATCTTCCTTCGTCAAGACCACGGAGGATAAAGAAAGACAAAAGTGAAAAATAGTAGTTATACCAGAACTAATAAAGATGAGGATAAGGTAGTTATTAGGGTTTTCTTTCGATCACTAACAAAAGAAAGTGCTGCCTGGATGGACAGCACTTCTTACCTTAACCTAAAACTAACTAACTAATCAATTAACTTAAGCTATGAAAACTCAGTTGGGCGCAAAAGTAAAGTTTGCTTTTGAATCTAAAAAATTATTTTTAAATATTGTAAAACATGTTAAATAACATTAAAAAAGTTGTGTGATAAATTGATTTTTAATATCCAATAACAATTTAACCTGCAAAATAAAGCAGGTTAAATAGCAATTCAATTACTTTATCAAAATATTGCTACCTTTGAAGTTGAATGTCTGGGATATTTGAATAGAATGATGAAGAGAGAATAAAAAGCTGAAATGAAGGTAAAAAAAGTAATTATAGCACTGTTCTGGATAATATTACTTTCTTTGACAGGATTTGGAACCATGATTTTAATAAGTCCTGAAGCGAAAGCTTTACCTATATTTCTTATCGTTTTTTTTGTTGCTTTGGTTGTTATCGTTCTTATTGCCTTGTATATTAATTATGCCGTTAATATTTACAAACAGATTAGAGAGGATTGAAAAAAATACCATTTTAAACAGATAAAATCACACATAGAATTGTGGTATTTTTCAACTTTTTTCCATTAAGATCGGATACCTTAATTTTTATGAAAAAGATGTTGATTCTTACATTCTATCAAATACACAGATTATTTACTCAATTTTTACCTTAATTGCCAAAGTAATGTCAGTGAATTAATTTATATTTGTTTAACAAATTTTGTGTTTTATAAAATTACTATGCCCGAAAAACCTACATATGATGAACTGGTTCAAAAACTTCATACTAAAAGTGACCACCTGGTAGAATTAAAAGCTCAATTAGCAGATATAGAAAAACAGCTTCGTCTTATTACCAATAATGCAAAAGACATAATATTTAGATTCTCAATTACCCAGAATAAATTTGAATTTTTAAATCAGGCTGCTTACAATATATTAGGCAATTCACCTGAAGATTTTTATAGAAATCCGAATTTACTGAAAGACATGGTTATCGAAGATTGGAAATCAATTTATAATGATAGTTGGAATGATGCAGTTAAAAATATCAAAGTAAGATCTTTTGAGTATCAGGTTGTTTCAAAATCTGGTGATCTTATTTGGATTTATCAAAATTGTAATACCATTGTTGATGTTAAAGGAAAGCCTATAGCTATTGAAGGAATAATTAGAGATATTACCAATAGAAAACAGGCTGAATTGAGTTTAAAAAGGAAAAATATTGAATATCTTAGCTTAAACGAAGAATATCTTGAAACAAATGAAGAGCTTAGAAATTCAAATGCGGAATTAACAAAAAAAATTGAAGAATTAAAAAGGAGCGAAGATCAGTATAAAGTTTTGATTGACCAGGCTGCTGACGGAATTTTTATTAGTGATACTGAAGGTAAGCTGATAAATGTTAATAATAGTGGTTGCCGGTTAACTGGCTATACTGTTGAAGAATTAAAAAGATTTGAGCTAACTGACCTTTTTGCAAAAAACAAGAAATCTGAAAAAAGTAGACTCTTAGAGAAAGTTAAAAATGGTAGGGCTTATAAGTCCGAAGAAATAATTCTGAGAAAAGATACAGGTAAAATACCTATAGAAATAAATATCAAAAAGCTTTCTGATGGGAGATACCATGCTATTTTTAGGGATGTTTCTGAAAGAAAACAAGCTGAAGAAAAACTACGACAAAATGAAATAAGATTCCGTTCTCTATTCGAGAATATGAGTAACAATGTTGCTATTTTTGAAGTTATTGGTAATGGAGAAAAGTTTATTTTTAAAAATTTTAATTCGGCCGCTGAAAAATTAGAAAATGTAAAGCGAGAAGATATTATAGGTAAAGAAGCTGAAGTTGTTTTTCCACTTATAAATGACTACAAACTAAATGATTCTTTTAAAAGGGTTTGGAATACAGGAAAATCTGAACACCAACCGATAATTGTTAATGATGATTCCGGGAGCTTATTAAGTTGGACAGAGAATTTTATATATCGGCTTCCATCAAATGAAATAGTGGTAATTTATGATGATATAACGGAAAGGAAAAAAGCAGAAATTGATCTGATAAAAACAAAAGAACGATATCGTATTGCTACTGAAGAAACTATGGTTGCTGTTTGGGAACGTAACCTGGAAACTGGAATTGGACATACAGATCATGTTTTATTTGATATTTTGGGTTATCCAAGCCCTTACGTTACAGATAGTTTTAGTTTATGGAGGGAGTATATTCATCCACAGGATCTTGAGCAAATTCAAAAATTGAATACTGAGCTTAAAGACGGAATAATAAAAGAGTTAAATTTCAAATTCAGAGCAACTCATAAGGAAGGCTCCATTAGATGGTTTTTAGATAAAGGGGTTGCATTAAGGAATGAAAAAGGTGAAGCTACGCGTTTGATTGGAACAATTACAGATATTACTCAACAGCAAATAATTGAAGAAGAGCTAATTCTTTCAAGAGAAAAAGCTGTTGAGGCGGATAATCTGAAATCAACCTTTTTGGCAAATATGTCACATGAAATTAGGACACCAATGAATGGGATACTTGGTTTTTCTGATTTACTTAAAAGTGAAGATTCTACATCTGAGGAAAGAGAAAATTATATTGACATTATACACCAAAGTGGCAAACAATTAATGAATATTATCAATGATATCCTTGATATCTCAAAGATAGAAGTTGGCCAGATTCAAATAAATGAAGAAAGTATATCAGTTAATGAAATTCTTAATGAGTTATTAATACTTTTTAAACCAGAAATTGCTGAAAAACGAGGTATTAAACTTCTTATTCATAAAGATTTGACTAATAATGAAAGTGTAATTGTAACTGATGGTGTTCGTCTAAGACAAATATTGACAAACCTTATAAACAATGCAATTAAATTTACCAAAGAAGGTTTTGTCGAATTTGGATACTTGTTATTATCTGATTGCAAAAATGATAATTCGAAAGAAGAATCATGTTTGCAATTTTATATTAAAGATACCGGAATTGGTATCCCGAAAAATAAAAGAGAAATTATTTTTGACCGTTTCAGACAATCTGATGAGTCTCATACTCGAAAGTTTGGCGGCACCGGTTTAGGGCTTGCTATATCAAAAGGTTTTGTTGAGCTTTTAGGAGGTAATATTTGGCATGAATCATCTGAAAATAAAGGATCTACATTTTACTTTACTATTCCTTATAAAATTGGTGACCATAAACGGGTTCAAAAAATAGAAGCTAAGTATAATAATAAATATTCCTGGGGTAATTATTTAGTATTAATTGTTGAGGATGATGATATCAGTTTTAGCTATATGAATAAAATTCTTGAAAAGACAGGTATTTCAATAATAAGGGCTACTAAAGGGTACGATGCTATTGATATTTGTGGTAAAAATAAAAATATTGATTTAATTCTAATGGATATTCAATTACCCGGGATAAGTGGCTACGAAGCGACAAGAAAAATTAGAGAATTCTTACCAGATATCCCTATAATTGCACAAACTGCCCATGCATTAGCTGAAGATAAGAAAAAGAGTATGCAAGCGGGATGTAATAGTTTTATTACCAAACCAATAAAAAGACTAGTATTGCTACGAACACTTGAGAAATATTTTAAGAAATAAAATCAATTTTGAATTGTTAAACTGTTAAATTGATGCATTGTTAAATTGTTATGTACAATAGAACCATTTAACCGCGTACAGTATAATATTTACCTTGAAAAGTATCCTTTTCTTTCATTCTTTTTTCAATTTTAGCAACTATCTCAAAGTTTTTAAGACCATTCCACTTGGGTGCAATTAATAGTTCAAGGGGTGATTCACTAATGAAACGCTCAATTATAATATTAGGATTGAGATATTCCAAAAAAATTATTATTAAATCGATAAATTCATCGGGCTGAAAAAGTCTTATACTTTGTGGGTTTTCAGTATATTGTTTTGCTAATACTGTTCCTTTAACTATTTGTAATTGATGCAATTTCAGTGATTTTATTGGTAATTTAGATAGCTCAGTAGCATGTGCAATAATTTCTTCATTACTTTCACCGGGTAAACCAATAATCATATGAACACCTGTTTCAATATTCCTTGCGACTGTATTCAAAATAGCATCAACTGATTCCTGGTGCGAATGACAACGATTTATCAACTCAAGTGTTCTGTCTAAAGTAGATTCGATACCATATTCTACAACCACAAAATATTTTCTTGATAGCTCTGCAAGATAATCAAGTATCTCATCATTAACACAGTCTGGTCGTGTTCCAATTACCAGGCCGATAACTTTTGGATGAGCCAGGGCTTCATTATATAATTTTTTGAGTAAATCGAGGCTTCCATAGGTATTTGAATATGCTTGAAAATAAGCTATATATTTTTGTGTTTTATATTTAGGTTCAAAAAAAGCAACACCCTCATTTAACTGTTGGGTAACTGATTTTGAAGGTTCACAATAGAAAGGATTAAAAGTATCATTATTACAGTACGTACAACCTCCTTTACCTTTTGTTCCATCGCGGTTTGGACATGTAAAACCAGCATCAATAGATATTTTTTGTACCCGCTCCTTAAATTTTTTCTTAAAATAACTTGAATAATCGTTAAAAGGGCGTTTGGTACCCCAGGGATATATTTTCTCTGACATTGAATATTGAATATTGATAATTGAATATTGATGATTAAATATACAATCATCAATATTCAATTTAAAATACTATAGGTAGACTCACCTACAATTGAGGTCCAGCACTTACTAGTTTTTTAACTTCATCATTATCAGTAAAGAACTGGAAATTATTAATAAACTTCTGACCTAAACCTTTAGCTGCATTTTCCCAATCAGCAGGATTAGACCATGCATTTTGTGGGTTCAGCATTTTACTGTCAACATTATTTACAGTTTTCGGAGTAGCTAAATTAAATATTGGTAAATTAACAAATTCTGCATTTTCAATTGAACCATCAAGAATAGAATTAATAATAGCTCTTGTTGAAGGTAAATCAATTCTTTTACCTACGCCATAAGCACCGCCAATCCAACCTGTGTTCACAAGATAGGCATTTGCACCATTCATTTCCATTTTTCTGATAAGCTCATTTGCATAAACTATTGGATCCAGTAAAAGGAACGCAGCGCCAAAACAAGCAGAAAATGAAGGCTGTGGCTCTTTTACACCACGCTCAGTACCGGCAAGTTTTGCAGTATACCCACTAATAAAATGATATTTGGTTTGCTCTGCTGTTAATTTAGAAACTGGTGGCAAAACACCAAATGCATCAGCTGTTAAGAAAATAACATTCTTTGCATGACCAGCTTTAGATATAGGCTTTACTATATTTTCAATATGATAAATTGGATAAGAAACTCTTGTATTTTGAGTTTTTGCCGATGATGTAAAGTCAATTTTACCACTTGCTTCATCAAAAACAACATTTTCAAGTAAAGCATCTTTTCTAATTGCTTTGAAGATATCCGGCTCTTTTACAGCATCCAAATCAATTGTTTTTGCATAGCAACCACCTTCAAAATTGAAAATACCATCATCGTCCCAACCATGCTCATCATCACCAATTAAGGCTCTGTTAGGATCAGCAGATAGTGTAGTTTTTCCTGTTCCTGAAAGTCCAAAGAAAATAGCAGTATCACCATCTTTACCTACATTTGCTGAACAGTGCATTGCAGCAATTCCTTGTAGTGGTAATAAGTAATTCATTATAGAAAAGAAGCCTTTTTTAATCTCACCACCATACCATGTTCCACCTACACAAGCCATTTTTTCTTTTAAGTTAAATGCTGCATAAACTTCACTGTGCATTTTATGCTCTTTCCAATTTGGATTGTTTGTTTTCGAGGCATTAAGCATTACATAATCAGGCTCAAAAGTTTCTAATTCTTCCTCGGTAGGACGAATAAACATATTTTTTACAAAATGTGCCATCCAGGCTACTTCTGTAATTATCCTAATTTTAATTCTTGTGTTTTGATTTGCACCTGCATAACCATCTTGAACATATAATTTTTTACCAGATAATTGTTTTGCACTAATTGCTTTTAATTCATTCCATACTTCTGGTGTTATTGGCTTATTGTCAGACGCAGGTCGGTTTTCATTTTTCCACCAAATATTGTTTTCAGAAGTTTCTTCTTTAACAATGAATTTGTCTTTTGGCGATCTTCCTGTAAAAATACCTGTGTCAACGGTAATAGCCCCTGTATCAGTTAGGTATCCTTTTTCAAATCCTTCTAAGTTAGGATTTGTTTCATCTTTGAAAAGTTGATCATAAGAAATATTATGATATATCTCTTTTACGTTTTCAATTCCGTATTTGCTTAGATCTAATTTTTTTCCCATAATATTTAAATTGTAGTTTAAGTTTATACAAAAATAAGACAATTAGTTAAGAAATGCTATATATGTAAATATGTTACATAAATTAATGTTTTTTAGTTAGTTTATTCATTTTTAATCCTTATTTTATAATTAAATAGTCATAATTGTTAACTTATTCGCTGTCCTACTGAAGATTTTGATTTGTCTTCTTTTTAACAATAACATTTTTTTAAAATAGTTCAACTTTGGTAAGATCAGTTTAAAACCTGAATGTAGTTTTCCTGTTTAAGAATTATGCCGTTTTGATCTTGGATGAAAGTCCATAATGGTTTGTTTCAAATAATCATTTGAAAGATGCGTATAAATCTCTGTTGTAATAATAGATTCATGACCAAGCATTTCCTGAACCGCACGTAAATCTGCACCACCATCCACCAAATGGGTAGCAAATGAATGTCTGAAAGTATGTGGGCTTATATTCTTTTTTATTTCAGCCAATTCAGCAAGTTCTTTAACAATATGAAAAATCATTACACGTGTCAGGTTTTTTCCCCTACGGTTAAGAAACAGATAGTTTTCAAATTCTTTTTGAATAAAAAGGTGATTCCGGTATGATTGAATATAAAATTCAATTTCATCTTTTGCTTTTTGCGATATAGGAATAAGACGCTCTTTTTTGCCTTTCCCAATGACTTTTATAAAATCAAGATCAAAAAATAAATCTGTTAATTTTAAGTTAATTAGCTCGGATACTCGTAACCCGCAGCTATAAAGTGTTTCTATTATGGCTTTATTACGGTGACCTTCTGGTTTACTTAAATCAATTGACTGTTCTAAAATGTCAACTTCCTCAACAGATAAAAATACAGGTAATTTACTTCCCAGATTAGGCATTTCCAGAAGTTTACTGGGATCGGTATCAATTTGATCTGTTAATAACAAATATTTATAAAAGGCTCTAATGCCGGAAATAATTCGAGCTTGTGAACGTGCACTTAAGCCTAAATTATTTAATTCTTCAACAAAATCTTTTAATATTATTATATCCTCTTGAGAAAATGTCAGTTCTTTATTAATAATATCCAAAAAATTAATAAGTTTTTCAATATCAAAAATATAGGACTGAATGGAATTATCCGAAAGTGATTTTTCTATCTTTAAAAAAGCCCTGAAACTTTCTATTTCCTGTTGAATTTGCATTTAGGATGCATTTTAATTTCTTTTCAAAAATAAGAAAAATCAAACAAATAATATTATATAAAAAACATTGTACTTACTTTTGCTGAAAACAACTCAGCATGAATATAATTATTATTAACGGACCAAATCTTAATTTACTTGGAAAAAGGGAACCTTCAACATACGGAAATCTTTCATTTGAAGAATACTTAAGTAAATTAAAGTCAGTGTTTTCTGATATAAATATTGATTCTTTTCAATCGAATGTGGAAGGGGAAATAATTAACAAAATCCAGCTTTCCGATGGAAATTATGATGGAATAATCTTAAATGCTGCGGCATACACACATACTTCTGTAGCCATTGCCGATGCAATAACAGCAATTTCATTACCTGTTGTAGAAGTACATATCTCGAATATTTATAAGAGAGAAGCTTTTAGGCATAAATCTCTTATTGCACCATATTGTGTTGGGAGTATTTCTGGTTTTGGATTAGATTCATACCGTTTGGCAGTGTTAAGTTTGGAAGGTAGAAAGTAGATGGTAGAACAAAGAAATTCGTAACTTGAATGGAAAATAAGATAAATACACGAAGAAAGCCTGATTGGCTTAAAATAAAACTTCCACAAAAAGATCGTTATACTGATGTAAAAAAATTGGTCAAGGATAATAATTTACATACTATTTGTACTAGTGGATCTTGTCCAAATCTTGGTGAATGTTGGGATGCAGGAACGGCTACTTTTATGATATTGGGTGAAATTTGTACCAGGGCATGTAAATTTTGTGCAGTCAAAACAGGGAAACCTTTACCTGTGGATAAAAATGAATCAGTTAAGCTGGCTCGTTCAATAAAAGCCTTAAAATTAAAACATTGTGTGATTACTTCTGTTGATCGTGATGATTTACCTGATGGTGGTGCTTCTTTTTGGGCTGATGTAATAAAGCAAATAAAAAAGTTTAACCCCGAAATTACTATTGAAGTATTAATTCCTGATTTTAATGGTAATACAAAGTATCTTCAAATAGTTATTGATGAAAAACCGGATATTATTTCACATAATCTGGAAACAGTTAGACGTTTAACAGCTAAAATTAGGACGAAAGCCAAATATGATACCAGCCTGAAGGTGCTTAAATTTATAGCTCAATCAGGTATTAGGGCTAAATCAGGCATAATGCTTGGCATTGGTGAAACATTTAGTGAAGTTTTAGAAACCATGGATGATTTAAGGACTGTTAACTGCGAGGTAATGACCATTGGCCAATACTTACAGCCAACCAGGCAAAATATGGAAGTTCAGGAATATGTAAAACCGGAAATTTTTGCAAAATATAAACGGGCAGGATTAGAAAAAGGATTCCGTTTTGTGGAGAGCAGCCCTTTGGTACGTTCATCTTATCATGCAGAAAAGCATGTGGTTTGATACGAAAAACTCTAAAAATGCAAACTTCTGCGTTACTCAAAATTTTTAAGACGCTCATTTACAAAAGTAAAATCGAGCCTAAAAAATTTTGAAAGCCTTGAATTTTACTATTTTTAGAGATTTTCTTGAGTTTCATAGTTCAGTAATCATATAAATTATATAACCTGCACATATATTGGTTGATTGCTTATTAATGAGTTCAGAATATATGAATTTTACATTTGAAGATTTAGGAAAAATTTCTTATAAAAAAGCCTGGGATTATCAAACATCTATATTTAGTGAATTGCTTGACAATAAAATACAAGGCAAACTGAATCACAACAAATTAGTGTTTTGCACGCATCCGCATGTTTTTACTATTGGTAAAAGTGGCAAATTTTCTAATTTATTGTTGAGTGAGAAATTATTGAGGGAAAAAGGAATTGAATATTATAATATCGACAGGGGAGGGGATATTACTTACCATGGTCCAGGCCAGATTGTAGCTTATCCATTATTTGATTTGGACACTTTTGGCATTGGTACCAGGGAATATGTTTTCAAACTTGAGAAAATAGTGATTCAGTCTATGCGTGAATTTGGAATTAATGGTGGAAGGTTAGAAGGTGCCGCAGGAATTTGGCTGGAATCTGATGTCCCTGAGAAAAGCAGAAAAATCTGTGCGATAGGTGTTCGAAGTAGCAGAAGGATAACCATGCATGGACTTGCCTTAAATGTAAATACAGATTTATCCTTTTTCAACTATATTAATCCTTGTGGTTTTACTGATAAGGATGTTACTTCTATGGAGAAAGAACAAGGTGAAATCATTGAAATTGAGAAAGTTAAGTCTTTTTTATTGAAAAGCTTTCAATCGGAATTTATGAATCTTTAACCTGAATAATTCATGCGTTTTTTCTTTGTTGGAATTGAGGCGACGAACCTTGAAACTGTATGCTTATACTGCAAAAGGTTTGCAACGATAAGTCCGGCAAAGAAAAAATGCACCTTTGGTAAACTTATATTTTGAAAATAATTTTGCATAAATCATGTAACCTGTT
>Ga0164315_10003847_pt1 | contig 11675 bp, 9 predicted proteins | sample GuaBasSedimGuay6_FD_113737 | JGI IMG/M metagenome (GOLD analysis project Ga0164315, IMG submission 113737) | Subseafloor sediment microbial communities from Guaymas Basin, Gulf of California, Mexico - Guay6, Core 4569-2, 0-3 cm | ecosystem: Environmental > Aquatic > Marine > Hydrothermal vents >... | reverse complement strand
ATGCTATCAACGCTAGCCTCGATACGAATATTATCGATTGGTATAATTTTTATCTTCGATGCAACGAGTATATCCGCGTTATCGACAGCACCTTCAACCTCCACCAGCGCATCCACAATGATGTCATTTATATTGCCGTCTTCGATGACCGCAGCGCTCGCATCGACAGGAAATCCATTGACTTCCATTTCCGAAATCAAAACAAACCGGGTAACCGCACCCTCGAGTTCAACGCTATCCCCATTTTGGATTCCCAGGGCCAACACACTATTGGTAATCTTATCAGCCTCGATCGAGGGCGTGGCGCTAACGAAACTTGAGGCTGAACCTGTGACCCTGACTTCGATTCCATCCTCAACAACGCCGCCATTCAATTGACTGATATCCGCACCCATATAGTCAACTACGAGGTTGCCGATTCTGAACGTTTCTGCCAGTGGGTCGGTGCTGTCGATTATTCCAACCAGCCGATAGTCGGATATGGGGGGCGATTTTAATTCAATATAACGCGCCACTACGGCGCCGGTAGAATTCCGAACTCCACTGATATCAAGCACATTCCCCATAGCCAGGGCTGTCACATCGGCGATGCCATCAAATATTGTGGCTGAGTTCGTTAACACGGTCTGCCCGAGCAAATCAAAACTGCCCGCAAATGTGTCGGGATTAATGACGGGGTTGGTAGTTAAGGGTCCCCGCACGGTTTCAATATAATCAATTCGCCTTGCAATACTATTATCAAAATCTGCCTCGACACGGATGACGAATCCTACCTTTAAACCAGTTTCGTCAGCAACTTGCTGTTCATCGATAAATATCTCGGTTTGACTATCTATTTCGAGCCTGGTGCCATTAACAAATACACTTGCAAATGCCGCAATCGTTCCAAAACTAATGCCAGTGCCACTGATTCCTCCTTCGACAAGCAGTATAATTGCGCCTATTCCACCGCCACAGGCAGTTACCGAAACTAACAGGGCGGCAATGCAATATATCCGCAGGCTTGCATATAGCTTGAAGATTCCGATTCGCATTTTCTAATGTTCCTCGAACTGATAAATCCCGACACCCACTCGAGAAACGGGGCCATCGACCTTTTCAGTCTCCTGATCAGCCAGCCACCGGTTAAGTTGTTCGAGCAAATTTTGTGATAGCTCGGCATTTAGTTCGCGAAATTTCGGCAGTTTTTCGGTAGGGAAATTAATATAGGACACCTTGCGCTGGAAGCGACCATCATCGCCATCATTTTGCATATTGTGATCAATCGTTTCGATCAGGTCAGACACGTCGGTTCCGAGTATTTTTAACTTGTCTACCTCGCCCCCACCGGGTACATATCCTCGGCTGGTTAATCGAAGATCACCGTGACGGGTATATTCAATGGCTTCGACACGAAGCAATTCTTCAGCCAGGGGTTTAGCCGACATATCTCCACTGTATCGCTTCACCAGTTCAGTGAAACTAAAACCTTCACCGTCAAACGGCAGCGCTTCCGGATCTCCCTTTTTGTCGCGAAAATCCCTGTCTCGTAACCAGCCTGAAATAACACGCACCGAACGATTAAACGACCCATCCACCCCGGTGCTTGCAATTTCCGGTAATTCCATAATCCTTTTGGTGATTTTTTTGTTAATACCGGTAAGGACTGAAATTCTAGCAATCGTTTGCTTACGACCTTCCCTGGCAAGCTCTTCTCTGGCTACTTCCACATACAGACGCTTGACCAGTTCACTAAACGAGTTATAGGCAAAACCATAGCGCAAGGCTATACGAATCAATGGCCGCATTAGCCTAATAAGTGAATTTGTAAATATCTGAGACGGTGTCTGCATTAAAGAAACTTTTTCCCTGATTTTGAAAGATTTAAGCCACTATTTAAAAAATAAAACCGCCGATATGCTCCTGGATTAATTCGCACATCCCTGTGCTTACTTAAATTTAATAACATACTACTAAAATTGATCTTCCAGTTCCATTTCCTGCGGCGCATTCCCGATGTCTACAAAGGGATCCCATTTGACCTCAACATTCGATAATCCGTCGGTCAGGGCGCCAAACAAATCGGCGACCCTTACGGATCGCCGAAAGTTGACAGCTTTCTAATCGTCTTCCTCTTCGATTTCCCATTCGTCGGCGGTGTAGGCCGTAGTAGTGCCGTTACCGGTGGTGATATCGAAACCCATCTCGACTACATCGCGCGGGCCATTCGAAGCGTTGGTATCGGCATCGACCTCGCCCAGGAAGGCGTCGATGTCGGCGTCAGTGGTAGAACCGCCAGGAGCGATCACGACATCCCCGACTTCCAGTTCCGTAGAACTGTTGGCGACTGAAGTAATACCCATCACGGTGAGGCTGTTGATACCGGTATTGGTACCGTCTTCATCGACCTCGGCGCGAATTTCATGCCTGTCGCCGCCACCGCTGAGACCATCTGCCTTGATGCGGTTCGCCATCATCTCGCCCGGGACATTGGTACGAACACCCCTGACTTCGACTTCCTCACCGGCGAGATTATTAATATCGAGCGGACCATTAGAATCCGTATCACCTTCGAACGCGTTCGTACAGTCGAGAACCGTCACGCTGATATTACCCTCGATCAGTGTGAAGGTGCATGGGCCAGTGAGAACGTTTCCGGCAACCGAAGAGATACGCACGCGGTTACCCCGCCCCTTGACCTTGTCAGCACGCAGATAATCCACGGGCGAGCTGTTGACCATGTGACCCTCGGCCTCCACGCGCCCTCCCTGAACCAGGTCGGCGAATTCGGTAAGCCCGTCCATCCATTGGGCAGGTTTCGAGCTTGAATCGATGCAGACACCGTCAACCTTGAAGTCGGTTTCCGCAGGGCATCCGGTGGTATCCAGGTCAACCGCACCTTCGATCTCGACTTCCATGCCTTCAGCCTGGTCGAAGATATCGTCTTCGAGTTCGACCTCGCTAGCTGTGCAGATAATGGCGGGCGCGGTGCCGGTGCATAAGCTGAAGTGAACCTCTACCAGATTGCCTACAGATACTCCGTGCGGTGCGCCTCCAGCCATATTGAAGGTGATATTCTTTACGTCGAAAGACGATGCGGTGTTTACGACTTGCACATCGCCTTTGATCTCGTCGATGATATCGCCGGTACCCCCGTCGTCATCTTCCTTTATGAATGTCGCTTCAATGGTGAAGTCATCGATCCAGATTCCTGAAACCTCGTAGCGATCACCATTATTCAGAGGATCGGGCGCCCCGGGGGCAGTATTATTGGTCTTCGGGGTTTGCACGACCTTGATGCCGTTGATTTTTCCAACATCGGCAGTTCCCTCTATTTCAGCCTCGTACTCGACTTCATCGGCAACACAGGAAACGCCGTCATCGTTTCTCCTGCCTCTAATGCTGACCAATTGACCAACCTCGTAATCGTCAAACGAAGCAGAATCATCATCGTCACTTTTGTAAGTGCCGCCTGGAGCTGCCACGTATCGACAACCGGTTACCCAGATACTGCCCAGTTGGGTTATGACGCCCCGGGTGGCAATCGGTACGGATCCTCCCGATGCTTCGTCGCCGCTGCCGCCGCCACAGGCAGTGAGCAACAAAAATATTGTCATACAAAAAATATTTTTAAATTGATAAGTCATGAGATTTCTCCTGTTTGCGTCTATTAGCAGTTATGTTCAAGATTATTATTTAAGATCAGATTATTATTAATCTGGCAAATCGTTTGATTCAACGAAGTAAATAGATCTCCACCGTCATCGAGCTGACCCTGTAATGTAAAGTCTCGTGCAACCCGGGGTTCTGCATTAACATTTTCCAGTGCTTGTATTTCATATAGCAGTGGTTTAGTGCGGGATCCGTAAAGATCAATCAAAACCCGATATTCAAGATCTATCTCAAGAGTCGCAATAATATTTTGTATATTCACTGCGGCAGTTAATAAACGAATTTTTTGCATATCTTCAAGCATAATTTGTCTCTTAAAATATTTGTTTAAATGGGATTTATTTCCTTATTAATAATAGGAATATATTCCCTTTTTATAAAAAGTCAAACTAATTCGTTATTTATTTAAAAGAAAGATGCTGCCAACATGCCCATACCCGGGTCGAAAGCCTCGTCACCGATCGACCCGCGCGAATACCAGATCCCCGGGTCTCGGTAAGATTTCACCACTGATTAGATAACTGGTATCAATGACAGGCATACGACGAGTGGTATAAGCGGCTTTTGCCTTAAGCAATCGCTTTGTTTCGACCGGTATTACCAATGAACGTGTAGTTCTTTTGGTAAATTGACCCATGCTACCATCGGCAATGTGATGACCTAAGATTTATACATTGAGGTGTTAAAGATGGGTTGAATTGGTGGAAACTGTTGAGATATTTAATGTTCGGTATTACGCATGCTTGTATATATTGATTACAGTTCACTAAATACATTTCGATTGATCTATATCAAAATGTGAGGTTGATCCGGAGGCTAGACTTCATGCACTTTTTTTATTCGTGTACCCTGGAATTCTGGCCATCCCATGCGCGCTCCAGCAATATTAGAAACTCGATGTCTTAGCTGTAACCGTAGCGACCTATTACCGTGCGAGCATCTGGATATTACCCTGGAACCAGGCCAGATATCCCTGGTTGAAGGCATCAATGGCATAAAACGTGAATTGGGCTGCTTCGAAAATCTACGCCCAGGGCGGGCCATGGGTATCCCGATGATGCCCGATCTGGTCGAGGTACTCGTGCAGGGAAGCCTGTGCGCCCACGATGAAAAGGAAGTGGCAAGCCTTTCTGCCGAACAGAAGCCTGGACTGGCGATGGCACGATTGCCAGAAACGAAATTGATCCCGTGGGTACTGGCAGCAGTGGTCCTTGAAAAAGAGGGTATAGTCCTTTCTCTTTTAGTGTCGCCGCTGTATGTTCATGTATTAATTTTTAATACCAGTGTGTTTGACAGTACCGCGATCGGGCTGGGTGTTTTTGCGCACCTTTCTTTTCCTTTCAAACTCGCTAAGGTCCAGGACCACGGCTGCAGTGCTACGAATGTCTACTAGCTAATAACGGGTTATATGTATCAATGGTTTCATAAGTTAGGGTCCCCCCCGCATTTTTATCGTATTGCCGGTAAATGGATTCCGTGGCTGACGGTATTGTTCCTAATGTTGTTGGTGGCCGGGCTTTACGGCGGATTAATAGTCGCACCTGCCGATTATCAACAAGGGGAAAGTTACCGAATTATATTCGTTCATGTGCCTTCGGCCTGGATGTCGTTGTTTGTTTACGTGGTCATGGCTTTTTGTGGGGTCGTGATCATAGTCTGGCATATGAAGCTAGCCGAGGTGGTTTTGATCAGTAGTGCGCCGATAGGCGCCAGCTTTACTTTTTTGGCACTCATCACCGGGTCGTTATGGGGCAAGCCGATGTGGGGTACTTACTGGGTGTGGGATGCGCGCCTCACTTCGGAGTTGATACTGCTGTTTCTTTATCTCGGAATTATTGGTCTTCACAATGCGATCGAAGATAAACGCGTGGCTGCCCGTGCGGTTGCTATACTGGCTATTGTGGGTGTGGTTAACATTCCTATCATTCATTATTCTGTCGAATGGTGGAATTCCCTGCACCAGGGCCCTACCGTGACCAAGCTGGACAAGCCTTCGATCCATTATAGTATGTTGATCCCCTTATTGCTGATGGCGCTGGCGTTTCAGGTCTACTATGTACTGGCCCTGTTTCATAGGTGCCGCGGAGAATTGCTGCAACGCGAGCGGAATAGCAAATGGGTAGAGGAGTTGTAGCTATGCTGGAATTTTTTTATATGGGGGGCTATGCCGCGTTCGTGTGGTCTAGTTATGGTCTCACCGCCATTATTCTATGGCTGAACTGGTATCTTCCGCGAAAACAGCATGAAAAATATTTACGCCAGCTTAGGCGTCGAAACAGGGCAATTCAGCCACGAAACCAGCTCGTGCAGGGAGCTTCACATTGCCCCTTTCATAACAGGCCAGGGCAACACCGTAGAGTATCAACATAGTCTATGAAATCGCCGCTTCGTCAGTTCATGATTATCAGTATTGTCGGTATGACGCTGACCATTTTGTCGTTATTGTATTTCCATATCGGACTAAGTGATCATTATTTTGAAGAGCACCTGGATTCCCACAATCAGAGCCTTGCGATCGCGTTGCGTAATACCCTGTTGCAAAATGACCTGGAAGAAGCCCTGATAGATGGCAGTGAGAATATGTCCGCTTCGATGATCACCAAATTCGCATCAGTTCTGGAGGATGGGTTGCGCTGGCTTCCTGTTGTTAAAGTGAAGATTTACAGTCGCGACTCTATTGTTCTATTTTCCAGTAAAAGTAGCGAAATAGGTGATAATGCGCAACAAAACAATGCGGTCCAGCAAGCGCTAACCGGTATAGCAGTCTCTGGCCGGGTCCATCCAAATGATCGAAATGAATTCGACAATGTTATCGAATTCGAGGATTTGCATCAACATTATATACCCATTGAGTCCTCGAAATCGGGCAAAATTATCGGCGTTTTTGAAACCTATATGAAGATGTCGAATGTCGCGAGCGATATTCAAGCGAAACAATCGACCATATTCTGGTTGATAGCCGTATTACTTGCCATTTTTTACCTGGCCCTGGCGATTACATTTTTGCGAACCCACAGGTTGTTGCAAGTCGAGACACAGCGGCGACAGGCGCACCTAAGAGAGCTTAAGGCCATGCATGCTAATCTAGAGCAGCGAGTAGTGGAACGCACCGCCGAACTGGATCAGGCAAAGACCTTTCTGCAATCGGTAATTGATGGCATTGCAATGCCTGTGCTAGTCATCAGACCCGATTTCTCTATTGCGCTGATGAACGAGAAAGCAAAGAGCCTGATTCCGCCTGATCAGGACGAAGCGGAATACGAGTATTGTTACCAGGTTTCCCACAGGAAGAGTTCTTTCTGCCTCCAACCCGAACAACCCTGTCCACTTAAAAGGGTCATGGAACATGGTGGTCCGGAAATGGTCAGGCACACCCATTACGACGCCGATAACAATCCGATGATTGTCGATCTGCTCATCACCCCGCTATATTCAGTGAAGGGAGAATTTTTAGGGGTAGTTGAAGTCCAGCACGACGTTACCCAAATGGTTCAGATGCAGGCTGGCCTGGAAGAGAGCAGGTCGCGATTATTGGCGACGATGGATAGCGTTCCCGACGCCATTTTTAACTGTAATTCAGAATGGGTTATTCGAAGCTGCAATCAGTCGGCACAGGGTATGTTCAATGGAAAAGAGTCAGAACTAGTGGATATAGATTTCACTAATTTTTTCACTGAAGATGACATGGTTAATGCCTTGAGTTCGGAAACTCCGGTGCGCCAGCAGACTATTTTGAAACCTGTACATGGTAAGGAATTTCCGGCAGAACTCTGGATCGGCTTACTTGAAGACCCCCACGGAAAAACCAGTTATATCGTCGTTGTTCACGATATCACTAGCCGCATAAAGACTCAACTGGAGCTCGAGACGACACGACAAAAATATTTCCACCAGGATAAAATGGCTGCTATCGGCCAACTGGCTGCTGGTATCCTGCATGAGGTCGGTAATCCCATAGCCGCAATTGCAGCTGCAGCTGCCGACGCTAAGCAGGCCTACGATAGCGAAATGGAGGAAGAATATGTCAGGAAAAATATCGAATTGATTAATGAGCAGATCATCAGGCTTGGAAAAATAACACGCGAAATAGCTGATTTTGCATCCCCGAAGCCGCGTGAGCGAGATTTACTTGATCTTAATGGATTGCTACGGAGTGTGACAGGGCTGCTCACTTATGATCCAAGGTTCAGTTCTATTGGAGTCGAGCTGCAACTGGATAAGAATCTACCAGCGATTGTTGGAGTAGCTGATCAACTTACCCAGGTTTTCATGAATCTTTTGATCAATGCGATGGATGCATGTTCGTCGTTGGGCCGGGGGAAAAACAATATTGTTTTAAAGACCGAGTTCGATGGAGACAGGGTACATATTTCTGTCAAGGATTTTGGCTGCGGCATGTCGAATGAAACTCTTGAGCATGCAAGGGAAGCGTTTTTTACGACAAAATCGGTGGGCCAGGGCACCGGATTAGGTTTGCCGCTTTGTGACACCATCATTAGTGAACACGAGGGAGAATTTATTATTGAAAGCGAGGAAGGAAAGGGTACGCTGGTACACGTATACCTGCCAGTTGACCTGGCAGCTGAAGAAACCGATAAAATCGAGGCAGATAACGATTTGGAAGAAAATTAGGTATGAAAAGCTGGCTCGTATATTGCGGGAAAAACATTTAATCGAGATCGAGGTAATTTATGCCATGACCCCCGGATTCTATCTGCTATGCAAAGAAATTTAATTCAGAAATACAATATACCCGGGCCGCGTTATACAAGCTATCCGACGGTTCCTTACTGGGATGACGATTCAACTTCTACAGGTATATGGAAAGATACGGTTGAGCGGGTATTTTCAGAGAGTAATACCGATGAAGGTATTAGTTTATATATCCACCTGCCGTATTGCGAAAGTCTCTGCACATTTTGTGGTTGCCATAAACGTATAACAAAAAGGCATAGCGTCGAAACCCCATACATCGATGCCGTCTTGCGTGAATGGAAAACTTACCGCGAGTTGCTCACCACAACGCCCAGAATAAAAGAACTACACCTTGGCGGGGGCACGCCGACATTCTTTAGCCCGGACAATCTGAAAATGCTGATCGATGGAATTATGGAGCATGCGGAGATTGCAGAAGGATATGAATTTGGCTTTGAAGCACACCCTAACAGTAGTACCAGGGAACACATTAAAACGTTTTTCGATTTAGGGTTTCGACGCTGCAGTTTCGGGGTTCAGGACTACGATCCCCTGGTACAAAAAACAATTAATCGGATTCAGCCTTTCGAACGAGTCAGGCAGGTGACCGAATGGGCCAGGGAAACGGGTTTTACTTCGATCAGCCATGACCTGGTGTTTGGGTTACCGCATCAAACCTTAGAGAATGTGGTTGATACGATCAACAAGACGAATCAACTTGCTCCGGACAGGCTGGCATTTTACAGCTATGCGCACGTCCCCTGGGTAAAAGGAACGGGGCAACGAGGTTTCAGCGAAGCGGATCTCCCTGAAAATGAAGTTAAAAGAGCGCTGTACGAAACCGGTAAGAAACTGTTTTCGCAACTGGGTTATGAAGAAATTGGTATGGACCATTTCGCGCTGAAGTCTGATTCCTTATTTCAATCATTAATAAACGGGAAGTTACACCGTAACTTCATGGGATATACGGCAAGTAAAACCCGGCTGATGATCGGCCTGGGTATGTCGGCTATTGGCGATTCCTGGTACGCGTTTGCGCAAAATGAAAAAGCGGTTCCTGAGTACGAAGCCCGTGCCAACCGGGGCGAGTTACCGGTTTTTCGAGGTCATTTATTAACCGATGAAGACCGCGTCATAAGGCAGCATATTCTTAATATCATGTGCCATTTTGAGACCACATGGGATAAGCAGGACAGTCAGTTTCCGGAGTTGGTGCAATGCCTGCTAAAACTCGAAGAAATGGAAGCCGACGGATTGGTGGAATTAAGCGAACAAAAACTGGTAGTCCCGGAAGTGGCCAGACCCTTTGTGAGGAATATATGCATGGCATTTGATCTACGGCTGATACGTAATTCGCCTGATAGCAGAATTTTTTCGATGACGATATAGGTTGGGGATACCAGGAATTCCGGGGACACATAGCAACTTAAATATGACAGATGGTGAACTTGAACGAACAATTAATTTTATATAGCGCCTGCGTTTTTTACTCGATAAGTTTCGTATTTATTTATTTCAATCGAAAACACTTTCCATATGAATTAATAGTTCTTTTCATTGTACTGGGGTTATCAAGCCATACCCTAAGCCTCGCGCTAAGCTGGGTCCGGGTAGGACACGGGCCTTTTATAAACCTTTACGAAATTTTAAGTAGTAATTTATGGAGCTTGATGCTTAGCCTGCTATTGTTCCTGCTACTGGTCAGGCAACATCGGCAAATGAGTCGCTACCTGGTTCCCTTGCTAGCGTTGTTGATGATCTGGCTACTGGTTACCACGCAAAGAGATACCTACTTACCGCCTACTTACAATACGATCTGGTTATACTTCCACGTGTTTTCGGGAAAGTTTTTTCTTGGTTTATTGATGCTTTCGACGGGTATGGCGATATATGAACTGGTGCAGTCGCGCTCCAGCGACGGGCCAGTCTCGAACGCGGCGGTCGAGTCCCTGAGTTATCGTTTTTTAGCTTTTGCCTTCTGTTTTGAATCCCTGATGTTACTTTTTGGGGCAATCTGGGCGCAGGATGCATGGGGACGATACTGGGCCTGGGATCCGTTGGAAACCTGGGCCTTTCTGACCTGGTTGAGTGTCATATTCGTATTGCACTGGCGCCTGAACTTCGCTCACCAGAGCCTGTATACCGCTTTGGTTGTCGGTTGTTTCATTCTTGCTTTTCTAACTTTCTTTGGAATACCGTTTATCTCTACCGCACCACACAAGGGAATGATCTGATGGTAGCCTCGATTACTCGCAAGCATCGGCGCAGGAAAACACACTATATTAAAGTCTCCTTATTGCTGCTGGCTGCCATTGTAATATTCGGCTGGCTACTGAATACATGGATGACAGAAAAACTTACCATCCCGATTTCGGAAACCACTGCCGAGCACAGCAGTAACAGAAGCCTGGATCAGTTATTCACCGAGGCTGTGCGGCATATGCAACACCGCGAATATGAACGGGCCATACCCCTGTGGCATAGCGTCATGTTGATCAACCCTTCGATTCCCGAGGTCAAGGTAAACATGGGATTTTCGCTGTATGAAATGGAGCGTTTCACCGTGGCGCGAGATTATTTCATTAGCGCGATGGAGCAGGATGCATTCCAGGCCAATGCTTATTATGGACTGGCCATTACCAGTGAAAAGATGGGTGACCTACAAGGTGCGATGGGCGCAATGCGATCCTATATTCATCTTGCGGCAAACGACGAGGATGAGCGTTTTGTGCGCAAGGCGCGTGCTGCGCTTTGGGAATGGGAGTCACAATTGCTTTCGAAGTCGGCTGAGCAAGAGTCAGCAGTTAGTAACACGAAACCCGGCCAGTAAAATAACACCAGCTATTCCGGGTACATTATTTTTCACGTACAAATAGATCTAAATCCGACAGACTCGCGGGTATGGATTACATTTTCATGCGCGAGACACCACCAAAACTACCTACCCATAAGGTTTCATCTTGCTGTGAATCCATGGAGAAGACCGTATTGGAAAACAAACCTTCGTGAGTAGTTATCTTATTGCTGAAATTACCATTATCGATCTGAGACATTCCGTTGCTGGTGCCTACCCATAAAATCCCACTTTTGTCTTCATGCAGCATAAACACGTGATTTGACGACAGTCCGTCCTTTACCGTGTAATTGACGAAATTTTCCCCGTCAAATCGAGCCAGGCCGCCACCCCAGGTGCCAACCCAGACGGTTCCATTTTTGTCGACTTCGAGCGCAACGATATAATTTGGATTATAGGCGGTATCGACATTTTGCAGATTCATTTCGATTTTTTGCCTGGCGTGATGGCTTGACAGCGTGGCCGGGTCGGTATT
>Ga0164315_10003846_pt1 | contig 11675 bp, 13 predicted proteins | sample GuaBasSedimGuay6_FD_113737 | JGI IMG/M metagenome (GOLD analysis project Ga0164315, IMG submission 113737) | Subseafloor sediment microbial communities from Guaymas Basin, Gulf of California, Mexico - Guay6, Core 4569-2, 0-3 cm | ecosystem: Environmental > Aquatic > Marine > Hydrothermal vents... | reverse complement strand
AGAGGACGAGTGCCGCCATCAAAGCCGTCACCAGGTTGACACCCAGCCATAACCAGCGCCGACGCGCAGATTGCAGCACCGGTGCAAACATGTCGTCTTCCTCATCCAGGCCAGCGGCAGTCAGAACCATGTGTTCGCCTTCTTCACGAATGACGTCGACGACATCATCGATGGTGATCCGGCCCAATAACAAACCGCTCTGATCTATGACCGGGGCCGATATCAGATCATCGTGTTCGAACTCAATGGCCACCTGGCTCGCCGGCATGTCGACCGGGATTGCTTCCTCTGACGAATCGATCAAATCAATGACCTGGCTGGCGGGCTCCCTGGTCAAAACATCAGACAGTTTCAGCTGACCAAGATATTTACCGGCCCGGTCAACAACAAATAATTGATCAAAGACTTCCGGCAGTTCACCCCTGAGTCGCAAATAACGCAATACCACATCCAGACTGACATCGGGGCGCACCGTGACGACATCGGGATTCATCAGGCCACCGGCGGAGTCCTCCGGATAGGCCATAACCTGGGCCAGTCGTTCACGATCCTGCCTGTCCATGGCACGCAATACTTCGGTGATTACCGCGTCCGGCAGATCGTTCAGAATATCTGCAAGGTCATCAATTTCCAGGTCACTCATGGCCTGGATGAGGTCGTCCGGTGAAGTATCGCGGATCAGACCTGCACGTACTTCATCGTTAACCTCGACCAGTACATCACCGTCGAGGTCGACTTTTACGTGTTCCCAGACAGCCTGGCGTTTTGTTTGTGGCAGAGATTCGAGCAAATCACCAATCTCAGCTCCGTTGAGACTGTTGAGCAACTTCTTGACCTGTGCCTGAGCGCCACTGTCCAATGCATCGGACAAGCGGTCCAGATGACGGGCTGTTTTTTCTTCGTGCAGATGTTCCCGCATCGTTTTCATCAACCTTTGGTAGGAATCATGGAAGACCGTCAAACCTGTTTTGCCGGCTTGGAAAACAAGTGTATTGTAGCAATACACTTGTGACACTACACTAGACGTGACTCAGGTTTAATTGCGGGAATGCGTTTCGCGGTGGTGCACCAATACGTTTTCATGTTCCTTGCCGAGCAACTCTGCCAGTTTCTCAGCAAGATAGACCGATCGGTGTTTTCCACCGGTGCAGCCAATACCGATGGTTACGTAACTGCGTTGAGCATTTTTGAATGCAGGTAACCAGGTATTCATGAAATCCTGTATATCCTGCGTCATCTTCAAAACAGACGGATCGTCTTCAAGCCATACCCTGACCGCTTCATCCTGTCCTGTTAACGCTCTGAGCTCCGGTTGCCAGTGTGGGTTGGGCAGAACCCGGGCATCAAACATGAAGTCTGCGTCCTGTGGTACACCTTGCTTGAATGCAAATGACTGCAGTACGATAGTCAGATCGCTTGAGCGGCGGTCGACAAAATTCCAGACCTGGCGTCTGAGTTGGTGGATGTTGGTGTTGCTGCTGTCGATGACCTGATCCGCCTGGTTTCTTAAAGCCATCAGTATCAACTCTTCGTTTTCAATGGCATCCGGTAAAACCTTGTCGCTGCCGGTGAGTGGATGGCGACGCCGTGTCTCACTGAAGCGTTTTATAAGCACCGGTTTTTCTGCTGTTACAAACAACAGTCTGCAATTGAATCCGCTTTCGCGTAGTGATGTCATCCAGTCAAGCACGACCTGAAGGTCGGATTCACGTGAGCGGGCGTCGATCCCAAGTGCGACTTTTCGGTAGAGCTCGGGGTTTGCGGAAATCCGTGGTCCGAAATCCGGCAACATGGCTCCCGGCAGGTTGTCTATGCAGTAATAGCCCAGGTCTTCCAGTGCATTCAGCGCGGTGGACTTACCGCCGCCCGACATGCCACTGACAATGATGACATCCTGGTTTGGGTTACTGCACAAAATCCGACCGTCTCTTATTGCGAATTGGAGAGTAATTGCCAAATTTCATTGGCGTCAGATGCCTTACGTAACTGCTCCAGAAGTTTCGGCTCACGAAAGCGGTTTGCAATATTCGAAAGCAATTTTGAATGATCCTCAGTGCAAAGCTTTGGAACTATCAGCGCAAAAACCAGGTCGACGGGTTGACCGTCATCGGTATCATAAGACAGGGGTTTGCTCAATTGAAAAAACAGCGCTTCAACATCTTCGGTTCCGCTGATGCGGGCATGGGGAATAGCAACACCATTCCCCAGTGCTGTACTTCCGAGGTGTTCGCGCGCACACAGGCTTTCGAAGATCGCCCGTGAGTTCAGTTGCTTGTTTTTTTGAGCCAATGTCACGCTGATCAGCTCGAGCAATCGCTTCTTGTTATTGATTCTTACGTTCGCAAGAATACGGCCCGGACTCAGTAAATCACTATCAAGCATGGCAGTCTGTCAGTTTCCGGTGATCACAGACCGGTATCGATTAAGTTCAATATCCACCATCCGTTTCTACCGGTTCATGCTTGACATGCTGGTGGGTGGTAAGGCGGTCTTTGTAACGACGAACCTGGCGATCCAGTTTATCCACCAGTCCATCAATTGAGGCGTACATATCCGTCGCGGTTTGGGTCGCAAACAAGGTGCGTCCGGCCGCGTTGACGGTCGCTTCAGCTTGCTGCTGTAATTTTTCCACATTCAGAATAACGTTAATTGAATTGACTTGATCAAAGTGACGGGCAAGCTTCTGCAGTTTTTCTGTTGTATAAGCACGAAGTGCAGGCGTGACGTCAACATGGTGTCCAGTAATATTAATCTGCATCAACAATCTCCTTTTTCTGTGTATTCCCTACCGATTAACATAAGGTCAATCGGTTCGGCATCAATGGGTAGTAGGTCGGAAGGTGTGTTATTGGTGTTATGACGCATATATTTTTTTCTCTTACTCACCAGCGATAATTGCTTGTGGGTATATTTACAGTCTATACGTCAGGTCGATATTTATCTATGGTTTCCCAACGTTAGTGTAGGGTTAACACTACACCGGCTTAGAACTCCACCGTTCTGCGATATGCCTTGCGACGTTCGCTGGACGATCCGATCCCTAATGACTCGCGGTATTTTGCAACCGTCCTGCGCGCCACACAGGTTCCAGTCTCGAGTAGAAGCTGTGAAATTTCCTGGTCGCTCAGTGGCTTTTTTTGAGGTTCATTTTCGATCAAGACCTGAATTCGGGCCTTTGTGGCAGTAGCACTGACCATGCCACCGCTGACGGTGCGCACATAGCTGGAGAAAAAGTACTTTAATTCAAAAATACCCCTTGGTGTCAGCATGTATTTTCGCGTGGTCGCCCTCGATACTGTGGATTCATGAACACCAACCTGGTCGGCAACATCCTTCAGAATCAACGGCTTCATGGCAATTTCACCGTCGCTCAGGAAGCCCCGCTGTGTATCCACGATGCACTGGGATACTTTCAACAAGGTTCGATTACGCAGTTCCAGGCTGGAAAGCAACCAGCGTGCTTCCTGTAAACGCCCACGTAAATAGTCGGCATCTTTGCCACCGGATTTGCGCAGCAATGTGATGTAGTACTTATTCAAACGCAGGCTTGGGTTGCTTTCCGGGCTGAGTGTGGTCACCCATTCGTTGCCATCCAGACGTACATAAACGTCTGGCACCAGGTACTCATCCATGCGATTGTCAAAGCGTGCCCCGGGACGTGGTTCCAGGCCCCTGATGAGTTCCAGTGCCTGCTTGAGACCTTCCGAAGTCGCCCCCGTCTGGCGCAGCATATCTTCATACGCATTGGCGGCAACAAGATCCAGGAAATTACGTGTCAGGCGCAGAGCCAGATCAACACCGGCAGTTCCCGATGGTTGTGCCCGCAACTGTACCTGGATACATTCCCCCGTGTCCCGGGAGGCCACGCCGACCGGTTCCAGACGTTGTACGCGATGCAGAACCGCCAGTATTTCGTCGTCTTCAACGAATAATTCCGGCATCAGGCTTTCGCGTATGACCGGTATGTCATCGGTCAGGAATCCGTCATCATCGATCGCATAAACAATGGCGGTGGCAATGGCTGCATCCTGGTCACTAAAATGGGCAAGGCGAATTTGTGCCAGCAAATGCTCACGCAACGAGGTGGAACTGGTGTCGGCAATCTGGCGCTCGGAGAAGTCATCTGACCAACCCGCGTTGTCTGCCCACTGTTCCTGTCCGGGATCGGTCTGCCATTGGTCGGTGTCATATTCGTCAGTGGCGTAATCATTGTCACGTTCGGCATTGTCACTTTCGGCCTTGCGGGTTTCGGCCATTTCAGATTCCAAAGATACTTCTTTGGGAGCTTCGAGTGCCTGTTCCGCAGGTTCTTCCTGCTCCAGCAACGGGTTGGAATCAACCAGTTCCTGGATATAGTCACGCAGTTCTATACGATTGAGTTGCAACAGGCGGATCGCCTGTTGCAATTGTGGTGCCATCGTCAGCTTCTGGGTCAGTCGGAGTTGTAGTGATGGGTTAACCATATTGGGATACTACTGTCTGTCCATCCTTGTCAGAGTTTGAATTCGTTACCGAGGTAGACTTCGCGAACTTCCTCGTTGGCCATGATCGTTTCCGCGTTGCCCCGGGCCAGTACCTGTCCCTCGTTCATAATATAAGCATGGTGACAAATACCAAGCATTTCCCGGACATTGTGATCCGTGATCAGTACACCGATGTTTTGATCTGTCAGTTGATTGATGATTCCCTGGATCTCACGAACTGAAATCGGATCAACACCGGCGAATGGTTCGTCCAGCAGGATAAACCTCGGTCGTGCGGCCAACGCACGGGCAATTTCAACCCTGCGTCGTTCTCCACCTGACAGTACCTGGCCCATCTGGTCCGCCAGATGTGATACGCCCAGTTCTTCCATCAGTGTTTGTAGTGTTTCGTTGCGGCCATCCAGGTCCAGTTCACGGCGTAATTCAAGGATGGCCATAATATTGTCGCGAACCGAAAGCTTACGGAAAACGGATGCTTCCTGTGGCAAGTAACCCACGCCAAGACTGGAACGGACATTCACCGGTTTGTGAGTAATATCTACATCATCAACTGTAATACTGCCCTTATCGGTTGGGATCAGACCCACGATCATATAAAAGCAGGTTGTCTTACCGGCCCCGTTTGGACCCAGCAAGCCAACCACCTGACCCGGCTCAACCTCAATATTTACACCACGCACAACCTCTTTTTTGCGGTAGGCCTTGTGCAGGTTTGTAGCCTTGAGCATGTCAGTTGTTGTCCTTTTTTTCTTTGAGTTCGTCGACATTGTCAATGACTTCAGGATCAAGCCGGATGTGAATACGGCCGTTACCGTTTTCATCGCTGTTGCCCTGAAAGTGCTGGATATTGAGGTCATAGGTCAGCAACTCGCCGGAGATTTGATATTGCGGATGTCTGACATCGGCATTACCTTCAAGCGTGACCAATCCACTGGCCACCTGGTAGTCAATAACATTGGCGGTGGCCTGAACCAGACCCTGTTCTTCTATTTCCTGTTCAAGCGATGCGGGCGCGCCACGAAATGTGACCGAGCTTACACGTCCGTCAACTTTATTGACTTCGGCCTCATTGGCCGTGATATGCAAAGTTCCCTGGCGTATATCAACATTGCCACGCAATGTAGTGACACCGTCACCCAGGGTGCCGTCAGTGGAATTGGCGCTGACCTCGAGGGGTTCCTGCCGGTCAGATTCCAATGCAGACAAGGGCAGGCTCAGACACAGGAGGCTCAAAAACAGCCAGTGGCTTTTACGGCTGGCATATTGCCGGTTAATTAACTGCATAAGTAGCTTTAACCTGTTGTTTTAGTACGAATGTATTGGCTGTCATGTCCAGTTCGACACCTACGGCACTCGCCCTGTTGAGGCCGTCAAACATATAAACGACTTGATCGGTACTGGCGGTTTGCGGTTTGACTTCGATCTGGACTTCCCGGGTGTCGACCTCTACCCAGGCTCCTGTTGATATTTCCTGTCTGCGTACATGTACTTGACCTAACAATTGGACATGTTCCTTGTCAGCGGTCACCGTAGCCGAATCTGCCGTGAGATTCCACACTACATCAAGCTGGTTGAGCTTCATTACCGGTTGCTCGATGGTGCCAAGTTCCAGTTCGGGGTTGTTTCTCAATATGGGTGCTCGCAAATTGATCGTGGGCTGTCCATTCTCATCAAAGAACTGTAGTTCAAAATCACGCAAAACGTAATTCAATTTCGGATCCAGACCTGCAACGGGTTGCGGGGCTTCATCATCCGGGGAACGGTTGATCCAAAAACTGACGCCGGTAAGTACTACCAGTGCAATAACTCCGTTTCGTGTTTTTCGGGTGATCATGATGCCAGAATTTCATCCAGAATGATCTGATCTTTATCCTGTGCGGTCAGAATCAGGTTACAAATTTCTCTGACAGCGCCATCTCCACCATTACGACTGGTTATCCAGTGGGCTTGTTGTTTGACCCGTTCTTCTGCATCTGCCACCGAAACGGCCAACCCCGCCCTTATCAGAACGGGCAAATCAATCCAGTCATCACCGGCGAAACAAATCTGATGTGCCTGAAGACCGGTTACCTCAAGTAGATGCAGGAAAGCAGTCAGCTTGTCTTCACGACCCTGGTAGACATGTTGGACACCCAGCTGGGTCATACGTTGCACAACGGCTTCAGATCTTCTGCCAGTAATGACTGCGACTTCAATTCCTACCCGCTGCAGTGCCTTAATACCCATTCCATCACGAGTATTAAACGCCTTCATCTCATTGCCTGCGTGGTCGAAATATAGCTTGCCATCGGTCAGCACGCCGTCCACATCCAGCACCAGCATACGTATGTTTGAAGCGCGTTCGCGTAGTGCGGCATCCATAGTGGCTTCAGTTTCTATGCCGGACCGGGCCAGGTTCTTAAGGCTGTGACTTTCCATGTGCGTATTCTAACCCGAATTGATTACAGGGTAGATAAGTGCTTGCGATCAGATTATTGATGCCGCCAATAAGTGTCAGTTCAGAATGTTTGCAATCACATCACCCGAACTCATCCACACCATGATGAAATATCCGGTAAACATAAGCAGCAGCACAATTCCCGATCGTCTGCCGATGCGACCCGGTCCGCGGAAATCTGAAGCCATCAGGTAAAGTGCACCGGTCATCAGGAACATCGCCGGAAAATCCCGTGCAAGGATGATGGGTAAAATATCTACCGGTTGGATGACGGCTGCAATACCCAGGACACCCAGCAGGTTGAATATATTGGAGCCAATAATGTTGCCTATGGCCAGGTCGTCTTCCTTGTGGAGTGCGGCAGTGATTGCTGTGGCGAGTTCCGGCAGGCTGGTACCCAGCGCAACAATGGTCAGGCCAATGACGGTGTCTGTAACATGCAAATAGCGGGCGATGGTAATTGCACCATCGACCAGAAAGGTCGAGCTGACGGGTAAAACAATGAGACCAACCACAAGCCAGAACACGGCCACTTTGGTTGGGGTGTCTTTGGGTATCTCGGCGTCAAACTCCTCCGCCAACGGATCTGACAGAGGCCGGTGCAAACCAATACGTATGATCCAGATGACGACGAGTAGTAAGCCCGCCAGCAGCATCCAACCTTCGAGAGTGCTGTATTGGCCATTGAGAGCCATGAAAAAACAAGCCAGCATGATCAGCAGTAACACCGGATACTCACGCTTCAGCGCGGTAGACTCCATACGTAACGGGTAAATCAATGCTGTCGCACCCAGCACCAGTCCCATGTTCGCAATATTAGAACCAATGGCGTTGCCAACTGCCAGGCCTGGATTTCCTCTTAACGTGGCGACGGCCGAAACCACCAATTCGGGAGCGGAGGTGCCAAAACCGATGATGGTCAGGCCGATGATCATTGGTGATACGCCCATGTTTCGCGCAAATGCCGAGGCACCCGCGACCAGGCGGTCCGCGCCCCAGACCAAAAGCAGAAAACCTGCGGCCAATTGAATGACGGCTACCAGCATATCGGAGCGTAACCCTGAGTATGGGTATGATGAACAAATTGCATGTAAGGGGAGTTTTTAATGGCGATGGAATCCACTATGATAATAAATCCTGAAAGGTCAAGTCCGTTTGTCTCCCTGGCATTCGGTTAATATATTAGATGATTTCCCGGTAACGGAGCACGATAGTTTATGGATACTACGACAATTGAGCAAATGATAATTAAAGGATTGCCGAAAGCGGAAGTCTCGGTGACGGGTGATGATGGTATTCATTTTGAAGCGGTGGTTCGCTGTGAGTCATTCGCCGGCAAGCCGACACTGGCCAGGCACCGGATGGTTTATGCGACCCTGGGTGAGTTGATGGGTAATGAGATTCATGCACTTGGGTTGCGGACGGAGGTGCCTGAAAAGTAACGATCTGTGATTGCGGTGTATTCGAAGCGGGAGGAGGATGCGGCCCAACTGGCAAGAACTTCATCTATGCGATTTCAAACGTCCCATCATCTTTGAGTAACAACGGTTTTTTAATTGCCTTGCCAAGGTATGAAACCACACCATTTTCAAAGCCAATCGAGCGGTTGCTAAACAGTTTTACCGTTGCAACCACCAGTCTATGTTCCATTGGGCCCAATCTCGCACTCAGGGAGGCAGCGTCATCATCGGGTAGGACAGGAATTGTTATCTGCGAGATGACCGGGCCTGAGTCGAGGCCGGCTGTAACAAAATGGATGCTTGCCCCGGTTTCATTGTCTCCGGCCTCCAGTACGCGGTTGTAAGTGTCCAGACCTTTATACATCGGTAGCAGGGAAGGGTGCAGGTTGATCATGCGGCCATTAAACATATTGGTGAATTCCTCACCAAGGATACGCATGTAACCTGCGAGAACGATCAATTCTGCCTGGTCTGTTTGTAGAACCTCGCATACAGCCGCATCATGTGTAATCCTGTCAGGAAAAGACTTGTGGGTAATTACGCTTACAGGAATATTGGCGTTGATGGCGTGTTGAATACCGGGTGCTTCTTCGCGGTTTGAAACCACACGAACAATATCCAGTTCTAAACTACCGGTTTCGACGGCACTAATCAGTGCTTTGAGGTTACTGCCGGTACCGGAAATCAGTACGGCTGCTTTCAGTGTGTTTTGCTTCATGGGCGGATATAAGCGACCCGTGGCGCCGAATCTGAGTGGTCGATGACACGACCAAGGTGAATGACGTCTTCATTTGCTTGCGCCAGCGCCAAACAAATTTTCTCCACATGTTCCTCTGCTACCAGCAGCACCATGCCAATACCACAATTGAAAGTCCGCAACATCTCGTGCTCTTCAATACCCCCGCGTTCGCGCAGCCATCTAAATACTTCTGGTAAGTCCCAGGCTGTGAGGTCAATTTCCAACCCAAGTTCTTCAGGTATCACGCGAACGATATTTTCACTGATACCACCACCGGTAATGTGCGCAAGTCCATCAATCTGGTGTTGTTCAATCAAAGGCAAGATGGTTTTGACATATATTCGGGTCGGTGCCAGCAAGGCCTCACCCAGGGTGCCCCCATCCATCGGCATAGACGGGTCATCGCCGGATTGTTCCAGTACTTTGCGAATCAGCGAGTAACCGTTGGAATGCGGTCCGGATGATGGCAAACCCAGAACGACATGACCGGTTTTTATTTGACTGCCATCGATGAGTTGCGGTCGATCTACCACGCCTACGGTGAATCCTGCCAGGTCATATTCGTCGTGGCCATACATGCCTGGCATTTCTGCTGTTTCTCCACCGATTAATGCGCAGCCAGATTGCCGGCAGCCTTCAGCGATACCTTCAATGACTGCCTGGGCATTGTCGATTTTCAATTTCCCGGTGGCATAGTAATCGAGAAAAAACAGGGGTTCCGCACCGCAGGTCAGAATGTCGTTGACACACATGGCGACCAGGTCAATACCGATGGTGTCATGGCGATCCAATTGTCTTGCCAGCAGTAACTTGGTGCCGACACCATCTGTTCCGGATACCAGCAAAGGCTCTTTGTAGCGTTGGGTATCGAGCTGAAACAGTCCACCGAAGCCGCCGATGCCTGTCATGACACCTTTGCGATTGGTGGATTTGACCGCGGGTTTAATACGTTCGACCAGTTCATTGCCGGCGTCAATGTCTACGCCAGCATCCAGGTAGCTTAATTGGTGAGGATTTTCCTTTTTGGTTTTCAATTCAGAATCCGTTTATTCATGCGATTTAGTAGTGTCCTATGGTATCTTATTAGTGCATGAAAAAACCCTGTTTTTGCCTGGTAATGCAGATGAAAAGATTACTGCTAATATTTATTACACTGCATTTGTCAGTTGGCATTGCTATGGCGGATACAAATCTGTATTCAGGTGAAGTACTTGTACCCAGTCAGAGTGAAGCGGATCGCGTTGAGGCCCTTCCGGACGCGTTGATCCAGGTGTTACAGAAACTCAGTGGTAAGCGTGAGATGCCTGCTTCGCCGGCGCTTGACGAGGCTCTCGGCAATGCTGACAAGCTGTTGCTTTCATTTCGATACAGACGTGTTGAGCGCACCGGCCCTGATGGAACTGTGATTAAGGAATTACGCTTGATTGCACAATTTATGCAATCGACAGTAGACCAGCTTGTGCAGCAGGCCGGATTGGCCCGCTGGCGGCAGGAAAGACCAGCGGTGCAGATCTGGGTGGCCATCGACGACGGATTCAACCGGCAGCTAAAACCAGTCGAGTTTGTGTACGCGTGGGAGTCGATGGAAGACATTGCTGCGACGCGTGGATTGCCGATCGGTTGGCCGGAACTGGATGATGAGGAACTAGAACTCATCGACATGCGTCTCGTTTGGGGTGGTTTTACCGATTACCTTGTTGAGCGTGGTGCACCTGCAGACGGTGTGGCGATCATTGCTGCCAGACGCGAAGGGCCACAGTGGGTGTTGCGTTGGAATCTCTCCAGCGGTGAACAACACTGGAACTGGCGAAACAGTGATCAGGAATTGATGTTTGCATTGGCCCAGGGCATCCATCAAATGACCGACAGGATTGCGGCAGAAAATACCATAGCAGCCTCGGATCAGGGGCTGTGGACAGTTGAAATCAGTATTGGTGAAGTGAAAAGCGCTGAAGACTATGCTGGCCTTCTTGAGTATTTACAGAGCCTGAGTGTTGTGACCACTGTGGAAGTAGTGGCTGCAAAACCTGGACGTGTATATTTTCGTCTGCAACTCAATGCTTCATCAGAGCATTTGTCGGAAGCTTTCAGCCGGGGAACAGTGTTGTTGCCTGCAAAAGCCGGGAGTGAATACGAATATGAGTTTTTGCCATAGTGTTAGTATATCCCGATGACTTCTGATTCCCGAAATTGGCTGATGTTGGCCATCGTGGTTGCTGGTTGCTGGCTGGTCTATTTGCTGGCGCCGGTGATCACTCCCTTTGCCATTTCCGCAGTACTGGCTTACTTTGGCGACCCGCTGGTTGATCGTTTACAGAAAGTTTCCGTATGGCGATGGAAAGTCGGGAGGACAGTGGCTGTCACTATTGTGTTTATTTTGATGTTGTCATTGTTGACCATCGTGCTGCTGATTATTGTGCCGTTGCTGGTTGAGCAGGTCCGTCTGCTGGTTCATCGTTTACCAGAATGGATAGAGTGGTTTTCTGATGTTGCGCTGCCCTGGCTGGCAAACAAGGCGGGTTTCGAATTAAAGGATTTCAATTCTTCAGGGTTCT
>Ga0164315_10003845_pt1 | contig 11675 bp, 7 predicted proteins | sample GuaBasSedimGuay6_FD_113737 | JGI IMG/M metagenome (GOLD analysis project Ga0164315, IMG submission 113737) | Subseafloor sediment microbial communities from Guaymas Basin, Gulf of California, Mexico - Guay6, Core 4569-2, 0-3 cm | ecosystem: Environmental > Aquatic > Marine > Hydrothermal vents >... | reverse complement strand
TGGGTCAATGCCCCGGGCTGTAACGCGGAAAGTGTCAATCAATATATTTCATCTGCCTTGTTGTCATATGCCAAGCGAGAGCATATGAATTTAGCCGGAAAAACCATTGGCATAGTCGGTGTTGGCCAGGTGGGTTCCCGGGTGGCAAAAACCTGTGAGATCCTGGGTATGAATGTTCTTTTGAATGATCCTCCGAGGGAAAGAGCGGAAGGGTCTTCACAATTTGTCTCGATTCAGGAGGTTCGGCAACAGGCGGATATCATCAGCTTTCATGTGCCCCTGAACCGACAGGGTATCGACAAGACCTTCCACATGGTGGACGAGGTGTTTATTCAAGGTCTTCGCAAGAAGCCACTCATTATAAATACCTGCCGTGGTGAGGTCTTCGCAACACAAGCGGTTCGAAACGCACGTGAACAGAATGCTCTTTCGGGAATGGTGATTGACTGCTGGGAATATGAACCTGACATCGATCTGAAATTATTGAAGCTCGTCGATTACGCTACCTCTCACATAGCCGGGTATTCAAAAGACGGAAAGGCCAATGGCACCACCAGCAGTGTCCGGGCAATCAGCAAGTTCTTTGGTTTGGGAATTGATGAGTGGCAGCCAAGCGGGGTTGATGCACCCGATAGCCCAATCATAGAACTGGATGGAAACAATAAAACAGAACAGGCCATTCTGGCTGAGGTAATACTCGCAACCTACCTGATTGAAAGTGATGACGAAGCACTTCGCGATCATCCGCATTTGTTCGAGCAATTACGCGGGGATTATCCGGTCAGAAGGGAATTCAACTTCTATTCAATCAAAGCACACAATGTTGAAGCTGACGTGAGGAAAAAGCTCAAGAATCTGGGGTTTGCGCTAATAGAGAGTTAGTTGACACCATGAAAAAACGCTACAAAGAACCTCTTCTGCTGCTCTTCATCACCATGTGTTGGTCTGCTGTGTGCTGGGCCTCGAACCCGGCACTGGAAGCCCCGGGAGATTCAGGGGTTCAGATACTGACAAGTGAGACCGGTGACTTCCTGCTGAACCGGTCCTGGAATTATTACCCCACACCGGTTGAGCAGCTTGAACGGCTGGATCGTGGCCAGGGAGCAATCAAGGTCAATTTGCCGCATACCTGGAATGCCACTGACCCCACCGATGCGGTACCGGGTTATCGGCGTGATGCCGGTTGGTATCGAAAACAACTACAAGTTACAGCAACTCCAGAGCCCAAACGCTACCTTCTCTATTTTGAAGGCGCCAATATGACCGCCGATGTGTATGTCAATGGACAGTATGCCGGAGGCCATGTAGGTGGTTACCTGGGTTTTGAAATTGATGTCACCACTTTTCTCTCACATGGTGGTCTCAACGAGATCATGGTACGTGTCGATAATGGTATTGATCGACAGATTATTCCATCACAAAAGGCCGATTTTGTGCTCTATGGCGGCTTGACACGTGATGTGTACTTGCGTGTCCGACCGGAAAATTACATCAGCGCAACACAAATAGACACACCAGTTGTCTCAATAAAGTCTGCGAGAGTGTCGGCCACGGTGGAAGTCCAACGGGCCGAGACGATGGCCGAGACCTTACAACTCGTTGTTGAGGTCAGGGGAAAGACAGAAGAGACGGTCGCTTTTGCTGAAATTGAAGTCGGTGCGGGAAGCGGTCCGATACAAATGCGACTGGAATTACCTGAAATAGTAAGCCCGGATCTGTGGTCACCGGCTACGCCAAACCTGTATACGTTGCATACCACCCTGAAGGGTCAAGATGGCGTAGTTGTCCACCAGGTGGCAGAGCGCTTTGGCTTCAGGTGGTTTGGTTTTGCAAAAGACGGCAGTTTTGAGCTCAATGGCGAGCGCCTGTTGTTGCGTGGCACTCACCGGCATGAGGAGTACGCCGGCTATGGCGCCGCAATGCCCAATGAACTGCATGTTCGCGACATGCAGATGATCAAGGAAATCGGCGCCAACTTTGTGCGTCTCGCACACTATCCGCAGGATCCGGCAGTTTACCAGGCAGCCGACGAACTTGGTTTGATTCTATGGGACGAATTGCCCTGGTGTCGTGGTGGTTTGGGTGATGAAACATGGAAAGAGAACACCGAATCAATGTTGCGCGAGATGATCATGCAGAACGGCAACCATGCCAGTGTGTTCTTCTGGTCGCTTGGCAATGAAATCTACTGGGAGCCTGATTTTGAAGGTGGTGGTGATGAGGCTGCATTGAATGCGTATTTGCAGCATTTGAACGATATCGCCCATGAAATGGATCCATCTCGTCTGACATCAATACGCAAATACTACGCGGGCTCGGATATTGTGGATGTGTTTTCGCCATCGATTTGGGCTGGTTGGTATGGTGGTGGATATCATCAGTATGAAGCGGCCCTCAAGGATGCACAGAAAAAATACCCGGCTTTGCTACATATGGAATACGGCGGTTCGAGTCATGTCGGCAGGAGTAATTCAAATCCACCGGGTGGTGATGGCTTAAAAGGTGGTCAATTGAGCGTGACTGAAATGGTCAATCAGTCGGGTGTGGTCAGTGTTGCCAAGGGTGGCGACTGGAGCGAAAGTTATATTGTCGACCTGTTTGACTGGCATCTAAAAGTATCCGAATCACTGCCAAATTTTGGTGGCAATGCACAGTGGGCATTCAAGGACTTTTCCACCCCCTTGCGACCGGAAAATCCACTTCCATATATCAACCAAAAAGGCCTGGTTGACCGGCAGGGACGACCCAAAGAAGCCTACTGGGTGTTCAAAAGCTACTGGACCACAGATCCGGCCTTTTGCCATATTTACGGTCACAACTGGGCAGAGCGTCATGGCAAGAAAGGCAGTACCCAACGTATTCGTGTCTACTGCAATACCGATTCCGCGCAGTTAACACTCAATGGCAAGGCACTGGAAGAAAAAACCAAAGACCTGACACTGTTTCCAGCTTCAGGCCTGTTCTGGGATGTGAGTTTAGAACAAGGTATTAACGAGTTGAGTGTTACAGGCATGTCAGCGGGCAAGGAAGTTGCTTCTGACAGGCTTGAAATCAGCTACACCGAGAATAAATACGGCAAATTGGCCAATATTAGGCTGAGTTCGAAACGTCTTGATGATGGCCTCATTTTGATCGAGGCAATCGCTGTCGATAAAGCCGGTCGCCGGGTTCACTCCAGTCGCGAACGTATTTACTTTTCTCATGTAAATGAAGGTACGGGCGGAGTCTTGCTCGAGTCGTATGGGACACCCGATAAGAGCACCATAATTGAACTGGCCAATGGCCGGGCCACGATCCTGTTTGACCCGGCTGAAGATGGTGGCACGGCGGTTATTGAAGTGCGATCTCAATCATTCAAGGGCAGTTATATTCGCCTGCCCTCAAAAGCATGCGCTATCTCAGGTTCTTCAAGGTGTATACCAGATTGGTGAAGTATAGGCACGTTCCGTTGTTGTCATCGGGATATCCTTCGGCATCGTAAAGTTGAAGCGTTTCGCGTCCTCCCCAAATACAAGTGTCAGGCCAAAAATATGGTCCGGTTAATGCAAAATGACCCGGTCGAACCCCGAATGATTATCTAATACAATGAGCCATTGTTTCCTTATTATGACAGCATTGTCAATAAACGCCGGGAGTCTCTCATGGACTATTTTGAATTAAATAAGAAGGCCTGGGACAAGCGTGTAGAAACGCATGTGGCGTCGGAGTTTTATGACATGGAAGCGTTCCTGGCTGGCAACAGTTCACTCCGGGAAATCGAATTGAATGAACTGGGTGATGTGGATGGGAAGCGCTTGCTCCATCTTCAATGCCACTTTGGACTCGATACACTTTCCTGGGCAAGAAAGGGTGCAATTGCTACCGGAGTTGACTTGTCGTCAACGGCTATTGATCAGGCAAATAAACTAAACAAACAAACAAACCTCGATGCTGAATTTATATGTTCAGACGTCTATGCATATGCCGATGTCGCCACCGGGGATCATGACATCGTGTTTACTTCATACGGCGCAGTATGCTGGCTTCCCTGCCTGGATAAATGGGCAAACACAATCGATAAAAGCCTGAGAGTAGGCGGGACTTTTTACATGGCTGAGTTTCACCCGGTATATGACCTGGTGACCGGCTACTCTTATTTTCATAACAACCAACCGGATGTCGAAGAAGAAGCGACCTACACGGAAAACAGTGATGGGGAGAAAGCCAGTGTTGCCGTCTGGTCTCATCCGCTCAGTGATGTTATCAATGCATTGCTAAAAATAAACCTGCGCATAGAGCATGTAAACGAATTCCCTTACAGTCCGTACAACTGCTTCGAGGGACTGGAGGAAAAACAGGCAGGCAGGTTCTTTCTTTCAAAATCAGGACAGCATGTACCATTGGTGTATTCAATCAAGGCGACAAAAACAGCCTGACAAAGCCATGGCGTCATTTTTCGACGGGCTTACTTGAAGCCGCTCGAGAAAATCAATCCGCTCTTGATGTGCACGAAAATGTCGCTGACATTGTTTGCACTGTTCATGATTCATTGCGCCAATTTCTTGAATTTGGTCTGTTCCGTAATACCATCAAGTACTTCAATGTTAATCCCATCCGAAAGACCTGTTTGTATTTCCCTTCGCTCGAACTCCTGGGGACCTGTTTCGACTTCAACAAAAGTCTTGCCGTCTTCGGTGATGAGATTGCCTTCGTTAATGGCAAGCACCTGTTCGCGCCGGTCTAATACGATGTCCGCGTTGGCACTATAGCCAGCACGCAAGAACAGGTCGTCCTGAACGGCAACGGCTGCCTTGATTTCAAACTTGATAGTGCCCTGATCATCCATGCCTTTGGGTGATATGTATTCAAGGTTTGCATCAAATGTCTGCCCGGAAATCGCGCCAACATTCAAGATCAACTCCATACCTTCCCTGACTTTCCCGATTTCAGATTCATCCAGGTGGCCTTCAAAAATAAGGTCACGCATATTGGCAACATTGGCGATGGTTGTTCCCTGGTTGAAGTTATTGGTTTCGGTTACAAATGTACCTTCGCGAACCGGTACAACCAGCACCATGCCGGCGATAGTTGAGCGCACCAGGTTGGCTACATTGCCACTCTTCTTGGATGCACCCTCTTTAATCAGGTCAACGGTGTCTTCTGCCGCGTTAACCGCCTCGTTTTGAAGTTCATAATTGAGCTGAAATTTCTTGAAGGCGATTTCACCAACCAGACCATCCTCAAACAGCACTTTCTGACGTTCATACTCAAGCTGGGCGTTTTTCAAATTGATACGTGCGGATTCCAATCGTGATTCAGCGGCACTTAAATGTTCCATGTCCGGAATCAGTTGAATCCGTGCAATCAGGTCACCCTTGTTAACCACGTCACCGGCTTCAACAAATAACTTGTCAACGACACCTGAAACCTGCGGTTTGATTTCAATTTCTTTTCTCGGCTTGATACTGCCGGTCGCGACCGTCTTTTTGACGATGTCCGTTTTAAAGGCGGAAGCCGTTTCAAAAACCACCGGTTTTTCCTGCGACTTCTGGTACAGGAATACCGCAGTACCCACAAATAATGCAATGGTGAGAAGTGCGATGAAAATCAGGAATATTTTTTTCATTGTATGTACTAATGTCTTATATGTTTGGTTAAATTTTAAAGGCTTCCGTTAAAGAAACACTACTCATCCTGTAATGCCACGATAGGATCGACATTTGCTGCTTTACTGGCAGGTAAGATCGCTGCGAGCGTCCCCGCAAGAACAAGTGTAACAAGCGCGATCGCTGCCGTCTGAAAGTCAATCTGGGCCCTGGCGAACATGCCATCCCCACCAGAGGCTTCGAGCATTTTTGTGACATTCTCCAGCAGAAATACACCAGCAACCATTCCGAAATATCCGGAAACAAATGTCAGAAACAGGGTTTCCTGCAAAATGGTGCTTATGATATGCCATGACGTTGCACCAAGTGCCTTGTGTACGCCGATTTCACGGGTCCGTTCCTTAACGACTATGAGCATGATATTACCGACCCCAACGACGCCCGCGAAGATAGTGCCAATGGCCACCACCCAGGTGAAAACCTTTATACCGGTAAACAGGCTTTGAATCTTCTGGTACTCCTTTTGCATATTGAAGGAGCCAAGTGCGCCGACGTCATCCGGGTGAACTCTGTGACGTTCCATAATCAGCGCGCGAACCTTCTTTTCCAACAGGCTTGAGTCATATCCTGCGGCGGGTGTCATTTCTATGTGGCCTATCCAGCCCATTTGATTGAAGGTGGTGCGCATGGTCGAGTTTGGCATTATGATTTTTTCCGACTCTCCCGGGTTTCTTGATGTCGTTTCAAATACACCGACGATGACGAAGTTTATCCCACCGATCTTTAGTTCTTCGCCAACGGCATCCTCGTCGGGTTCAAACAAAACCTCTTTAACCGAGGTCCCGATAACCACTACTTTGCGCCGGTCTTCAAAATCTTTGTCATTAATGTTGCGGCCTGCACCGAGGGTATAGGCTGAAATTTGAAAGGATTCCGGCTCTACCCCGATGGTTTTAAAAGTACCGGTTTTATCTTTCCGTACGATGTATTGGTTGGATTGCCAACCACCAAGCGAGTTTTGTGTGGAAAAAAGATCCAACTCGGGTAACCGGCGGATCGCCACCATATCCTCATCATTGAGTCTGATACGTCGTCCTGTTCGCAAACCCTTGTAAGGTATTTGCGTTCTGCCTCTTGTCCAGACATAGACCGTATCGGTTTGTCCACCAAAATCCTGGGTTGTACCATTTTCCAGGCTTTTACCAGCACCCAGCATGATAACGAGCATAAACATACCCCAGAACACACCAAAGGCGGTCAACACCGTACGCAGCTTATGCTGTTTTAGAGTGAAGAAAATTTCCTGCCAGCGATCAAAATCTATCATGCGTCCTGCATTGCCTCCACGGGTGAGATTCTTGCAGCGCGCCACGCCGGCGCCAAACCGGCGAGCATTCCAACGCTGACAAGGATGACGATGGAGGTCAGTGCGATCCGGAAATCAACTTCAGGCCTTTTAAAATAGGACAACTGTGCACCGGAAGAAGTCAGGAGTACATTAATACCCTCCAAAAGACCCACCGCAAAAACGAGTCCCAGATAGCCTGCTGTGGCCGTTACCAGCACGGATTCAAACAGTAACGCCCTGACAATGCTGTTGGGTGTTGCACCCAGCGCTTTGCGAATACCAATTTCCACGGTCCGTTCTTTGACGGTAATCAACATGATGTTACTGATCCCAACGATTCCAGCCGTCAGTGTTCCGATACCGACAAACCACAAAAAACTGTTGATGGCGGCAAATAGTGAATTAAAACGATCCACATGACGAAAGATATTGTTTGCACGAATTGCGCTGCGATCATCCGGTGAGATTTTGTGACGCTTTTTGAGGAGTGCCACGACTTTATCTTCCACTTCATAGGGATCTGCTTCCGGCCTGGGTCGATAGGTCAGGACGCTTAAGCGTTTATCCCCACGGCCATAAGTTTGCTGATATAAACTCATGGGGATATAGATACGCTCAGCCTGTCTGCCGTTATCGCTTTCATCATGAAAAACACCGACCACTGTAAACGGTATTTTGTTGATTTCGATGCTCTGTCCGACAGGGTCTTCACCGGGGAACAGGTTTTCGGCGACGACAGAGCCGATTGTTGCAACTTTACGAACCTCACCCTGATCAAGGTCATTGAGTTTGCGGCCTTCAAGTAAATCCTGTTGGCCTTTCATTTTGAAGTAGTCTTCAGTAACGCCATATACACCGTATTCCTCAGAGCGGGTTTTGCTTCTGACAGTATTGCCCTGACCGGACCATCTCAGCGGGTTTTCTGCTGAGATGAACAGTATTTCCGGTACTTCCCGTTGCAGTGCATCGAGGTCTGCCTGCTTAAAACGAATGGATCGACCTGTCGGCAGACCTGCATAAGGAACAGAGGTACGACGTGCGTAGATCCAGACACTGTCCTGTGCATTCGACGAAAATTCCTGTTCGACACCGTTTTGCAGACCCTTGCCGGCACCCAATAGCAGGATCAGCATGAAGATACCCCAGAAGACACCAAAACCGGTCAGAAAAGTTCTCAGCTTGTTGTTACGCAAGCCGAAAAATATTTCTTGTAAGGCGTCGGTTATTCCCATTTCAATATATCCACGCGCTAAGCTTTGTCATGCCCGTTTGCGGGAGAAGGGTGAATAAAACGATTGTTTTTGTGTATGGAGTTTTTAGTATCGATACAGCCATCCTTCAAATAGATTAAACGTTCACAACTATCGGCAATGTCTTTCTCATGGGTAACAATGAGGATGGTTCTGCCGGTGCTATGGATGTTTTTAAACATATTCATAATCTCCCGGCTGTTGATGCTATCGAGTGCACCGGTCGGTTCATCCGCGAGCAGGACACTGGGGTTGGTGATCAGTGCCCGGGCGATGGCGACACGTTGCTTTTCACCACCGGACAACTGGTTGGGCATGTGGGTGGCGCGTTCTGACAAACCGACCATTTCCAGAAATTCAGCGGCTTTCCTGTTGCGTTTTTTCCGGCCTACATTCTGGTAGTACAACGGTAAGGAGACGTTCTCGAGTGCATTCTTGAAAGGCAGCAGATTAAAGGACTGGAAAATGAACCCAATAAAGTGGTTGCGAAAATATGCCGCGCGTTTCTGACTGAGATTTTCGATAAGTTGATTATCAAGGGTGTATTTACCTTTGTCGTGGCGGGACAATATGCCAATTATATTCAATAGTGTCGATTTGCCCGATCCGGATGAGCCCATGATCGCCACCATTTCTCCTTTTTGGATCTCGAGATCGATACCCTTGAGAACATGTAAGCGGTTGTCTTTTTCCCCAAAATATTTGTGTGCGTTTTCTAGTCTGATCATGAATTGAAGGAGTCTGGGGCAGTGTTTACACAGTTTGTGACAAGGGATTGAGATGCAAGATACTATCACAGTCGGACATGGCCAGTTGAACCCTAGCAACGCGATCGAATACCTGGAGCATTAGGCGTGTTACCCTTTCAGTTGGCATTTTGATGTCATGGTTGACACCGGAACGGAAGTATTTCTCTGGATTAACGTGAGCACCTGGAAATCATCATGAAAAAATCGATTAAATTTACCCTCAATGACAAACCGGTAAAGCTGAAAACTGAGTCTGACCGATCCTTGCTCTGGGTCCTGCGTGGAGATCTGAACCTGACCGGAACCAAGTATGGATGTGGTGAGGGCGTTTGCGGTGCCTGTACAGTACTCCTCGATGGTGCTGCCGAACGGGCCTGCATGATGGAGATCAGTGATGTCGCGAATAAAAAGCTGACCACTATCGAGGGTCTGGCGACAGGCGACAAGTTACACCCGGTTCAGCAGGCATTCGTTGACAAAGACGCCCTGCAATGCGGCTATTGCACACCCGGCATGATCCTGACGGCCGTCAGTTTACTGAATGATGATCCGGCAGCTAGCAAAGCGGATATTGTCGCGGGGCTCGATGACAATCTGTGCCGCTGCGGTGCCCATAAACGCATCCTGGAGGCGGTGCATTCCGTCGCCCGGAAAGAACAGGCCGGAAAAAATGGGATTAATCGGAAATGACCATGAACAAAGATGATCAGGTAAATGAGATGATGTCCGCCGATAATAAATCGCAGACCTTCAGCCGTCGTGGATTCCTGAAAAGTGTTGGCGGCGGTGTGGTGGTCCTTTTTACCACTGCGCCACGTTTTTCCGGGGCCGAAGCGCTGGTTACAACGGGCGCCCCACCGGCATTTAATGCTTATTTACGTATTGGGGAAGATGGGCGCGTCACATGCTTCACCGGCAAGATAGAAATGGGGCAGGGCATTGTTACATCGCTGCCGCAGATGCTGGCCGATGAGCTCGATGTAAAGGTCGACATGATTGACATGGTAATGGGTGACACCGACCTTTGCCCCTTTGATCGTGGAACATGGGGCTCTCTGACGACACGCGTATTCGGCCCCGAGTTACGTGCTGCCGGGGCACAGGCCCGCAGGGTGTTACTCGAACTCGCACATGAGCAATTGGATTTGCCGCTCGAACAACTGCAAGTTAAAGACGGCGTGGTCTACGACCGGACCGATGAAACCCGCAATATTTCCTATGCTGCACTGACCAAGGGCCAGGCAATACTGCGCAAAATTCGGCCGGCTGCTCCGGTTAAAACAGCTTCAGAATACAAAGTAATGGGGACAGCACTCAGCCGGCGCGATGCTCATGAAAAAGTAACGGGCAAAGCGCAATACACGGCGGATATTCGTCTTCCAGGTATGCTTTTTGCCCGTATCCTGCGTCCACCGGCACACGGTGCAAAGCTGCAACAGCTCGATTCATCATCTGCCGAGGCCATCGAAGGTGTACGTCTGGTGCGGGATGAGGACCTGGTGGCGGTCTTGCACGAAAAACGTGATGTGGCCGACCGTGCTGTCGCGCTTCTCAAGCCCACGTATAGTTCGGTCGGGGAAACACCGAACGAGAGCACGATTTATGATCACCTTATGAGTGTGGCACCCGATGGTGACCCGATGGCAAGCGCTGGCGACCTGGTTGAAGGCGAGTCCCTGGCAACAGAAGTTTTTGAGGAAACCTACTACAACGCCTACGTGGCCCATGCACCCATTGAGCCACATACGGCGCTCGCCAGTATGGAAGATGGCAAGTTGACGGTATGGGCATCGACCCAGAGCCCGTTCGGGCTAAAGGGCCAGTTGGTTTCAGAACTGGGGCTTGCAGAGAACAAAGTGCGGGTCATTACGCCGTTCGTTGGGGGGGGGTTCGGTGGCAAGGGCAGCAGTCCGCAGGGTTTGCAGGCCGGGCGACTGGCCAAGATTGTTGGAAAACCAATACAGGTTGCCTGGACACGCGAAGACGAGTTCTTCTGGGATACCTATCGACCGGCAGCTATCGTCAAAATCCGTTCCGGGATAACCAAAACCGGCACACCCGCCTTTTGGGACTACCGTGTCTTTTTCGCCGGTGCACGGGGTAGTGCGCTTCATTACGACATCCCGCATCACAAGACTGTCGCACACAGCCGTGGCTGGAATGGTCCACCTGGATCTCATCCTTTCAGGACTGGTGCATGGCGTGCACCGGGGGCAAACACCAATGTCTTTGCACGCGAGCAACACATCGACATCATGGCAGCAAAAGCCGGGGTTGACCCGTTGGAGTTCCGTCTGAAAAACTGTAGCGACCCGAAGTTTCTCGGGGTTCTCAAAGCCGCTGCTGAAAAGTTTGGCTGGACCCCTGCCGTAGGACCGAGCGGTCGTGGTGTGGGTGTGGCCTGTGGTATTGATGCCGACACGGTGGTGGCGACCATGGCTGAGGTGGAAGTGAACCGGAAGAACGGGCGAATCACGGTGAAACGCGTGGTCTGCGCACAGGATATGGGCCTGGTTGTGAACCCCGCCGGTGCAACGCTTCAGGTGGAGGGCTGTATCACCATGGGTCTGGGTTATGCCTTGATGGAAATACAACGCTTTCGTGGAGGAAAGATCCTTGACCTCAACTTTGATAGCTATGAATTGCCGGTCTTTTCCACACTACCTGAGATTGAGACGATACTGATCGACTCGAAAGATCCCGAGCCCCATGGCGGGGGCGAACCAGCCATCGTCAACATGGG
>Ga0164315_10003844_pt1 | contig 11676 bp, 6 predicted proteins | sample GuaBasSedimGuay6_FD_113737 | JGI IMG/M metagenome (GOLD analysis project Ga0164315, IMG submission 113737) | Subseafloor sediment microbial communities from Guaymas Basin, Gulf of California, Mexico - Guay6, Core 4569-2, 0-3 cm | ecosystem: Environmental > Aquatic > Marine > Hydrothermal vents >... | reverse complement strand
GCTCCTGACAGGATTTTGGAAAATGGACATAAGACTATTATACACACAGAGAGCACAGAGTTGACACAGAGGAACACAGAGAAAAAATGCTGTTTTTAAATTCAAATAGTTATTTTATTATTTTGGTTTATCAAAAAGTAAAATTTGTTCCCTTGCCCAGTATACCTTTATAATCAATTACCATTTCAAAGACTTGTGAAAATAACCACCAAAGAGTGTCAATACACGGTTTTAACAGTTTTAAACTCATTTTTTGCTCCCATTGCCCGCGACACTTCACGAATGCATGGTAACAATGCGAAAGCAGGGCTCCATGTAACTCCCTTGAGGCATTGGCTGTCGCGGTTTAGGTGGGTAGCCTTATTTTTATTTAATAACTATCATTACATTATTTTAATAGTTCGTTAAAAAAATCTATAAATCAATGTGTTATGAAAAACGTGTTCATCAAGTTATAGACATTCCAAATGATTTGTGAACCAAAATTACGGGGTATCAAAATTCATGGGCCTTAATTTCACAATTCATTTAAAATTAACTATAATCACTTCCACCAATACCTTCGCCATTTATTGTAAATTTAACAGGGTTATTATAATGAATTCGCCATTTATTAACGACTTATCGCTTTAAAGCTCAATTCGATGAAAATTTTAAGTTTCATTTATTTTCAATGAGTTGAATGAACCTTATTTAATACTCAACTTTTGGCGAAGGTATTATTCCACTTGTTCATATTTAATGTAACTCCATGATTTATAAAGAATCATCAAATCGATGAATCTAATAAAATCAATTACTTAGCCGTAATGTGACAAAGTAGAATTAGAATGACAAAACGAACAAAACACATCACGCATCATGCTAATCAAGCGCAATGTGCGTGCATCACTGACACGGTAGTAGACACGATTGGCATCTTTGCGTGAGGCTAAAATACCTTTATCACGCAAAATAGCTAGATGTTGGGAAATATTGCTTTGCGAGGTACCCACCTGCTCAACAATATCCTGCACACTGTATTCACGTTCACCCAAAACGCAAAGGATTTTCAGACGCAATGGATGAGACATTGCCTTCAGAGAGCGAGATGCTCGTTCAATGTCCTCATCATGGGTGATAAGTGTGAAAGATTGACCATTGTCCAGTCCAAGTCCTGGATTTTCGTAAAAATCAGCAAAATTATTAGTGCTCATAACTAAAACTTTATGTAAGGATACTTTAATTAAATAGTATAGTATATGCTACTCAAATAGTCTAAATTTTTCTGGCATGTCACTCACCCATTCTTCTTGAGTTTTTGCATAGATCCAACTGGGGCAAAGAATTGAGATTTGATGAGTTGAATTGAGATTTGATGAGTTTCATCTCGGTTTGTGCCCCCAAATGGGCAGTAGCTCTTTAAAAACTGAAAGGGAAAGTTTTCTTTCTAAATGCAATGGTAAGTGCCACGGTATACCTATTATTTATGCGAATTAAGAGTTGAAATTTTGGCACCGAGTCAAAAACAGTGGTGTAGAAAACGACTCCACAAGTATCCCCACAGTTTCATTTTTAACTGTTTGATTTTAAATGAGTTTCTTAACCCTTAATTGGCATTATTTATTCTATTTATGCGATTAGACGAAAAAATGTGGGTAGTAACGGCTACGGGTTTCCAAAAAAGGGTAGAGACTCTGTCGTTTAACCCGCTTGTTTGATTGTTTGTAGCTACGCCTGTCGTTCTTTTTGTTTGTACCCCTAACAGGCTATCATTTCGACTTGAGTTTGAAATCTTAAAACTGAAAAGGGGATAGCGAAAAGGGGAAAGGATTATTTTAGTGTCCATCCATAATCCCCTAACACTCGATGTTCAAGTTTTTGATGTTATTTGTTGAGTGTTTAGATATGCAACTCATTTATTTTTAAGGAAATTAGTTTTTATGCCCAAAATAAATAATATTTATTTATTTTTAAATCAACGGCTTACAAAAAACTTGTTCATCGAGTAACAGGTTATCATTTCAACTTGAGTTCAAAATATTAAAATGCTAATTGGGTTGCTGAGTTTTAAGATTTTTCCATACCAAGGAGATGGCAAGAAAGTTAAAACGATCTGGCTTCTGGATGGCTACTATTATAAAATAATACCAAAATATCAATTGTAAAGTGTGTATTTTGTCTATTAAACATGCTTATATTATTGATTTAGCGGGCACTATTATTTATTAAATATTATAATTTTCATCTGCTCTGCTAATAAAAGGCCTTGCACCAATTGTAACACCTTTGCCAATGGCTTCTGTCTCATTTTGAGCCGCTTCGATACAAAATATAATATAAAGCTAAAGCAATAAGTTATGCTACATTTTGGTCGCCTAAGCGGTATACAGGTGGGGTAATAAAAATTGTGTTCGTGGCTAAATTTTTGGCGTGCCAAAACTTCTATAGCGAATTGTGAAGTATTAATTGTTAATGAACAAGTTGTTATTTAAGTTACTATTTTTTATGGATTTTTTTGTCAATGCTTGGACCAAAATAACCTGATTTTTACCACCCCAGTATACGGGCTACCTTCTAGGCTGTGACACTTTTTCAGCCATAATGAATGTGAACACAGGCATTTAGGAAATGCCAAATTGAAAATGGCAGCAGGTTTCGTTTCTAGCCGTATTTATCACACCCATTTATTGCTATCGTATATAGTACGAATAAACTAACATAAATTATTTGGATAAATCGTATAGCTGCCCATAAAAATTTTACTCCAATCTGTGAGAGGTTTGCCAAATCTCCGTTTTTGCTTGCAAACCAAACTTTTCTGGGTAATTATAATTAATAGACTTTATACTGATTAGACTTTAAGTAGTTGATTTTATTGAAATGAGTAAAATATCAATTTTAAGTAAATCAATAAGCAATAATTTATATTAACTGGCTATAATGTCTAATGGTGTAAAGTAAGGAGTGTGTCCCACTTACCCGACGCATTTTTGACGGGTAATGAGCATTAGGCGAGACTCAAGTTTAGAATTTAGGCCGATATTCAGCAATCACTTGAATGTTTTTTTTTATAAAAATTTGCTGCCCCATTTTTTGAGGGGCTGCAAATGAAACTAAAATGACTCGTTTATCATTAAAACATCAACAACTTATCCACATCAGGCTCAAAGGATAAGTGGGACACACCTAAAGTAAGTCGTACAGCCTTCGTATCGTTACATAGATAATGTGATTTTTTATATCAAGTTGGGTCTACAAAAAATAAAATAAATATTGTAAGACCATAAAATTGTTTAACGCGGATGATCAAAATCTTCTCAACCAAACCGCGAAGTAGTGAAAATGATTTTCCGAATCATTTTTGGTGAAATAATTGCAATACGATGCTTAAGTGTTTTAAGTGATTGAATTTTCAGAATATAAAATTGGCGATGGTTTGTGAAATATTCAGGTTAAAAAAGTCAGGGCCGGTTATTTATTTTTGTGGTATTGTCTAACACGGATGTTCGCGGCTTTTAGCCGATTTCACGGATTACTCTGCTTCCACAGCGAAAATGATTTTCAGCAACGGTTTAAATCAACCTGTAAATAACAAGTGGTTTGTGAAATATTTGGGCTAAAAGGAATCAGTACTTACCATCTATCCGTTTTTTTATAACTCATTGAATATTAAATATTTTTATTAATGATATAAACGATTTAAGTACTTTCATTACAGGGATAAAATATTGACTTGAGCAATCGTGAATCTTGGTAAACCAATTGGGGACTTTGATTTGATGAAATCAAGCGGCCAAGTCACGAGGGCTCTGATATTCATTTGTTTATCCTAATAATTAGTTGTACTTAATATTCAAGGCATTATATACTTACTACTGTCATTGTGAGCTTTTTTCACTCGTTTTTCGCCGTAAAGCTCTGGGGAACGAAGTGCCTGAAGTATGTATAAAAACTTGATCGGTTTTTATGACAGTGTAGTACGGTTGCTTGGTTACTAATCATTTGGCATACTTAAGTTATAGACATTCAGAAAATTGGAATCGACGCGGTTGCTGGTTTTGCTCTTTATCGCGGCTTAACTTCGTTAACTTCGTTACAATATTAATTTTTACAAACCATAGGAATAATATGTAATGGTCAAGATGATGTTGAACATCTATCGAGCGAAGTTTCCGTTCGGTTCTCACCATGTTCAATATTTTGTTGACCCCTACAGCTTTAATTATAAATATGTATAAACTGGTGTTATTAAGACACGGTGAAAGTGTCTGGAATAAAGAAAACCGTTTCACCGGCTGGACGGATGTTGATCTCTCTGAAAAAGGTAAAATTGAAGCGTTGAACGCTGGTGCGCTGCTTAAGCAAGAGGGTTACACGTTTGATGTCGCTTTTACGTCCGTTCTTAAAAGGGCAATAAGGACGCTTTGGATTGCTTTAGATCAGATGGACTTAATGTGGATTCCAGTGCATCGAGAATGGCGCTTAAATGAACGTCATTATGGGGCACTTCAAGGATTAAACAAACCAGAAACTGCCAAAAAATACGGAGAAGAACAGGTCACACTTTGGAGAAGAAGCTGTGATATCCGTCCGCCGGCAGTGGAAAAATCAGATAGTCGATACCCGGGGCATGATCGGCGTTACAAAGGTGTGGATGAAAAACACCTGCCTTTTAGTGAGTGTTTAAGAGACACAATGAAGCGTTTTGTACCTTTGTGGGAAGAAATGATAGCACCAATGGTAAAACAAGATCAGAGGATTATCATCGCTGCCCATGGCAACAGCTTACGGGCACTGGTAAAATACCTTGAAAACATCCCTGACAAGGAACTTGTTAATCTAAATATTCCCACGGGAATGCCTTTAGTGTATGAACTTGATGAAGATTTAAAACCCACCAAACACTACTATCTTGGTGACGATGAGGCGATTAAAAAGGCGACAGAAGCGGTTGCCAATCAAGGTAAAGCAAATTAATGGGAATTGGGAACTTTGCCCCAGTTGACTTAGCGAAAACTGGGGCAAAGATTGGGATCGCGCCTAAAATATTCCAGGCAAAAGTTTTTCTAGAAAAACTTTTGCCTGGAATTGTGCACAAAACATTTTAGGCGCGATTTGGGGATTATTTTCACTTTTTCCATTACCCATTACCAAAACCTTATAGGACAAATATCATGCGGGTAATTGTTGTGTGTTTTTGGTTGTGGGTACCATTAGTTTTGGCAGCCGACGTTTTGGCTGCCAACTCTTTGATTGCCACTGAAGAGCAACTCCGTCAATTGAAGTTACGCATTCAAGAATTACAAGCACAAATGCTTGATACTCGTACTCAATATGGTCGTCTACAACGCCTGTTGCAACATTATGAAGAAGATATAGGCTTTCGTGCTCAGCATTTGGAAACGCTGCACAGCGCGCTCACTAATCGGCAAAAGGCTTTGGCAGATTTAAAACAACAGAAAATTGTTCTGCAAACCCAGCTTAATGCTCAACGCCAAGTATTAGCACAACAAATTCGTGCCGCTTACATAATGGGACGCCAAGATTATTTAAAACTGTGGTTAAATCAAGAAGACCCTCTCACCCTTGGAAGAGTGCTGACCTATTATGATTATTTTAACCGGGCAAGAAGTCGCCAAATTGCGGTTATCAAAAAAACTTTGCAACGCTTGTATAAGCTCAAGCAAAACATTGAATTAGAAACAACTAATTTATATCAGTTAGTTACAAACCATACTTTGAAAAAAAAAGAGCTGTTAAGCAACTATAAAGATCGTCAGAAAATTTTAGCGCAACTGGCTGATACCCTTGAAAATCAAAACCAAGAACTCAAGCGTTTACAAGAAGACAAACGCCAGTTGGAAACCTTACTGGGCACCTTGGGAGAGGCATTTAAAAATATTCCAATCCCCAAAAAAATGCATAAGGCTTTTGCTAAACTTAAAGGGCAATTATCTTATCCGGTACAGGGCAAGGTAGTCAGCCGATTTGGTGATCGGTTGGTGGGTCACTTAACATGGCAAGGTATGCTGATTGCAGCAGCAAGAGGTGAAAAAGTTCGTGTTGTGGCAGCCGGACGAGTGGCTTTCGCGCAATGGTTTCGCCCTTCAGGCTTATTGGTGATTGTCGATCATGGTGAAGGATATATGAGCTTGTATGGGCACAACCAAAGTTTGTACACCGAAACGGGGGATTGGGTGAAAGCTAACGACATCATTGCCACAGTGGGTAGTAGCGGTGGGCGCAAGAGATCGGCTTTATATTTTGAAATTCGCCATCAAGGTGAACCGAAACCTCCCAGAAAATGGTTACGTCGGCCGTAATTGGGCATTTTTTGGTTTCGGTACTTTTAGGCTCAGTGATTTAGGCCTTATGAAATGAGTGTTACCTCCATTTGATGTGTTCGTCGCGAAAGTTTTTCGCGAAGCTGTCAACTTTCGCGACGAATTTGATTGATTAACCGCTCGAATGGCGCCTCATAATCGCGTCAATTAATTGTTTTTATTAATCATTAACGTATTCATAACACGATGCCGCCAATATGCCATTTATTGGTATTTCATTGAAGCTCAAATCAAACAGCATTGAAATTATCAGAATCTAAATCATGTTATTTAATTTAACGCACACATCAAATAAAGTCACACCATAAAATGAAATAAGGGAATTTCAAGTCTATAATTGACGCGAGGCTCAATTTTTTTTCTACGCAAAAGTTTTTGCGGAACCAAAAATTTTGCGTAGAATTGAAAAACATTAAAGTTTATTCTTTGGTGGGTTTCGCTACGCGAATCATAACCATAATTAAAATAAATGAGTTATCAAATAAAGTTGAGCATTGCGTTAATTGTTAATTGTGAATGATGAATCTCTGAGAAAACATTTTAATTGTTCAAGATTCCTTGCAACCTTCAAAAGATGATTGTACAATTTTGGCAATCAATAAGGAATTGTAAATAAATAGAATTGTCCTGAAAAATTCTGCGCCAAGCCTTCATGTTTGCCAAACCTTGGTTTTGCACAAATATTTATCTGGGCAACTCTATGCACATGCCTGAACGAAAAAACCTTGCCTAAGTGTTAGTTCGATGAACGAAGAAATCTTAACTGATGGACAACTAAAAGATTTCGTAGCGAAGGTATTCATTACAAAAATGGTTTTCGTTCAAGCACTATTTAACTTTTTGAAACTGAGGACTTAATAATTTACAGTTTCTAAACGTCCAGTTTGTTTACGAATAACGAATATCCGCTGCGAATAGCGAATAAACAAAACGTTACTTAAAAACACACAATCAATTCAGGCCTTTATTCAATTATCTCTAAAAAACAGTTATATTAAGTATTTTCGTTCAAGGTTTGAGGTTTGAGGTTTGAGGAGTATTTTCGTTAAATCTATTTTTATATACCCATTACCCTTCTACCCATTACCTTTAATGTTTCATTCTTTCATTCCTAACTGTTTTCGATGCAAAAGTTGACAACTTCGCGAAAAACTTTTACCTATAAACGATTTTTGAAGGTGCCTTAGTTAATTATGTCATATCTGTTGATAATGTTATCAATGATCTATCGTGACATAACCTTCAACTATTTTTACTTAACTTACTTAAAGGCAATGAAATTATTCGGTTATTGCACTGCAAGCCAATCGCTATTCGCTGTTGAGCTTAAGTATTAAGTCATTTAAAATCAGCGGGTGCTTTAAGGAGAAACATAATGCAAACTTTATTTCGTCATTTACCTACTTTACTAATGGGCGCGATCCTTGGTTCATTTATCGCTCTCGGAGGCAGTGTTTTTGCAGATCGTAGTCAAACAAATGACCTTGCAAAAATGGTGCCATTTGAAGAATTGCGTACCTTTACCGAAATATTTCAAAAAATCAAAAGCGATTATGTTGAAGAGGTTGATGACAAAACCTTGTTAGAACATGCCATTAGCGGCATGTTGAACGGACTCGATCCGCATTCTGGTTACTTGACACCCGAAGTTTACCAAGAAATACAAATTGGTACGACCGGTGAGTTCGGGGGCCTCGGCATCGAAGTGGGCATGGAGAATGGCTTTGTCAAAGTCATTGCACCAATTGATGATACACCCGCACAACGCGCCGGAATACAAGCAGGTGATTTGATTGTCCGTTTGGATGATACCCCAGTGAAAGGAATGACGCTCACTGATGCTGTCAAAATCATGCGCGGCAAACCGGGTACAAATATCAAATTGCTTATTGTGCGCGAAAGTGAAGACAAACCCATAAAGGTCACTATTGTGCGCGATATCATCCAAGTGAAAAGTGTCAAAAGCCGCACTCTGGAGCCGGGTTATGGCTATGTCCGCATCAGTCATTTTCAAGCACACACCCGCGAAGATTTACGCAAGGCTATCAGGAGGCTCAAGAAAAAGAGTAAACAAGGTATCAAAGGGTTAGTACTGGATTTGCGTAACAACCCCGGTGGTATATTGAATGCGGCGGTGGCCGTATCGGATGCCTTTCTCACTCGTGGCTTGATAGTTTATACCGAAGGTCGCGTTGATGATGCCTCTTTCAAATTCAGAGCGCGTCGTGACGATTGGCTTAATGGTGCGCCTATGGTGGTATTGGTCAACGGCGGATCTGCCTCCGCCTCAGAAATTGTCGCTGGTGCCCTACAAGATCATAAACGGGCGGTGATTATGGGTAGCAAAACTTTTGGTAAAGGCTCGGTACAAACCATCCTACCCATGAATGGTGGTGCGGCCTTGAAACTGACTACTGCTCGCTACTACACGCCATCCGGCCGCTCTATACAGGCGCAAGGAATACAGCCTGATATTGTGCTGAAAAAACTTGAAATGACCTCGGCTGAAGCAGACGATGATGAGCGCCTCAAGGAAGCGGATTTGGCGAGGCATTTAACAAACGATGATTCCGATGCCAATGCAACTTCGGACAAAAACCGCAACAACCAGAAAAAAACTCACCAAAAGGATGAAGACTCTTTGGTGAAAAGGGATTATGGGGTTTATGAAGCACTGAACTTATTGAAAGGGTTGAATATTATCAAAGGACACCGTTCCTAATGATATCTCCTGTACAGGTCGTGATTTTACGGATGCTATCTGGGGTGGTGAAAATCAGGTGCCAGCGGTTGTCAAAAGTTGATCCAGTGAAATGAAACCATAGAAAAAACAATAAGTTATGGATTGGTTTGAACGAAACATTTTCACCACCCCAGATGCTATCCCTTTGAGGGATAGTATCTGTTGCCGCTTATTTTACGGATGCTATCCCTTTGAGGGATAGTATCTGTTGCCGCTTATTTTACGGATGCTATTCTTTTGAGGGATAGTATCTGTTGCCGCTTATTTTACGGATGCGATCCTTTTGGGGGATAGTATCTGTTGCCGCTTTTGTTCCCAACCTTCGCTCTCAAGTTTTTCAAAAAACTTCTTGCCTCATCAATAGTTTTATTTATAATAGTACTTATAATAAAAATACCTTCCTTCGCTAAATTATGCCTGTATATATAATATTGTTATTTGCGCAATTCATTAATTTTCAATCAGTTATATTAATAGCCATATATGGGCGTTTTGACGAAGGTATTGTGATAACTGACAACTGATTTCGTAGCGATAGTTGGAGCGATGCTGTCAACTATCGCGACGAACTGATAACTGAAATGCCTACTGTCCTTATTCCCCTTGCTCAAGGCTGTGAAGAACTTGAAGCCGTTACTGTCATTGATTTACTGCGCCGCGCCGGCATCACCGTCGTAACGGCGGGACTTGATAATCAACCCGTCACAGCAAGTCGCGGTGTTGTGCTGATGCCAGACACCACCTTAGATAAAGCCGCTGAACAAAGCTTTGATATGATAGTTTTACCGGGCGGTTTGCCCGGGGCTTCACATCTTAACAATGATCCGCGTATTCATAAGCTGCTAAAAGACATGCATCAACAAGGCAAATACACTGCTGCCATTTGTGCAGCCCCCAAAGTATTGGCTGATGCCGGCTTGTTAGCAAACAAATCAGCCACCAGTTATCCTGGCGTGTTAGAAAAAATGCAAGTGCCTAATATGCGGTTTATAGATGCCCCCGTCGTGAAAGATGGGAAAGTTATCACTGGAAGAGGCCCCGGTACAGCAATGGATTTTGCGTTAGAATTAATTGACACCTTAGTGGGGCGCGAAACCCGCGAAAAAGTTGAAGCCGGTTTGGTTCGTGCTGTTTAAGTCTAATTGGGTAAAAAAAGGGTGTGTCCCACTTATCCTACAGATGTCGTTAAGGTAAGAAATTTTATTTAAGTATCTGATGTTACGCACGGTGTTTCCAAAACCTTAGAATAAATTCTAAGGCTAAAAGCGAAAAAACCTAAAGGGCACTGAAAATATTGGCTCAAAGCTGAGATTAAATACGTAAGTCACCTTTAGGTTTTTTCGCTTTTAGCCTTGGGATTTTAAAAAGGCTTGTGGAAGCTGAGTGCGTAACATGAGTTAAGTATCTGTAAATAAATAACTCATCGGTTTTTCTCAATTGCTTTCTCTTTCAAAGCGGCAAGTTAATAATTTACGGTTACTAAGTGAAAAGTAACCCTTTTTTGAGCATTTTGTCACCTCCTTTTTTAGGTGCTGACAAATTTATCTCTTTACAATTCCAGCAATTCCAGCTCATCTTGCATATCCATAGCTTGAGTCAATCTTAGCTGGCAAAAACGTGTAAACATTCAGTAGGACAGATGGGACACACCCTAAAAAAAGAGCGTGTGTGATGGCAACTTATTAAACTGAGCTGCCAGAGAGATTGATGATGGAACTTAATAATCGTCATCTCTCAAGTGAGTACATCAATTCGCTTGTCATAAAAGCGGTTGAAACTTGGCTGAACACGACTTCAAGTAATCCGTCTCTACAGACTAACTACACTGCAAAAAAGTGCCAAACGAACAAGGTGAACTGTTTGATTTAAGTTCTTATACCCTTTTAATGAAGGATATAGAAGTTTTGTTAGGAACGATAGAGGAGAAGTTTCCGGTTCGTCTTTTGTACCTTAATGGTATCAGCCAAAAGACGTAGGCAAGCTTCCAGAGGTGCATCAAAAAAATGGAAAGCAGCCTGAAAAAAAAGCTGGTCTTAAATGATTGGATTCGATTGATTACTACTGCCCCAATTGACATGCTCAATTTTGATGAAGCACTGTATGCTGCCAGGTTTAACAAGAACTATTATTCAAGCAAGCAGTTTCAATACCACGCAAAATAAGATGCCTATCGATTTCGCAACCCTTTTCGATACATAAGTGAAATACAAAACGGCTTGCGGTGATGTGAAGCCAAGGATTATTCTGATGGGATGTTGGAATTATCCTAACCGAAGTATCAAAAAAGCGGCTTTAATGTTCGCACTCATGTTAATCTGATCTCAAAGCTTCATATCGATGCCAAAATTGATGAAAGCTCTTGATATTCTTATACGTTGTCTTAATCAAGGAAGCAAACAAAATAGCCTAGTTGCTGAAAAAAGCCATTAACGAAGAAAACTCTTATTTCAGTCCAGCCCAAATAGGCTTGAAGTAGCCCTTCACAATTTCAATTATAGGAGAAAACCCTTATAGAATAATAAATATGAGCTTAAGTTGATGCGTATGGGTAGAGCGGCAGCAAAACCCACCGTAACACACTACAAATCTAAGAACTACAAGGATTAG
>Ga0164315_10003843_pt1 | contig 11677 bp, 12 predicted proteins | sample GuaBasSedimGuay6_FD_113737 | JGI IMG/M metagenome (GOLD analysis project Ga0164315, IMG submission 113737) | Subseafloor sediment microbial communities from Guaymas Basin, Gulf of California, Mexico - Guay6, Core 4569-2, 0-3 cm | ecosystem: Environmental > Aquatic > Marine > Hydrothermal vents... | reverse complement strand
TTTCCCCCACCCTTATTCCCTCTTTTTATAAGCTTCACTTGTTGACAACCTGAAATACCTTTGGTTCGGCAAAGACAGGATATATCGTATTAACGGTAACAAAACTCCAGGCTGTCATCTGGGATTTTTTGCCAAGCTATACTATCATGCTCGCCTTTCCCGACAGGAACCCCACAAGCTATCAATATTTCGGTAAAAAAAACCTATCATCACGATGTACTAGTCATTGGCAGCGGGGCTGCAGGTATGACTATCGCTTTGCAACTTGCAGCAAATCATCGCGTCGCCCTGCTGAGCAAAGATCAACTGCAAACTGGTTCAACGCAACTGGCACAGGGGGGTATTGCCGCCGTATTTGACCCGTCTGACAGCATCGATGCCCATGTTGCCGACACGCTCAAAGCCGGAGCCGGCCTGTGCCATGATAATGTCGTTCACTCAACACTTGAACGTGGCCCCGCCGCATTACAATGGTTGATTGACCAGGGAGTTGAATTCAGTAAGGACGGAAGCGGTGACAGCTTCCACCTCACCAAGGAAGGAGGTCATAGCCATCGGCGCATACTCCATACGGCTGATGCCACCGGCCAGGCCATTTCCGGTACTTTGGCCAATCGCGCTCGCGAAACCCCTGATATTGATATTTTCGAACATCATGTGGTGGTCGATCTCACCACACAGGCAGACTCAGGCTCGCGCAGCCTGCGTTGTAACGGCGCTTATGTGCTCGATAAAAACCGCGACAGAGTATGCCTTTTTCAGGCCAAAATAGTCGTACTCGCCACCGGCGGGGCCAGTAAAGTCTATTTGTATACCAGTAACCCTGACGGGGCCAGCGGCGACGGTATCGCAGTAGCCTGGCGAAAGGGCTGTCGTGTGGCAAATATGGAATTCAACCAGTTTCACCCCACCTGTCTGTTCCATCCCCGCGCCAAATCCTTTCTTGTTTCAGAAGCACTGCGAGGAGAAGGAGCGCGCCTTTTGCTACCTGATGGCAGTCGGTTTATGCACGACTTTCATGCCGATGCTGAGCTAGCACCAAGGGATATTGTCGCTCGCGCAATTGACCACGAAATGAAACGCCTGGGAGCCGACTGCGTATACCTGGATATCAGCCACAAGCCCACTGAGTTTATTCATAACCATTTCCCCACCGTGACAGCCAGATGCCTGGACTTTGGTATCGACATTACCAAAGAGCCTATACCCGTGGTACCCGCGGCCCATTACACCTGCGGTGGTATCGTCACCGACATTAATGGCCGCACAGATTTAAACAATTTGTACGCCATTGGTGAATGCGCTTTCACCGGTCTCCATGGCGCCAACCGCATGGCCAGCAATTCTCTGCTCGAATGCCTGGTATTTGCGCACTCCGCAGCAACCAGCATATGCAGTGAAATCAGCAAAGTTCCTGCACCCAGCTACACCAAAGCCTGGGACTCTTCCCGTGTCACCTATTCCGATGAAGACGTAGTAATTTCTCACAACTGGGACGAATTAAGACGTTTTATGTGGGATTATGTTGGCATTGTGCGTACCCGTAAGCGTCTGGAACGGGCCGAACACCGCATTCGTCTGCTCCACAGGGAGATTCAGGAGTACTACCGAAACTACAAGGTGAGTCGTGATTTACTTGAGCTGCGTAACCTCGCCGTGACCGCTGATCTGATCATTCGCTCAGCTTTGTTACGTAAGGAAAGCCGCGGGCTTCATTACACGCTCGACCACCCGGAGCTTTCGCCGGTAGCCAAAGATACTATTCTGGTACCAATGAATTTTGCTGGGCAGGATATTATTGTCAGCAAAAACTAGGCGCGAACTCAGGCCAGACCTTACACCTGTTCTCGTTTACTTGTATTTAACGCTTAACCTCCTCCGTTCATCAATCTAACTAGAGCTGACAGGCGTATAAAGTCATCTCCGCTGATCATGCTGCGAAATACCGGCAACCTGTAGCGGCGGCCGTCATACTCATAGGACAACATAAGCAGCCAGGCGCTAAGATATTCCGCCCGCACATTCGCTGGATCGGCAACTTTTTCTGAACTTAATTCAGTATCAGGGTTACCAACGGCTATTTTCCAGTTGTCTATATCAAGATACAGACACTCGATGCCCGGATGTATAGAGCGTTGCTGCCATAACACCGCGCCAATAAGACCCAGCAGTGCACATAAGGTTAGCCTGGGCAAAGCTGCCAGTGGCAACAGAAACAGCAGAACCATTACCGCAAGTATCAGCACACATTGCAGCCGCCATAGCGCGCTAGCAGGGGATTCCTTAAACTGCAGTCGCCGGATCACGGCTGGCCATAATTATGTTGATAATTCGAGCGATTTGCTCATCTTCTGGTTTCTTGCGGCGTAATAACCAGGCGAACAAATCCTGGTCTTCACATTGAAGTAACTGTTCATAACGCTTTTGGTCATCGGCCCCAAGCCCCGGGTAGACCTTATCGGCAAAAGGCGCCAATATCAGATCCAGCTCAAGCATACCTCGACGACTCGCCCAAAAAAGCCTGTTTTTATCCATTGCAATAACATCATACTTTGTTAACAAGTTAGTATAATGGAATGCTCGACTGGCTACCCCCTGGCTGGGTGCTTATTTAATAGTGATCTGATATATGACTGACTGGCAACAATTTCTTGCGGATAGACAAGCTCAATTCGTCGATGACGAGGTCATCTCTTTTGGCGAAACGTCGGCGGATTATGCCAACTTAACCGCCACCATCAGCGATCTAGGCCATCTCGGCATCCTTTCGGCTGAGGGTCCAGACTCCCGCAAATTCCTGCAGGGACAAAGCACATGCGATTTCCTGGCGCTGTCACCCGGAGACGCTCTGCCCGGCGCCATTTGCAATCCTAAAGGCAGGATGATCACATCCTTTCAGGCCCAGCTAAATAGCGAAGATGAAATATTGCTTTCCATGGACAGGGCGCTGGTCAAAACTTCTCTGGCGGCACTTGAAAAGTATGCGGCTTTTTTTAAAACAACACTGCAGGACCACAGCAATGCTTATCGCCAATTTGGCCTGGCCGGAACACAGGTCAAGGACAGACTGAAAATATTATTCCCCTCTGTACCGGGGCCCAGGCACTCAGTAATCGACAAGGCCGGCAATCTGTTAACCTGCGTGAGCGAGAATTTATTCGTCATCATTACCAAAGCAGGCAATGCTCAGCAGTTGTGGGTACAGTTGAGCCCAGACCTGCAGGCGGTTGGGCTACCCTGGTGGCAACTACAACTGATACGTGCCGGCCTGGCATCGGTCACCGCCACCTTCAGCGAACAACTGATACCACAAATGCTTAACCTGCAAGCCACTGACGCTATCAGTTTTAGTAAAGGTTGTTACACCGGCCAGGAAGTGGTCGCAAGAATGCAATACCTGGGCAAACTAAAGCGCCGCACTTATCTGGTTCTGGGCGCTTCTTCCCAACTTCCTGAGCCCGGCGCAGAAATCACCACTACCGGAAGCACCACTACCGAAAATGCTACTACCGAAAGCACCACTACCGAAAAAACCAGGGCGATCGGTAATGTCATAACAGCAGCGCCGACAGATCCCGGCAATTTTGCAATGCTCGCAATATTAAGGGAAATGGCCCTCGATCAAACTGAGTTGCTTGTTGCGGGGCAGGCGGTGCCAGTGAAGTTTGTTGACCTCCCCTATGAGATCAATAGTCAGTGATCGATTGGCTCGGACAATACCAGGAAGCGTTTGCCTGGCTGGCAGTTATTTCGCTATGCACCTTTGTCTTCAGTCTGTTGTCGTTGCCATGGCTGGTAGCACGCATACCTGAAGATTATTTTCTTTATGAAAAGCGACATCCTGCGCCGCTGAAAAAATCCCATCCACTGATTAGAATGACCTTGTTAATCGGAAAAAACATGCTCGGAATAATCCTCGTCGCCGGAGGGGTGATTATGTTATTTATTCCCGGGCAAGGACTGTTAACGATCGCCATGGGCATGCTGCTTATGGACTATCCTGGTAAATTCAGGCTAGAGCGCCGTATAGCACGCAATGAAAAGGTACTCAATGGTCTCAACTGGCTGCGGACGCACGCCAACGCGTTGCCCTTACAGGTCGATGGTGACGACTAAAGTGGTGACAACTAAGATAGTGATGGCTAAGGTTGATAACTAAAGAGTTACCGATCTATCGACAGAAGCTCGACCTTATAGCCGTCCGGGTCTTCCACAAAAGCTAGCACTGTACTGCCGTGCATCATCGGCCCGGGTTCCCTGACCACGTTGCCACCTTTCGTGCGAATATCCTCACAGGTTGCGTAAACATCTTCAACGGCAATGGCAATATGTCCATAACCACTACCCAGATCATAAGCGGACGTATCCCAGTTATGGGTCAATTCCAGCACGGTATTGTCTTTCTCTGACCCGTAACCTAAAAAAGCCAGGGTGAATTTACCATCTGGAAAATCCATTTTACGCAGTAATTGCATATTCAGCAATTCGGTATAGAACGCTATAGACTTATCCAGATTGCCGACACGGAGCATAGTGTGAAGCAGTCGCATGATTTCCTCTTTTTATCTGTAATATCCGTTTTTATCTGTAATATCCGTCTTTAACGGGCAGGTTCCGTCACTAACAGCCAGCCAGTTAAACATCAGCAAGCTCAATCAATAAAAACTGGTGTAGCAATGTACTCCCAGACAATCGCCATGCCAACCAAGACAACGACCACGTAGACCAGGGCCACCATAAACACTGCACTCGCATATAGAAAACCTCTGTCCCAGGGCACACCCATCATTAACGGCACCGCCATATAGACTAGATAAATCACGTAAATAGCAGCACCCGTACCCGCCATAATATCCAGCCACCAGATCGGGTAGGCGGCGAGCGCACCGGCCAGAAAAATGGGTGTACAGGCATAACCCATTAACACCACGCCTTTGATCGGGAAGGATTCTATCTGATAGGTCTGCGACATCCAGCTAACCATCAAGCCAATAAAAACAACGGCGCCCAGCAGCGCAACGTAACAAAGAACGATCAATGGTATAGCGCTACCTTCAGTAAGGCGCACTACATCGTCGCCAATTACTGTCCAGCCAACTTTGGTCGTACCGACATAAATACCTAGCGCAGGTAGCAGTGCCATAATGATTGGGTAAGGAAGTAATCGTTTGATTTGCTCATCCGATAACTCAGCAATTTTTCGCCACGTGGCACGCGGTTTAAACATCAACCCCGGTATGTAAGCAAACATAACACCACCCCCTTCCTTATCTAATTATTGACCATTATTTATAACGCTAAAACAACAATCGCTTGTTGACAGACATCAATGCCTAAGCCGTTAAACAGATCATCCCAATATATCGAATTAATAATGTTCATGAAACAAAAATACTGGCACCAGCGTCCAAATACCGTAGGCTATTAGCAATAGCGCAAATAAACGACGAAAATTTCTGCTTTGCAACACTCCGGCGAGCCCGCCCATTGCCACCCCCCCTAGCACCATGGCCGGCAGCGTACCTAGACCAAACGCTACCATTTGAGCCATACCCATCAGGGGTGACGCGGCGGTTGCAGCGTAGGCCAGGGCTGTGTAGACCAGCCCGCAGGGTAGCCATCCCCACATTAAGCCCAGCGTCATGGCCGAACCCAGTGAGCGCACCGGCAATAAGCGCTGCGCCAGCGGCTGCAAACGTTTCCATAGTACCAGTCCAGCCCTTTCCAGCCAGGTGAGTCCTTGCCACCAGCCGGCTAGATACAGACCCATGGAAATTAACAGAACCCCGGCGATACCACGAAGTATCGGTGCCAGCTCCAGATAATGGCTACCCACATAACCGAGACTGGAAATTATGGCGCCCGCACACCCGTAGCTAAATATGCGGCCGACATTGTATGCCACGATCAAATGGGTGGCGCCTTTCTGGTCTGCAAAACTTAATGCCGAAGCAATACCACCACACATACCGACGCAGTGCCCCACGCCCAGTAAACCAATGCCAAACATCGCAGCCATCGCCGGCAAAAAGCCATCAATCATCGCCGCCACGCACCTCTTCTTCGCCTGGCTGCCCGGGTTCCGAGTGGTCATCGGTTCGCGTGTGCCCGTCGTTTAGAGGCAAAGCATCGGCTTCCACGTCATCAAACAATATCCGCTCCGCTTCGCCATCAAGATCGTCATATTGGCCACTATTAACCGCCCAGAAGAAGATCACCACGCCAACGCCGAGAACGGCGATTGACAAGGGGATCAATAGATAGAGACTCTCCATCAGGTACCTGTTAAGTAGTTGCCTGTTAGACTGGCAGCGCTGATCGTTGTCTCTGCACCGCAGTCGCCAAACCCGCGGCTGCTGGGTAATGCTGTAAGCGCAGGGCATTTAGGACCACAACCAGTGAGCTGATCGACATCCCGATCGCCGCCGCCCATGGCGGCACCCAACCCAGGGCTGCCAACGGTAATGCGCTTAAGTTATATAGCAGCGCCCACGCAATATTTTGTCGGATAACTGTCTCTGTTTTAACCGCCACCTCAATAGCATCGACGAGTATCGCCAGGTTAGCTGACAACAGCACCGCATCGGCGGCCAGATGTGTAAAGTCAGCAGCTTCACCCATGGCCACGGAAATATCGGCACCGCTGAGTACGGGTACATCGTTAATGCCATCACCCACCATCAATACAATATCGCCTTGCTCCTGAAGATGGCGAATATGGGCAAGCTTATCTTCCGGCATATTATTCGCTCGCCACTCTTCGATGCCCAGATTATCGGCTAAATCAGCCACACTGCGTGTTTGATCACCACTGAGCAATTCGAGCGCGAGCGCCTTCTCGGTGAGACGCTGGACTATATCCCCGGCACCGGGCCGCAAGGCATCGACGAGGACAAACCACGCCAGCGGCCCCTGTTGACTAGCCAGCATGACGGCCACCGTGGCCGACGATAACTGTCCCTGAGCAGGCTTATGGGAACCCTCGTCAAGCACCGCCAGCCACTCGGCTTCAGCCACGGACAAACCCAGCACCTCGGCAATAAAATCGGGTTTTCCCAACGCGTAACGCTCGCCATTGACAATGCCACTGACACCACGCCCCACTTCATAACATAGTTGCTCAGCGTGCTGGGACGCCTGTCGTTGTCTGAAAGCGAGGGCAATGGGGTGTCGACAACCCTGCTCAAGTGCGGCAGCAATAGCGAGCACGGGCACGTCTTCTTCCGTAATAGAAAGTTCTTCGGAAATAGAAAGCTCTTCGGTAATAGAACGTTTCTCGGTAACAAAGGGCGTTGCCGCATCTGCAGTTCCGGCCCGGAAATAGACCACCCGATTAATTTCCATCTGCCCGGACGTCAAGGTCCCCGTTTTGTCGAGCACTACCCGGGTGACCTTAGCCAGGGTCTGCAATACATGGCCGCGACGCACTAAAAACCCCAGGCGCTGTAAGCGACCTGTTGCTGCTGCCAGAGCAACCGGCGTCGCCAGCGACAGTGCGCACGGACAAGTCACCACCAACACTGACAGTGTCACCCACAGCGCTTTCTCCTGGTCATGCCACCACCAGGCGCCAAATACAATTACCGCCAACACCAGAACAAACCCAACGAACCAGCCCGCCAGGCGATTGGCAAGTTCAACCTGACGGGGCTTTTCAGCCATCGCCGCATCCATCATATCGAGTATGGCTGCTAAACGCGTCGCTTTACCCACGGCATCTACGTGAACTTTAAGCCGATTGACGCTGTTGATAGTGCCGGCACTGACCACGTCGCCAGGCCCTTTTTTCACCGGGCGCTGCTCCCCGGTCAACACCGATTCTACAACGCGGCTCTCCCCCTCAAGCACTCGACCATCCACAGGCACACTCTCGCCTTCGCTAACCAGAATAATATCGCCGCGATGCAGGGATTTTACCGGCACTCTCTCCGCCACACTGCCGGTGAGCCTCAATGCTGTAATGGGGATGAGCTGGGTGGCCTCTCCTGCGGCAACCTCGTTGCGATAACGAACACGCATTTCCAGAAAACGGCCCACCAGCAGAAAAAAAGTCAGCATTGATACGGCATCGAAATAAACCTCTCCCGTCGCTGTTACCGTTGCCCAGGCACTGAATAGATAAGCTAGCGCAATGGCCAGCGCAACGGGCACATCCATGGTCAGATAAAGTGCTTTTAAACTGCGCCACGCGCCGATAAAAAAGGGTTGGGCTGAATACAGTACCACAGGGCTGGCAACGATCAGGCTAACCCAGCGCAACAGGCTTTCCCACCGCGGCTCCATACCCTGGAAGGCGCCGGCATAAAGAGCGATAGCCAACATTCCCGCCTGCATCATACCGATACCGGCCACGCCAAGGCGTAATAAATAGCGCCGCTGCTCTTTATTGATTTTGTCTAGCGTGTCGGCTTCGCTCGCGGGATGAGCCCGATAACCAATGTCTGCAAACGCCGCCAGCAATTCGCTTAAACGCAACTGTTCAAGGCGCCAGTCGACATGACAACGATGCCTGCTGACATTCACCGACACCTGTTCAATACCCGGCAACCGGCCCAGATGATGCTCAATCAACCAGGCACAGGCTGCGCAGCTAATATCCGTAATACTGAGCTCAATGCTGGCGACACCCTGATCATCAAGCTCCAGCAATTCATCCTGTACTTCAGACAGGTCATATATAGCCAGGTCATCGGCACTCGAATTGTCATCGGTGCCAGTTGCGCCAGGACTGCTATCGGTGGTGCGGTACTGATAAAATTTTTCCAGACCACCATCGACGATGGTACTGGCAACCGCCTGGCAGCCGATACAGCACGTGGCCCGCTGTTGGCCATCGACGAGCACCGTAAACTTTCCGCCCTGGGGTACCGGCAGGCCACAATGGAAACAATCTAGCGGTGAAAAAACCCTAGCGGGCATTATCGCCCGGAGTACTGCCCGTACTGTCTTTATCTAAGGCCTGCTTATCACGCGTGGCCGCACTTATTTGTACACTGTTGGTAACAGCGAAATCCAGCTCACTGTTAAGGCGCCATTCGACTAGCTTAGCGGCATCCGAATGATTGACGAGCCCAGGCATAAGGCGCAGATAATAACGGTACCTGGGCTTCAGCGGCAGGTGACCTCGATAGGCTCCGCCACCGACGGCCATCAGGGTGATCATGGTATCTGCGCTGGCATTAGTCGGATGCTGGAGCTGTAAAGTCAGAATATCTGGCATTTCAAGCTTACCCGCCAGCTCGAGCGTAACCAGCTCCCCTTCCCCATCAAAAACTATTAACGCGGACAATTTTAAATCCTGTGCACGAACGTCCTGAGTTAGAATCTGATTTATAGCCAGCCCATCCCGATAATAGTTATCACTAACCAGCGAGTCGCTATACTTAATCGCCAGATAGAGCATAAAAAAACTGGCGATCACCACCGTCGCGGGCAAGGCAATCAAAAACCACGGCCAGAACTGCCGATACCAGGGTTGGCTCTGTTGCGCAGAGCGCTTTGAGCCGCTTACACTACTCATTGACATGCATTACTGGTATTTGTCATTGATAAACGGCTGAGCCTGCTGGCTGCAAAATATCCATTGTAGTCATCTACTAGCGCGAAAACGGCCCGATGAAGCGACTGTGTTCCGAATCAATAATTTTGTCATCATCGCTTGCCTGCACCACAAAAGTAATATCTGCATTACCCGTCTCAAGGAAACCTGGATCCAGCGCCAGGCGCACCAGATGAGTAAGCACTTCTCCAGCCTCTACAGATACCAGCTGATCACCAATAAACTTGAACTCGTAATCGCCTTCAACCCGAATTTGAAAGTCATGATCGCGATTGTCCATATTACTAATACGCAGCGTAAAAATATTTTCAACCAGCCCACGCGACGTCTCTCGGTACAACAGCGAGCGATCGCGAACCACGTCAAGTTCCAGGGGCACGCGCACAACAAGTACATAAAGAAACAGGCTAATCATCACTACAAGACCGGCAGCATAGCCAACCAGCCTTGGTCTTAAAATTCGGGTTTTACTATTTTCCAATTTATTTTCAGTGGTAAAACTGATCAACTTTCCGGGCAGGGCCACTTTATCCATAATCGCATTACAGGCATCGATGCACAGACCGCAACTGATACATTCAGATTGTAGACCGTCGCGAATATCAATACCGACCGGGCATACCTGCACGCAGAGACCACAGTCGACACAATCCCCCAGACCACTAGCTGCGCGACGATCGTCGTCTCTCCTGCGCGCCCCGCGCTGCTCACCACGCGCCTCGTCATAAGAAACGATCAAGGTATCCGGGTCAAACATCACTGACTGGAAGCGCGCATAAGGACACATATATTTGCACACTTGCTCGCGCAAATAACCGGCGTTCATATAGGTCATCGCAGCGAATAAAAAAGCCCAGAAAACTGTCGCCGGTTGCGCTGAAAAAGTTAAGAACTCGACGCTGAGTTGCCTGATCGGGTTAAAGTAACCCACAAAAGTAAAACCAGTAATAAAGGCAATTAACAACCAGCCCCCATGCTTGCCGCCTTTACGCCAGATTTTATTAAAATTCCACGGCGCCAGGTCGAGTTTGATGCGCTTGTTTCTGCCCCCTTCAAAAAAATGTTCTACGCCCATGAACATCATTGTCCACACCGTCTGTGGACAGGTGAATCCACACCATATGCGACCCACCAGGACCGTCACGGCAAACAGCGCAAACGCACAGATAATCAATAACCAGGCCAGCAACATAAAGTCCTGGGGCCAGAAGGTCATCCAGAAAATATGGAACTGACGCTCGGGCAAATCAAACCAGATAGCCTGGCGGCCATCAATCTGTAGCCATGGCGTTAGCAGGTAACCCAACAATAACGGGATGCTACTACGCTTTTTTAGTTTCCGAAAAAAACCGACAAAACGTTTAGCGTAGATTTTGTTCCGCGTCTCATAGAGATAGAGAACATGGCTTGACTCATCTGGCGCCCGTCGATCCTGTTTTCCTTCTGAGCCCATTGGAATCCCCTTTCTACATTATTGCTGTCGCGACAAGCTGTAGACGTAACTTGCTAGCAGACGAATTTTACTTTCGCGTAGCATGTTCTCCTGTGCGGGCATAAGGCCCTGACGCCCGGTGCGTATGCTCGTTTTAATCATTTCCGGTGAACTGCCATAAAGCCAGATGTTATCTGCTAAATTCGGCGCACCGAGCGCCTCATTGCCGCCAGCGTCCGCACCATGGCAACCTGCACAAAAGCTATTAAACACTTTTTCACCAGCATCAACCATGCTTTCGTCGTGATCGCGATCACCAAGCTTAAACAGGTATTCTGTTACCTGATTAACCCCGTCTTCGCCGATTGCTGCCAACCAGCCCGGCATTGCGCCGCGCCGCCCAAGAGTAATTGAAGCCGTAATAGCTTCCTGTGTACCACCATACAACCAGTCATCATCGCTTAAATTCGGAAATCCGTATCCACCACCACCATCGCTGCCATGGCACACCGCGCAATTATTGCCAAATAGACGACGGCCCATTTTGAATGCCCTGGGGTTTACGGAGAGTTCCTCAATAGATTGGCCTTCAAAAGTCGCATATATTGCGTCGAATCTATCATCGGCTCTTTGCTCCTGTTCCTGCCACTGACCACTCGAAGTCCAGCCAAGAAGACCTGGAAAAT